>ENA-OFCD01000051-OFCD01000051.1-metagenomes-genome-assembly--contig:-NODE-51-length-71608-cov-15.134544_pt1 | contig 71608 bp, 66 predicted proteins | sample MGYA00153392_OFCD01 | MGnify analysis MGYA00153392 | reverse complement strand
TGGATCGTGCGGCGGATCTCGTCGTCGCGCCCGATCACCGGATCGAGCTTGCCCTGCCTCGCGCGCTCGGTGAGGTCGAGCGTGTACTTCTTCAGCGCCTCGCGCTGGCCTTCGGCTTCGGCGCTGTCGACCGGCTGGCCACCGCGCACCGAGGCGATCGCCGCTTCGAGTGCCTTGCGCGTGAGGCCATGGCCGCGCACGATGCCGCCGAGGTCGGTTTTCGCGTCGGCGAGCGCAAGCAGGAACATCTCGCTCGCGATGAACTGGTCACCGCGTTTGCCGGCTTCTTTCTCGGCGGTTTGCAGCAGCGCAGCCAGGTCGCGACCGGGTTGCACGACTTGGTCGCTGCCCTGCACCTGCGGCAGGCCGCGAACGGCCAACTCGAGCGCGGTCTTCAGCGCGGCGCTGTTGGCGCCAGCGCGATCGAGCAAGGCCTTGGGGCCGTCGGCCTGAGCCAGCATTGCGGCCAGCACGTGGGCCGGTTCGATGTAAGGGTTGTCGTTGGTGACCGCGATGCTCTGGGCATCCGCGAGTGCTTCCTGGAACTTGGTGGTGAGCTTGTCGATGCGCATGGGGAAAATCCTCCGATTGCGTCGGAAATGAGGCAATGCACTCCATTTTCAAGCCGCGCCGGCAACCCGCTTTGCGCTTAATCAAGCCATGCGGCGAACAGCCAGTAACCGAGTGCCGCGCAGGCCAGCGAGCCGAGCAAGTGCGCCGCGCTGTGCGCAAAAGCCATCGCGATCTGGCCGCGGTGCAGCATCAGAAGCGACTCCCCGGAGAACGAAGAAAAAGTCGTCAGCCCGCCGAGGAAACCGGTCACGAGCAGCAGGCGCAGCAGCTCGTTGGGCGTGCGCGCGAACCATGCGAGCGCCATGCCGATCAGAAACCCGCCGAGGCAGTTGACGAGCAAGGTGCCGAGTGGGAAGCCGGCCCAACGCGGGTTGACCCAGAGCTGCGCCTGCCAACGCGCCAAGCCGCCGATCACCGAGCCGATCGCCACGGCCAGGACCTGCGCCCACGGGAACGCTGTGTTCATCGATCGTGGTCCGGGCGCGAAACGGCATTGCTGGCGGCGATGCCCCAGCGCGCAATCGCCGCGTCGTCGCTGCTGCGTGCATCGACCCAACGGGCGCCCTCAGGCGTCTGCTCTTTCTTCCAGAAAGGGGCCTGGGTTTTCAGGTAATCCATCAAGAACTCGCAGGCTTGGAACGCTTGCCCGCGGTGCGCAGATGTCACCGCGACCATCATGATCTGGTCTTGCGGCTGCAGCAGGCCGACGCGGTGGATCACGCGCGCGCCGCAAATGTCGAATCGGTGAATCGCTTCGTCGATCATCGACTCGATCGCGCGTTCGGTCATGCCGGGGTAGTGCTCGAGTTCCATCGAACTGATGCCGACGCCGTCGTTGCGGTCACGCACGGTGCCGACGAACGAAGCAACGGCGCCGATGCCGGCGTCGTTCACGCGCAGCGCGGCGACTTCGGCGCCGAGGTCGAAGTCGGCGGTCTGCACGATGACGCGCGGCGCAATCATTTCAACCGCCCGTGACCGGTGGGAAGAACGCCAACTCTCCGCCATCGACAACGATGACGCGCTCGTCGCACAACACCTGATTCAGCGCACTGCGCAGCGACTTGCCGCGCGCCAGCGCACTCGCATGCGCGCCGCCGCGTGCGATCAGCGCATCGCGCACTGCGCCGACGCTGCTGCCTTCGGCCATTTCGACCACCTCGCTCGCGCCAAGCGCCTCGCGAATCGATGCGAAATAGCGCACCGTGAGCCTCACGACAGCAGCTCCGCGAACGACATGAAGTCGACCGTGTCGCCCTTCGCGATGGCATGACCACCGGGGTTGTCGACGACGCCGTCGCCCCACACCGCCGAGGTCATCACGCCCGAGCTCTGATTCGGGAACAGATCGAGCCCGCCGGCCTCGTTGCGCCGCACGCGCAGGAACTCGCGGCGCCTGTCGGGCTCGGGCCAGTCGAAATCGGCACGCTGCTTACTGCGGATCGGCGCCAGCGCCGTCGCGCCCTGCAGGCGCAGCAGCACCGGCCGCACCATGAGCATGAAGGTGATGAAGCTCGACACCGGGTTGCCCGGCAGGCCGACGATGTAGGCCGCCGACCCGTCAGGCCGCAGCACTTCGCCGAAGGCGAGCGGCTTACCGGGCTTGATCGCGATCTGCCAGAGCTCGATGCGGCCCTCGGCCTGCACGGCGGGACGCAGGTGATCCTCTTCGCCGACAGAAACGCCGCCCGAGGTGACGATCAGGTCGTTGCCCTCGGCCGCGCGGCGCAGCGCCTCGCGCGTGGCATCGAGCCGGTCGGGCACGATGCCGAAGTCGGTGCAGTCGCATCCCATCGCCTGGATCGCGGCGCGCAACGTGAAGCGGTTCGAGTTGTAGATCGCACCGGGCTTGAGTGGCTCGCCGGGCATCGCGAGTTCGTCGCCGGTGGAAAACAGCGCGACGCGCGGCCGGCATGCGACCCGCAGCGTGGCCGCGCCGACGGTGGCTGCGAGGCCCAGCGCCTGCGGCGTGAGTCGCGTGCCTGCGGCCAGGACAACGGCGCCGATTCGCACATCCTCGCCGCGGCGCCGAATCCACTGGCCAATATTCGGAACCACGTTGACCCGCACGCCCTCGCCCACTGCTTCGCACGCTTCCTGCATCACCACCGCATCGGCGCCAGGCGGCACCTGCGCGCCCGTGAAGATGCGCGCCGCGGTGCCCGGCTGCAACGGCTGGCCGACCGTGCCGGCCGCGATGCGCTGGCTCACCGGCAGCAGCGTGCCGATGGTCGGTACATCGGCGGCGCGCATCGCGTAGCCGTCCATCGAGGTGTTGTCAGCCGGCGGCACGTCGAGCGTCGAACGCACGTCGACCTGCAACACGCGGCCGAGAGCGTCGAAGGTCGACAGCGTCTCGTGCTCGCTCGCAGGCAGCGGCGCAACGGCTTCGAGCAGGCTTGCAAGCGCTTCGTCGAGCGTCAACATCGGCGCGCGGGTGGTCTGCATGCGCTCAGGCTTCTGTGTTCATGAGTGGGCGGTGATGAAGGCCTTGACCTTGGCCGCATCGGCCGGCATCACCTCGAAGCGCTTGGGCAGCTTCTCGATTCCTTGCATCGCTGCGGGCCGGTCGGGCTCGCGGCCGATCGCTTCGACGATGGTCTCAGCGAACTTGGCCGGCAGCGCGGTCTCGAGCACGATCGTCGGCACGCCCGGAACACGACGTTCGCGCGCGACCTTCAGGCCGTCGGCCGTGTGCGGGTCGACGATGGTGTCGAAGCGCGCATGCGTGTCGCGAATCGTCGCGAGCCGGTCGGCATGCGTGCTCGTTCCCGAGACAAAACCGCAGCCTGCGATGCGCGCGAATTCTTCGTGCGTGATCGTGAACGCGCCCCTGCGGTCGAGCTCCGTCTTGAACAGTTCGTGCGTGCGCTGCGCAGCAGCTTGGTCATGCCCGAGCAGATCGAAAACGAAGCGCTCGAAGTTCGAGGCCTTCGAAATGTCCATCGACGGGCTCGATGTTTCGCGCGTCTCGGCACTGCCTCGCACGCGGTAGGTGCCGGTGCGAAAGAACTCGTCGAGCACGTTGTTCTCGTTGGTCGCCAGCACGAGCTGCGCGATCGGCAGGCCCATCATCCGCGCGACGTGGCCGGCGCAGATGTTGCCGAAGTTGCCCGACGGCACGGCGAACGTCACCTGCTCGTCGTTGGTTTTCGTGGCCTGGAAATACCCGGCGAAGTAGTACACGACCTGCGCCAGCAGCCGCGCCCAATTGATCGAGTTGACGGTGCCGATGCGGTGCGCGCGCTTGAACGCGAGGTCGTTCGAGACCGCCTTGACGATGTCCTGGCAGTCGTCGAACACGCCATCGATTGCGATGTTGTGGATGTTCGGGTCTTGCAGGCTGAACATCTGCGCCTGCTGGAACGGGCTCATGCGGCCCTGGGGCGACAGCATGAAGACGTTGACGCCGCGTTTGCCGCGCATCGCGTACTCGGCCGCGCTGCCGGTGTCTCCCGAGGTGGCGCCGAGGATGTTGAGGTGCTGGTCACGCCGTGCCAGCTCGTACTCGAACAGGTTGCCAAGCAGTTGCATCGCCATGTCTTTGAAGGCGAGCGTCGGGCCGTTCGACAAGGCCTGCAGGTAGACGCCGGGTTCGAGCGTTCGCAGCGGCACGATCTCGGGCGTGCCGAATACTTCCTTCGTGTACGTTTTCGCCACCAGCGCACGCAGGTCGTCAGCCGGGATATCGTCGATGTACAGCGACAGGATCTCGAACGCGAGCTCGTGGTACTCGATCCCGCGCCACTCGGCGAGCGTCATGCTGTCGACCTGCGGATAGGTCATCGGCAGGTACAGCCCACCATCGGGTGCGAGGCCTTCGAGCAGGATCTCGCAGAAGCTGCGTTCCGTTTTATCGGAACTCGAAACAGCACGCGTGCTGATGTACTTCAAGACAACTCTTCCTTGCGGATGCGCACGATCGGCGCCAGCACGGTCGGCAGCGCCTGCATCTGCGCGATCGCCCGGTTCATTCGGCCTTCGACCGTGTCGTGGGTCAGGATGATCACGTCGGTTTGCGCTTCGCCGTCGGCAGACTCACGCTGCAACAACGCGTCGATCGAGATGTCGCTCTCGGCGAGGATGGCGGTGATGCGCGCGAGCACGCCAGCTTGGTCTTTCACCTGCAGGCGCAGGTAAAACGCGGTGACCACCTCGTCGATTAGTAGCACGCGCGTGTCTTGCAGCGACCCTGGCTGGAACGCGAGGTGCGGCACGCGGTGATCGGGGTCGGCGGTGTGCAGCCGCGTGATGTCGACCAGGTCGGCGATCACGGACGACGCAGTCGGCTCGGCGCCCGCACCCTTGCCGTAGTACAGCGTGCTGCCGACGGCATCGCCCTGCACCATCACCGCGTTCATCGCACCTTCGACATTCGCGATCAGGCGCTTGGCCGGCACCAGCGTCGGGTGTACGCGCAGCTCGATGCCCTCGACCGCGCCGGCCGGGGTCGACATCAACCGCCGTTTCGTGATGCCCAGCAGCTTGATCCGATAGCCGAGTTGCTCGGCATAGCGGATGTCGACGGCATTGAGTTTCGTGATGCCCTCGACATAAGCCTTGTCGAACTGCACTGGCACGCCGAACGCGATCGCACTCATGATCGTCGCCTTGTGCGCGGCGTCGACGCCCTCGATGTCGAAGGTCGGGTCGGTTTCGGCGTAGCCGAGGCGTTGGGCTTCTTTGAGCACGACATCGAAGTCGAGCCCCTTCGCGCGCATCTCCGACAAGATGAAGTTCGTCGTGCCGTTGATGATTCCAGCGATCCACTCGATGCGGTTGGCAGTGAGGCCCTCACGCAGCGCCTTGATGATCGGGATGCCTCCAGCCACCGCCGCCTCGAACGCGACCATCACGCCGCGCTCGCGCGCCGCAGCGAAAATTTCAGTGCCGTGCACGGCCAGCAGGGCCTTGTTGGCAGTGACCACATGCTTGCGGGCCGCGATTGCCTCCAACATCAAGTCTCGCGCGATGCCGGTGCCGCCGATCAGCTCGACGACGATGTCGATCGCCGGGTTCGCGATGATCTCGCGCGCGTCGGCGACGACCTTCACGTGGTCGCCGACCAGCGCCTGCGCCTTCGCCACATCGCGCCGCGACACCATCGTCAGCGCGATGCCTCTACCGGCCCGGCGCTTGATCTCTTCCTGGTTGCGTTGCAGCACTTCGAACACGCCGCTGCCCACGGTGCCGAGCCCCATCAGGCCCACTTGAATCGGTTTCATTTCAGGGCTCAGTTCGAATGACGTTTGCGGTACTGCTCGAGAAAGCGTGCGATGCGGCCGATGGCTTCGGTCAGGTCGTCGGAGTTGGGCAGGAACACGATTCGAAAGTGATCCGGCGTAGCCCAGTTGAAGCCCGTGCCCTGCACGATCAGCACCTTCTGTTCTGACAGCAGGTCGTAGGCGAACTGCCGGTCGTCGGCGATCGGGTAGACCTTGGAGTCGAGCTTCGGAAACATGTAGAGCGCCGCTGTCGGCTTGACGACGCTGACGCCCGGAATCTCGCTCAACAACTGATACGCCAGGTCGCGTTGACGGCATAAGCGACCGCCCGGTGCTACCAGGTCGTTGATGCTTTGGTAGCCGCCGAGTGCGGTCTGGATCGCGAGCTGCCCCGGCGTGTTCGCGCACAGGCGCAGCGAGGCCAGCATGTTCAGCCCCTCGATGTAATCGCGCGCATGGCGTTTCTCGCCCGAGACGACCATCCAGCCCGAGCGGTAGCCGCAGGCGCGGTAGTTCTTCGACAGCCCGTTGACGGTGACGAACAGCACGTCGTCGGCGAGCGAGGAGATGCTGGTGTGGGTCGCGCCGTCGTACAAGGTCTTGTCGTAAATCTCGTCGGCGAAAACGATCAGCTCGTGCTGGCGCGCCACCTCGACGATCTCGCGCAGCACGGTCTCGGGGTAGAGCGCACCGGTCGGGTTGTTGGGATTGATGACCACGAGCGCTTTGGTTCGCGGCGTAATCATCGATTTCATGTGATCGATGTCGGGCATCCACCCGGCAGACTCGTCGCAAAGGTAATGCACCGGCGTGCCGCCGGAGAGACCGACGACCGCGGTGTAGAGCGGGTAATCGGGCGACGGGATCAGCACTTCATCGCCGTCATTGAGCAGCGCATTCATGCCCATCGCGATCAGCTCCGAGGCACCGTTGCCGAGGTACACGTCGTCGATCGTCACACCGGCCACGTTTTTTTGCTGCGTGTAGTGCACGACCGCCTTGCGCGGCGCGAACAGGCCTTTGCTGTCGGTGTAGCCGGCGCTGTGCGGCATGTTGCGGATCATGTCCTGCACGATTTCGTCGGGCGGCTCCAGCCCGAACGCCGCCACGTTGCCGATGTTGAGCTTGATGATCTTGTGGCCTTCTTCTTCCATCTGCCGAGCCTTGTCCAGCACGGGCCCGCGGATGTCGTAGGCGACGTTGGCGAGCTTGGCTGACTTCACGATGGGTTTCAAAAGGCCTCCGATGGATTGCTGCGCGGCGCAAAACTACAATTATGCCGGCGCCGCTTCTCGCGCTTCAAGCACGCACAACGATGAAACTACAGGCCGATCGAATCGAAGGACAAAACGCCATCGCCCGCCACGGGCCGGACGGCGTGATCGTCAACGGCACCGAGCACCGCGCGAGCGTGATCGTGCCTTGGGCGGGCGAGTTGATCCCTTGGCAGGTCGACAGTTTCGATGCATTGACCGAAGCGCACTTCGAGATGCTCGCGGCGCTCGAACCTGAACTTGTGATCTTCGGCAGCGGCGCGCGCATCCGGTTCGTCAAGCCCGCGCTGCTCAGAGCGCTGATCGGGCGTCGCATCGGCATAGAAACGATGGACACGGCGGCGGCCTGCCGAACTTACAACGTGCTGCTCGCCGAAGACCGATCGGTGGTCGCGGCGTTGTTGTTCGAGAGCGCTCCGGCCGCTGCCGGCAAGGGCTGACGGCGAGTCGGGACGCCGTCCGGCAGCGTCTATAATTGGGGACTACGCCTGCCCCGGCGGCAACCAAACAGAATACTCCATGACGCCAGCCCTCAACAAACCCCTCCCGGAATTTGAAGCGCTCGCGACAGGCGGCGTGAAATTTACACCGCAGGCATATGCGGGCAAGATCGTCGTCCTCTATTTCTATCCCAAGGACAATACCCCTGGCTGCACCACGGAAGCAATGCAGTTCCGTGATCACCACAAAGAGTTCGTCAAAAGCGGTGCTGTTGTGTTCGGTGTTTCGCGCGACAACATGGCCTCGCACGACAAATTCAAGCAAGCGCTCGAGCTCCCGTTCGAGCTGATCGCCGACACCGAAGAAAAGCTTTGCCACATGTTCGGCGTGGTCAAGAACAAGATCATGTACGGCAAGAAGGTCAAAGGCATTGAGCGCAGCACCTTCCTGATCGACGGGCACGGTGTGCTCAAAGGCGAGTGGCGCGGGCTGAAAGTCGCGGGTCACGTCGAAGAGGTTTTGAAAGAGGTCAAGGCGGTCAAGAAAGCCGGCTGACCCGCTTTTGGCCACCGCCCGAAAAGCCGGCTTCAAGTCGGCTTTTTTCATGGCTGATCGACTTGTGGAGTTGTGCATAATATTTTGTATGGCTGACAGTTCCGAACTGCGCAATCTCACTAAGCCGCCCAGCCGACTGCGCGGCTTTTTTGTTTTCTGACAGCCCGCACCTGCCCTCACCTAAACGCACATCACCACCCATGCCACTGCCCAAGCCGCCTGCCAAACGAGCCACCCTTCTCAGCGCCGCTGACTTCGATTCGCAAGCGGCACCCCAGCCCGGCAAACGCCCGCAAAAGACCCGCGCAGCCGCGGAGCTTGTTTCGCATGCCGTCGTCGAGTTGTACGAGCCGCCGACCACTCCCGGTGCGGCGATTGCCAAGTCAGCGCCGGTGATCCCGGCCCGCGCGCCTGTTGCGCCACGCCGGTTGCAGCCCGAGACACGCGCCCGCAAGCCGCGCGGCAACGGCCCGGCAACGCTGTTCGTGCTCGACACCAACGTGCTGATGCACGATCCGACTTCGCTGTTCCGCTTCGAAGAGCACGACATCTACCTGCCGATGATCACGCTCGAAGAGCTCGACGGCCACAAGCGCGGCATGACCGAGGTGTCGCGCAACGCGCGACAAGTCAGCCGTGAGCTCGACGCACTGGCGGCGAGCATGCCGACGCGTGACTCGTCGGGAATGTCCGAGGGCCTGCCGCTCGCGCGCACCGGTCACCGCGAGGCCGGCGGCAAGCTGTTCTTCCAGACCAACCTGATCAACGTCACGCTGCCCGCTGGCTTGCCGCAGGGCAAGGCCGACAACCAGATCCTCGGCGTCGTGCAGGCGCTACGCGAGCAGCAGCCGGGCCGCGATGTGGTGCTGGTGACCAAAGACATCAACATGCGCATCAAGGCGCGTGCGCTCGGCCTGCCCGCCGAGGACTACCTCAACGACATGACGCTGGAAGACGGCGACCTGCTCTACACCGGCGTGCTGCCGCTGCCCGCGGATTTCTGGGACAAGCACGGCAAGACGATGGAGAGCTGGCAGCAGGGCGGCCTGACCTACTACCGCATCAGCGGGCCGATGGTGCCGATGCTGCTGATCAACCAGTTCGTTTACCTCGAAGCGCCGGGTGCCGCATCGCTCTACGCCAAAGTCACCGAGATCACCGGCAAGACCGCGGTGCTGCGCACGTTGAAGGAATACACGCACCAGAAGAACGCCGTGTGGGGCGTGACCGCGCGCAACCGCGAACAAAATTTCGCGCTCAATTTGCTGATGGACCCCGAGTGCGACTTCATCACGCTGACCGGCGCTGCGGGCACCGGCAAGACGCTGATGACATTGGCCGCCGGCCTCAGCCAGGTGATGGACGAGCGCCGCTACACCGAAATCATCGTCACCCGCGTGACGGTGCCGGTCGGTGAAGACATCGGCTTCCTGCCCGGCACCGAAGAAGAAAAGATGAGCCCCTGGATGGGCGCGCTCGACGACAACCTCGAGGTGCTGTCCAAGACCGACGGTGGCGCCGGTGAATGGGGCCGCGCGGCCACCAACGACCTGGTGCGCAGCAAGATCAAGATCAAGTCGCTCAACTTCATGCGCGGTCGCACGTTCCTGAACAAGTTCGTGATCATCGACGAGGCGCAGAACCTGACGCCGAAACAAATGAAGACGCTGATCACGCGCGCCGGCCCGGGCACGAAGATCGTCTGCCTCGGCAACCTCGCGCAGATCGACACGCCCTACCTCACCGAGGGCAGTTCGGGCCTGACCTTCACGGTCGATCGCTTCAAGGGTTGGCCGCATTCGGGCCACGTGACGCTGGCGCGCGGCGAGCGTTCGCGGTTGGCCGACTTCGCCTCCGAGGTGCTCTGACGCCGTCGATCGAAAACTTTTAACTCGACGACGCGATCAGGTATTTGGCTAGCGCGTGATAGGCCGGCAGCGTCGTCGGGTCGATGCCCATGTTGCCGGCGATGTGGTGCGAGGCGAAACGCGCGATCACCATGCCCGCCTCCGGATCGATGTACACGCCCTGCCCGTGGATGCCGCGCGCGCAGTAGGCGCCGTGCTCGTTGTGCGTGGCCCACCACATGCTGCGGTAGCTCGCGCCGGGCAGGGTCACGTAGCCCGCCTTCGCGAAATGCATGGGGTCAGCGCCGCCGCGGATGTCGTCGATGGCGGCCTTGGGCACGATCTGGCGACCGTTCCAGAAGCCGTCGTTGCGCATCATCTGGCCGAAGCGTGCCAAGTCGCGCAGGCAGCAGTTGAAGCCACCGCCGGCGAACTCGGTGCCGGTGCTGTCGACCATCAGGTAGCCGTCTTGCTCGGCGCCGATCTGCGACCAGATGCGCTGCTGCAGCAACTCGCCCAGCGGCAAGCCGGTGACGCGCCGCAAGACCCAGCCGAGCACGTCGGTGTTGACGGTCTTGTACGCGAAGGCCTCGCCGTGCGGCCCGTCTTGCCGCAGCGTGCCGAGAAACTCATAGAAGCTGCCCGGGCCGACCTGCTCTGGCGCGCGCGGCAGGATGCCGCCGGCACGGCCATGGCACCAGATGCCGGCGTCGGGGTCGGTGTAGTCCTCGGAGTAGTGGATCGAGGTCGTCATGTCGAGCACCTGGCGCAACGTGGCGTTGCCGAGGCCGCTGCCTTCGAGCGCGGGCACGTAGGTGCTCACCGCTGCCTGCGGGTCGAGTGCGCCTTCGACGATCAGCGAGGCAGCGATCAGCCCGAAGAACGACTTCGTCACCGACCAGGCGATGTGCGGCCGCTGCGCGTCGAGCGCGCCGAAGTAGCGCTCGTAGACGATGCGCCCGCGGTGCAGCACGACGATCCCATCGGTGTAGTTGGCATCGAGTGACTGCGCCCAGGTCATCGGCTCGCTGCCGCCAATCGGCGTGAACGTGACGCTGTCGATGTCGGCGCGATCGGCCCGCGGCAACAGGCATACCGGATCGTCGCCGCACCGCACGTTCGTCGTCGGTACGAGTCGACGGATGTTCGACTGCGCCCAACGCAGCTTCGGAAACGTGTACATGCTCTCGTCGTCGAAGCGCACCTGTTTGTCGGGTGGCGGCGGCGAACCTTGCATCCAGCCCATCACGTTCGGGTCGCTCGCTGCCGCGCTCAGGGGCGCTGGCGAGGGGGCTGCGTCGGTGGCCGTGGTGTCGGTCATGGTGAACTCCGAAATCAGTGAGATGCGGTGAGGAGCAGCTTGATTTGCTGCAGCGCCGCAGGGTCGTCCATCGTCGTCAAATCGCCGGGATCGCGCTGCTCGCAAACGGCCTGGATCGCGCGGCGCAGCATTTTGCCGGAACGCGTTTTCGGCAGCAGCGTGACGATGAAAACACGCGCCGGCCGCGCGAGTGCGCCGAGCTGGCCGTCGACCGTCTTCATGACCTCGCCTTCGAGCTTGAGCCGAGCAACCGGGTCGTCGAGACCCCTTGCGTCTTTCGCGATCACGAAGGCCATCGCGACCTGCCCTTTCAGCGCATCGGCGACGCCGACCACCGCGACCTCGGCGACGTTCGGGTGGCTCGAAATGCTTTCTTCGATTTCACGCGTGCCCAGCCGGTGCCCGGCGACGTTGATGACATCGTCGGTGCGACCGAGGATGAAGAAGTAGCCGTCGGCATCGCGCGTGCCCCAGTCGAACGTGCTGTACAGCAGCTTGCCAGGGAAATCTTTCCAGTACGTGTTGACGAAGCGCGCGTCGTCGCGCCATACCGTTTGCATGCAGCCCGGCGGCAGCGGCCCGGCGATGGCAAGCACGCCCTTTTTGTTGGGCTCGGTGATCTCGGCGCCGTTCGATTCGTCGATCACCTTCACGTCGTAGCCATACATCGCAAAACCCGGGCTGCCGAACCTGCTCGGCAGTTGCTCGACGCCGTTGGCGATCGTCAGGATCGGCCAACCGGATTCGGTCTGCCAGTAGTTGTCGATGACGGGTTTGCCGAGTGCGCCGGCGATCCAGCTCGCGGTCGGCTCGTCGAGCGGTTCGCCGGCGAGGTAGAGCGCGCGCAACGAGCTCAGGTCGAACTCGGTCAGGAACTTCGGGTCTTGCTTCTTGAGCACGCGCACCGCGGTCGGCGCGCTGAACAGGTGGTTGATCTTGTACTTCTCGACCAGCCGCCACCAGATGCCACTGTCGGGTCGGGTCGGCAATCCTTCGTACATCACGCTGGCCACGCCGGCGATCAGCGGTCCGTAGACGATGTAGCTGTGGCCGACGACCCAGCCGATGTCGCTGGTGCAGAAATACGTGTCGCCCGCATCCGCTCTGAAGATGTGCTTCATGCTCGCCGCGAGCGCAACCGCGTAGCCACCCGTGTCGCGCTGCACGCCCTTGGGCTTGCCGGTGGTGCCGCTGGTGTAGAGCGTGTAGCTCGGCGCGGTGGCATCGAGCCACATGCAGGGCACAACGGTGTCACGATGCTGCTCGCGCAGCGCGGCGTAGTCTTCGTCGCGGCCCGCCACGCGGTCCATCGGCGCGAGGTCGCGGTCGATCAGCAGCACCTTGGCCGGCTTGTGCGTCGACAGCCGCATCGCCTCGTCGAGCAACGGCTTGTAGGCGATGACCTTGCCCGAGCGACTGCCCGCGTCGGCGCTAACGATCAGCGTCGGTTGCGCGTCGTCGATCCGGTTCGCAAGGCTGCCGCTCGCGAACCCGCCGAACACGACCGAGTGGATCGCGCCGATGCGCGCGCACGCAAGCATCGCGAAGGCGGCCGGCGCGATCATCGGCAGATAGATCAGCACACGGTCGCCCTGCTGCACGCCGAGCGCAATCAACACCGCCGCCATGCGCTGCACCTCGGCATGCAGCTCGCGGAAGCTGTAGACCTTTTCTTCATCGGTCTCGGTCGAGACCCAAATCAGCGCGTTCTGGTCGGCGCGTTGCGCGAGATGGCGATCGACCGCGTTGTGGCACAAGTTGGTCTGGCCACCGACGAACCAATTGGCGAACGGCGGGTTGTCGTAGTCGCAGACCCGATCGAACGGCCGGTGCCAGTCGATCAGCTGCGCTTGCTCGGTCCAGAACGCATCGCGGTCTTCGAGCGAGCGGCGGTGGAAATCGGCATAGCGTGTCATCGGGGTTCCAGTCGACCGAAAGTTCATATCCTGACGGCGATCCGCCCGCGCACCTTGCCCTGCATCAAGTCGTGCGCCTTCGCGATCGCGTCGCTCAACGGCACGACCCCGGTGATCGCCGCGAGCTTGGCCGCGTCCAGGTCGACCGCAAGCCGGGCCCAGGCTTCGCGCCGGGCCGCGATCGGCGCCATCACGCTGTCGACGCCGGCGAGCGTCACGCCCCGCAGGATGAATGGCATCACGGTCGCCGGCAAGTCGAAACCCTGCGCCAGCCCGCAGGCCGCGACAACCCCACCGTAGCGTGTCTGCGCCAGCGCATTGACGAGCGTGTGGCTGCCGACCGCGTCGACCACTGCGGCCCAGCGCTCTTTTTGCAGCGGCTTGCCGGGGCTGCCGAGCTCCGCCCGGTCGATTACGGTCAAGGCGCCGAGCCCGCGCAGATAGTCGGCTTCATTGCGCTTGCCGGTCGCCGCGGTGACGCGGTAACCGAGTCGGCCCAACACCGCGATCGCGACGCTGCCGACGCCGCCGGTCGCGCCCGTCACGAGCACCTCGCCATCACCGGGCTTCACGCCGTGCCGCTCGAGTGCCATCACGCACAACATCGCGGTGTAGCCGGCGGTGCCGATCGCCATCGCCTGCTCGGTCGAGAATGCCGCGGGCAGCGGCACTAGCCAGTCGCCCATCAGCCGTGCGCGCTCGGCGAGACAGCCCCAGCGCGTTTCGCCGACGCCCCAACCGTTGTGGATGACCTTGTCGCCCGGCTTCCACGCGGCGTGGCTGCTTTCGATCACCGTGCCCGCGCCGTCAATGCCGGCCACCATCGGCCAGGTGCGTACGACCGGGCTTTTGTTCGTGATTGCAAGGCCGTCTTTGTAATTGAGCGTCGAGTGTTCCACCCGAATCGTCACGTCGCCGGGCGGCAGACCGGCATCGTCGACTGGCTGGATCGACGCTTTGAATCCCGATTCGGATTTTTCGAGCAAGAGAGCTGTGAACATGATCGCTCCGATAGAGATGGCGCCACGATAGCGTAAGCAGTCGGCATTTTCGAACGTCGGCACGCGGCAAACGCCAACCCGCCGCTTCACATCGGAAAAACATGGCAAGTCATTGTCTTACAACACGTTTCTCGGGTTGACTACGCGCGGGTCGGTCCGTATCCTGCGCGCAATGCTGCAACCAACCCCCCAGTTCCGGCGTATTGCGCAACACGCGGCAATCTGTTGGGTTCTGATCGCGTCGACGTCCGCCGCGCAGGCATCGCCGGCTGGTTCCAGCGCCACGACGCCCCCGGCCACGGCATCGGCCGAGTCCACCGAACCAGGCTTTGTCAGCCAGGTGCGCGACACCTCCTCTGACATGGTCGTGACGGCGATGAATTTCCTCGGCGTGCGCTACAAGCGTGGCGGCAACGACGCAGACACCGGCTTCGATTGCAGCGGCTTCACCCGCCAAGTCTTCGAGACCAGCCTGGGCCTCGTGCTGCCGCGCCGTGCCGACGAACAGGCCAAGGCGCCCGGGTTGGTGAAGGTAAAAAAAGACGAGCTGCAACCTGGCGACCTGGTGTTCTTCAATACGCTGCGCCGCACGTTTTCGCATGTCGGCATCTACATCGGTGATGGCAAGTTCGTGCACTCGCCCAAACCGGGCGGCGAAGTGCGGGTCGAAGACATGCGCATCGTCTATTGGGCCAAACGCTTCACCGGCGCACGCCGCGTCGAACTGGCGATGGAGTAGGCAGCCGCCGCGCAGCGATTGCCCGCGCCTTCGATAACGCAAACCGTGGCACCGGCCATCAGCCTGCGCCGAAGCTCAGACGCGCAAGCAGCCCCGACTGCGGCGCGGCCAAGCCCTGCGCAGGCACAATCCGATATGCCTGACAAAGTCATTCCACTCGCCGATCACCGCTACGCCGCCAGCGTGCCGCGTGTACCGTCGATCGCGACCTCTTCGACCGGTTTGCTCGGCGACACACTCGGCCGGCCGCTGCGCGACCTGCGCATTTCGGTCACCGACCGCTGCAACTTTCGCTGCAGCTACTGCATGCCGAAGGAGGTGTTCGACAAGCAGTACGCGTTCTTGCCGCACGCGTCGTTGCTCAGCTTTGAAGAGATCACGCGCACCGCAAAACTCTTCGTCGCGCACGGCGTTCGCAAGATCCGGCTGACCGGCGGCGAGCCGCTTCTGCGCAAGCACCTCGAGGTGCTGGTCGGCATGCTCAGCGCTCTGCGCACACCCGACGGCGCACCGCTCGACATCACCCTGACCACCAACGGATCGGTGCTCGCGCGCAAGGCGCAGGCGCTCAAGGACGCCGGGCTGCAACGCGTCACCGTGAGCCTCGATGCGCTCGACGACGCGGTCTTCCGCCACATGAACAACGCCGACTTTCCGGTCGGCGACGTGCTCGCCGGCATCGCCGAAGCACACCGCGTCGGCCTGGGCCCGATCAAGGTCAACATGGTGGTCAAGCGCGGCACCAACGACGACCAGATCCTGCCAATGGCGCGCCACTTCAAGGGCACGGGCGCGGTGCTGCGCTTCATCGAGTACATGGATGTGGGCGCCACCAACGGTTGGCGCATGGACGAGGTGCTGCCCTCCGCGCAGGTGGTCCAGCGCATCCACGCCGAGTTTCCGCTGCAGGCGATAGCCGCCGACGTGCTCGGCGAGACAGCCGAGCGCTGGCGCTACGCCGACGGCAGCGGCGAGATCGGCGTGATCTCCAGCGTCACGAAAGCGTTTTGCCAAGACTGCAACCGCGCGCGGCTGTCGACCGAAGGCAAGCTGTTTTTGTGCTTGTTCGCGAGCCACGGCCACGACCTGCGCGCTCTGCTGCGCGGCGACTATAGCGACGAGCAGATCGCAGGCGCGATCGGCCTGATCTGGCAAGGTCGCGCCGATCGCTACTCCGAGTTGCGCGCGAATGCGGCCGGCGCACCGAGCGGCGAGCGCCGCGTCGAGATGCACTACATCGGCGGCTGATGACTCTGCCGATCGCGATCCGCCGCCTCGTGCCGGCCGATCTGCCGGCGTACAAGGATTTGCGCGATGCGGTGCTGACCGCGCACCCGCAAGCGTTCACGTCCGACGCGGCACCCGAACGCTCGCATGAAAGCTATCTGTCGCGCTTGGGCTCGGGTCGACCCGAGGGCGGCGAATTCACGCTTGGCGCGTGGCAAGCCGATCGCCTTGTCGGCGCCGTCAGTTGCGAGCGCGATCCTCGGGCGAAGGTGATGCACATCGGACACGTCATCGGGATGATGGTGCATTCCGATGCGCAAGGTCTGGGCATCGGTCGCAGCCTGCTCGATGCGTGCATCGGCGAGGCACGCGCCGCGCGCGGCTTGGTGATGCTGACCCTCAACGTCACGGCCGGCAATGCCGCCGCCGTGCACCTGTACGAGCGCGCGGGCTTTGTGCGCTTCGGCCGGCTCGAACGCGCCATCTGCGTCGATGGCGCGTACCACGCCAAGGACCAGATGACGCTATCGCTCTGACGCTGAAATCAGCGCGTCGCCAGACGCCGCCAGGTCTCGACGACGGAGTCCGGGTTCAGCGAGATTGACTTGATTCCCTCGGCAGCCAGCCAGTCGGCGAAATCCGGGTGATCGCTCGGGCCTTGGCCGCAGATGCCGACGTACTTGCCCGCCGCCAGGCACGCGGCGATCGCCTTCGAAATCAGCGCCTTTACGGCAGGGTCGCGCTCGTCGAAGTCTTTCGCGAGCAACTCCATGCCCGAGTCGCGATCGAGGCCGAGCGTCAACTGCGTCAAGTCGTTCGAGCCGATCGACATGCCGTCGAAGTGCTCCAGAAAACGCTCGGCCAGAATCGCGTTGCTCGGCACCTCGCACATCATGATCACGCGCAGGCCGTCGGTGCCGCCTTGCGATGCGCGCTTCAACCCGCGCTCGGCCAGCATGCCGACGACCGCCTCGGCCTGCGCCAAGGTGCGCACGAACGGCACCATGATCTCGACGTTGGTCAGGCCCATCTCCACACGCACGTGCTTGAGCGCTTCGCATTCCATCGCGAAGGCCTCGCCGAACGCTTCGCTGACATAGCGCGACGCGCCGCGAAAGCCCAGCATCGGGTTCTCTTCTTCCGGCTCGTAGCGCGAGCCGCCGATCAGCTTGCGGTACTCGTTGCTCTTGAAGTCGCTCAAGCGAACGATGACCGGCTTCGGCCAGAAGGCCGCCGCAATCGTCGCGATGCCTTCGACCAGCTTGTCGACATAGAAAGCGCGTGGCGAGGCGTGACCGCGGGCCACGCTCTCGACCGCCTTTTTCAGGTCGCTGTCGATGTTCGGGTAGTCGAGTATCGCCTTCGGGTGCACGCCGATGTTGTTGTTGATGATGAACTCGAGCCGTGCCAAGCCGACGCCGCTGTTGGGCATCTGCGCGAAGTCGAACGCGAGCTGCGGGTTGCCGACGTTCATCATGATCTTGACCGGGCATTCGGGCAGCACGCCGCGCTGCACATCGGTGATTTCGGTCTCCAACAAGCCGTCGTAGATGAACCCGGTATCGCCCTCGGAGCAAGCCACGGTGACTAGCGCGCCCTCTTTCAACGTCTCGGTCGCGTCACCGCAACCGACGACCGCCGGGATGCCCAACTCGCGCGCGATGATCGCCGCGTGGCAAGTGCGGCCGCCGCGGTTCGTCACGATGGCGGCAGCGCGCTTCATCACGGGCTCCCAGTTCGGGTCGGTCATGTCGGTGACGAGCACGTCACCGGCCTGCACCTGGTCCATGTCGGCGATGCTGTGCACGATGCGCACGGGGCCGGTGCCGATCTTCTGGCCGATCGCGCGCCCTTCGGCCAAGACCGTACCGGCGCTCTTCAACTTGTAGCGCTGCTCGACCTTGCCCTGCTGCTGGCTCTTCACGGTCTCGGGGCGCGCCTGCAGGATGTAGAGCTTGCCGTCGGCGCCGTCCTTGCCCCACTCGATGTCCATCGCGCGGCCGTAGTGCGTTTCGATCGTCAGCGCGTAGCCGGCGAGTTCGGCCACGTCGGCGTCGCTCAGCGAATAGCGATTGCGGTGCTCGTGCAGCGTGTCGACGGTCTTGACCAGTTGTCCGCTCTTGGCCTTTTCTTCCAGCGTAGCGAACTCCATCTTGATCAGCTTAGAGCCGAGGTTGCGGCGGATGATTGCGCTCTTTCCCGCGCGCAGCGCCGGCTTGTGAACGTAGAACTCGTCGGGGTTGACGGCGCCCTGCACCACCGTCTCGCCGAGGCCGTAGCTCGAGGTGATAAACACCACATCGCTGAAGCCGCTTTCGGTGTCGATCGTGAACATCACGCCGGCCGCGCCGAGGTCCGAGCGCACCATGCGTTGCACGCCGGCCGACAGCGCCACGTCGCTGTGCGCGAAGCCCTTGTGCACGCGGTAGCTGATCGCGCGGTCGTTGTAGAGGCTCGCGAACACCTCTTTCATCTTCGCGAGCACATCGGTGATGCCGACGACGTTCAGAAAGGTTTCCTGCTGGCCGGCGAACGACGCATCGGGCAGGTCCTCGGCGGTGGCCGACGAGCGCACCGCGAACGACGCGTTCGGGTTGCCCTCGGTCAGATTCGCAAACGACTCGGTGATCGCGGCATCGAGCTCGGGCGGGAACGGTGTCGACTCGATCCAGTGGCGGATCTCGGCGCCGGCCACGGCAAGTGCACGCACGTCGTCGGTGTCGAGCGTGGAAAGACGATCCTCGATCCGCTTCGCCAGCCCCTCGTGCTGCAGGAACTGCCGGAACGCATGCGCCGTGGTGGCGAAGCCGCCCGGCACGCGCACGCCCGAGGCGGCCAACTGGCTGATCATTTCGCCGAGCGAGGCGTTCTTGCCGCCCACCGACTCGACATCGGTCATCCTCAAGCGTTCGAACGGGGCGACCAGGGCGGTCGCCAGGGGGTTGCTTGACATGGGAGAGCTCCGGGAAGTTGAGAAATCGGGGCGCCACGCCGCGGCAGCGGCACCGAAACCATTCCCGGGCGCGCGCTCGCAACCCGGGGAACGGGTCGGGCACTGCAGGCGTGGGGGTTCATGGGTGGCTAAGGGCGAAAGGCTGTCAACGAGTTTACGGGCGAACTGCCTATCATCGTGACCAATCGCAACCCGCCGCTCAGCGCCCCGCACCATGGCCAATCGCACCGTTTTCTTCGTCTCGGACGGTACTGGCATCACGGCCGAAACCTTCGGCAATTCGATCATGTCGCAGTTCGCGATCAAGTCGCGCAACGTGCGCCGGCCGTTCATCGACACGCCGGACAAAGCGCACCAAGTGCTGCGCGAGATCAACCACACGGCCGACAGCGAGGGCCGCAAGCCCATCGTCTTCATCACGCTGGTCGACCCCGAAATCCTCGCGATCTTGAAGGGTGCGAAACCCGGCATGGCCGGTGCCGAGCAGAAGGGCTTGCTGCTCGACATGTTCAACACCTTCATCGAGCCACTCGAAGCCGAGTTCGGCATGACTTCGAACCACCGCGTCGGCCGCTTTACCGATGTGTCGAAAAGCCAGGAATACACCGACCGCATCGAAGCGATCAATTTCTCACTCGCTCACGACGATGGCCAATCGTCGAAGAACCTCGCGAGCGCCGACGTGATCCTGGTCGGCGTGAGCCGCAGCGGCAAAACGCCGACCTCGCTGTACCTTGCGATGCAGCACGGCATCAAGGCGGCGAACTACCCGCTGATCCCGGAAGACTTCGACCGCGGCGCGATCCCGTCGAACCTCGCGCCGTTCAAGAAAAAATGCTTCGGCCTGACGATTGCCCCCGAGCGGTTGAGCCACATCCGCAACGAGCGCCGGCCGAACAGCAAGTACGCGTCGATCGAGAACTGCCGCTTCGAGGTGAACGAAGCCGAGGCCATGATGCGGCGCGAAGGGATCGGCTGGCTGTCCTCGACCCACAAATCGATCGAGGAGATTGCGACAACGATCCTGCGCGATCTGCGGCCGGATCGGTTGATGTACTAGCCGCGCTGGCGGGTCGTTTCGTACAGGCAGACGGCCGCTGCGGCGGCGACGTTCAGCGATTCCTCGCCACCCGGCTGCGCGATGCGAAACGACTCGATGCAACGCTGCATCAGCGTTGCCGAGACGCCTTGCCCCTCGTGCCCCATGACCCACGCGCACGGCCACGGCAACGCGGCTTCGTGCAAGGCGCGCACCGCATGCGAGCTCGTCGCGAGCATCGGCACCCGCAGCGCCGTGAGCGCTTCCTCACTCGCCACTTCGACCAGATGCAAAGCAAAATGCGCCCCCATGCCAGCCCGCAACACCTTGGGTGACCACAGCGCCGCTGTGCCCTTGATCGCGATCACTTGCGTGAAGCCGAAGGCCGATGCACTGCGCAAGATGTTGCCGACGTTACCGGCATCCTGCAGCCGATCGAGCACGACGCTGGGCGCCGTCGGATCGAGCTCGCCCGCGCCGGCCCAACGCAATGCGAAGCACAGCGGTGCAGAAGATTCGAGTGTGCTCAAGCCGGCCATCAGTGCGGCCGGAATGACGGCAACAGCAGCCGCGGTGCTCGCAACCGTTCGCAGCGTTGGCGTCTGCCAGCCCTCTTCGGTGATCACCGCCTGCGCCGCGATACCGCCGCGCTGCGCGAAGGCCGAGCAAAGGTGCTCGCCTTCGACCCAGACCTCGCCGAACTTGCGGTAAGCCGCCGGATCGCCCGCGAGCTTGCGCAAGCGCACCAGCAACGGGTTGTCGCGCGACGCGATCGTCTTGACCTGCGGTGCGCCGCTCATTTCATGTCAGCAGCGCACGCACCGGCGCGAAGCTGCGGCGGTGGTGCGCGCACGCGCCGTGTTCCTTCAATGCCGCCAAATGCGCCGGCGTCGGGTAGCCCTTGTGGCCGTCGAAGCCGTACTGCGGATGCTGCAGGTGCAATTCCCGGCACAGCTGGTCGCGGTACACCTTGGCGAGGATCGATGCGGCTGAGATCGCCTTGACCTTCGCATCGCCTTTGACGATGGCCTCGGCCGCGATCTTCAACGTCGGCAGTCGGTTTCCGTCGACCAGCACCTTGGTGGGCCGCAGCCGCAGGCCCTCGACAGCGCGGCGCATCGCCAGCATCGTCGCCTGCAAGATGTTGAGTTCGTCGATCTCTTCGACGCTGGCTTGCGCGATGCAAAAGCACAGCGCCTTGGCGTGGATCTCGATGTAGAGGCGCTCGCGCGCCAACGCCGTCAGTTGCTTCGAGTCGTTCAGGCCTTTGATCGGCTTCAAGTCGTCGAGGATCACCGCCGCCGCGACCACCGGGCCGGCCAGCGGCCCGCGGCCGGCTTCGTCGACACCGGCGATCAAGCCCGGCACGTCGAAGACGAGACCGATCTGGCTAGCCCGCAAGAACCGATTCGATCGCATCGGTGGCTTTCTGGCCGGTGTTGCAACGCAGCTCGAGGTGCAGCGCCTCGAAACGCTGCTGCAGCGCTTCGCAACGCGCCGGGTCGTCGAGCCAAGCGAAAGCGGCTTCAGCCAGCTTTGCCGGCGTGGCCGCGCCCTGCAGAAATTCGGGCACCGCGAAGTCGTTGAGCAGGATGTTGGGCAGGCCGACCCAGGGCTGGTAGTTCATGCGCTTCATCATCTGCCAATTGAGCGCGTGCATGACATAGGCGATGACCATCGGACGCTTGAACAGCGCGGCCTCGAGCGTCGCAGTGCCGCTAGCGATCAGCGTCACGTCGCAGGCGGCGAGCGCTTCGTGCGAGCGGCCGTCGAGCAGGTCGATGTTCACGCCGGCCGCATGCTGCTTGCGCAGCGGCTCGACCACATGGCGCAGCCCCGGCACCACCGGCAGCACGAAGCGCAGCTCGGGCCGCTGGCGGTGCATCTCGGCGGCGGCCTGCAACAAGCGCGGCGCGATGTACTGCACCTCGGCGCGGCGGCTGCCGGGCAGCAGTGCGACCACGACTTCATCGGCGCCTATGCCGAGCGCCGCGCGCGCCTGCGCACGCGGGGCGTCGAGCGGGATCACGTCGGCCAGCGGGTGCCCGACGTAAGCCGCCGGCACGCCCTGCTTTGCATAGATCGCGGGCTCGAACGGGAACAGGCACAGAACGAGGTCGGTCGCCTTTCGGATCTTCTCGATGCGCTTGCCGCGCCAGGCCCAAATCGACGGGCTGACGAAGTGGATCGCCTTCATGCCGCCGGCCTTCAGCTTGGCTTCGAGGTCGAGGTTGAAATCCGGTGCGTCGATGCCGACGAACACGTCGGCGCGCGTTGTGGCGTCGGCGTTGAGCAAGCGCTCGGTCAATTGCTGGCGAATGCCCGAGATCTCTCGGTAGTGGCTCAGCACCTCGACATAGCCGCTGACCGAGAGCTTGTCGTGCGGCCACCAGGCGTCGAAGCCCTGCGCGACCATCTTCGGGCCGCCGATGCCGCCGGCCTGCAGTTTCGGCCAGCGCGTTGTCAGGCTGGCCAGCAGCAACCCGCCCAGCAGGTCGCCCGACGCTTCGCCCGCCACCATCGCGAAGCGAGGGGCTTCCGGGTCCGTGCCGGCCATGGCTACCGGGCAATACCGCGCGACGCGCCAGCGAGGAACTCGCTCATCAGCGCGATGTCGGCCTCGGCCTCGGCCATCTCGGCGGCGAGCGCATCGATGGCGTGGCGCGCCGCATCGAAGGTCAGCCCGTTGCGGTACAGCAGCCGGTGCATCTGCTTGACCGCCGCGATCCGCTCGGCTCCGAAGCCACGCCGGCGCAGGCCTTCGACGTTGAAGCCGCGCACTGCGAGCGGGTTGCCGTCGACCATCATGTAGGGCGGCACGTCTTGCGTGACCGCGCTCGCAAAGCCGACGAACGCGTGCGCGCCGATCTTCACGAACTGGTGCACGCCTGTCAGGCCGCCGACTGTGACCCAGTCACCCACCTGCACGTGGCCGGCGAGCGTGGCGTTGTTCGCGAGCACCGTGTGGCTGCCGACTTGCACGTCGTGCGCAAGGTGCACGTAGGCCATCACCCAGTTGTCGTCGCCGAGCCGCGTGGCGCCAGCGTCTTGCGCAGTGCCGAGGTTGAAGGTGCAGAACTCGCGGATCTCGTTGCGGTCGCCGATGTGCAACTCGGTCGGCTCGCCGGCGTATTTTTTGTCTTGCGGCACGGCGCCGATCGAGCAAAACTGGAAGATGCGGTTGTCGCAACCGATCGTCGTTCGGCCTTCGATCACGCAATGCGGGCCGATCGTGGTGCCGGCACCGACGCGCACGTGTTCACGCACGATGCTGAACGCGCCGACGCTGACACTGGCATCGAGCTCGGCGCCGGGCTCGACGATCGCGGTGGGGTGGATGCTCACCATGGTCCGACGCTCGGCCAGGCTCAGTCGACCCGACGCATCGTGCACATCAGCTCGGCGGAAACCGCGACCGCGTCACCGACTTTCGCGAAGGCCGAGAACTTGACGATGCCGGCACGCGCACGCTCGAGCGTGGCGTGCAGCATCAATTGGTCACCGGGTTCGACCGGGCGCTTGAAGCGCGCATTGTCGATGCCGACGAAGTAAAAGACGGTCTTGTCGTCGGGCATCACGCCGATGTTGTCGAACGCGAGAATCGCCGCGGCTTGCGCGAGTGCCTCGAGCATCATCACGCCTGGCATCACCGGTCGGTTGGGAAAGTGGCCGGTGAAGAAAGGCTCGTTGATCGTCACGTTCTTCAGCGCGACGATGCGCTTGCCTTTCTCGAGCTCGAGCACGCGGTCGACAAGCAAGAACGGATAGCGATGCGGCAGCCGCTTCAGGATTTCGTGGATGTCCATGCTCATGCTGTGCCGCCTGTCTCGTTCTTGTTTGTTCCCGCCTGCCCTGATGCGCTTTTCTCCAGCGCTTTGACCCGCTCACGCAGGCGATACAGATTGCGCAAAGTGGCGGCGTTCTTTTCCCAGGCGGCATTGTCGTCGATGGGAAACACGCCGGTGTAGTGGCCCGCTTTCTTGATCGAATGGCTCACCAGCGTGCCGCCCGAAATGAACACGTTGTCGGCGATCTCGAGGTGGCCCGCGATCATGGCTGCGCCGCCCATCGTCACGTGCTTGCCGATCACCGCGCTGCCGGCGATGCCGACGCAGCCGGCAATCGCCGAGTGATCGCCGATGCGCACGTTGTGGCCGATCTGGATCAGGTTGTCGAGCTTGACGCCGTTGCCGATCACGGTATCGCCGAGCGCGCCGCGGTCGATGCAGGTGTTGGCACCGATGTCGACGTCGTCGCCGATCTGCACCGCGCCGAGCTGTTCGATTTTTTCCCACCGCCCTTCGGTCGGCGCGAAGCCGAAGCCGTCGGCGCCGATCACCACGCCACTGTGCAGCGTGCAGCGCGCGCCGATCACGCAGCGCTCGTGCAAGGTCACTCTGGCCCTGAGTTGCGTGCCGGCGCCGATGCGCGCCGCGCGGCCGACGAAGCACTGCGCGCCGATCACCGCGCACTCGCCGATGTCGGCATCGGCCTCGATCACCGCCAGCGCGCCGATCGACGCACTGGCGGCGATGCGGGCCGCAGGATCGACCACCGCGCTCGGGTGCACGCCCACGTTGGCTGGCGCGCGCGCGCGCGCGGCCCACCACTGCGTCAGCTTGGCGAAGTAGAGGTAAGGGTCGGGCGTGACGATCGCGGCGCCGCGCTGTGCCGCCGCGTCGCGCAGCGCCGGGCCGACGATCACGCAGCCGGCCGTCGATTTGGCGAGCAGCGGCTGCAGCCGAACGTTGGAAACAAATGTGATAGCCGAAGGGGACGCACCCTCGAACGGTCCGATGCAGTCGATGCGGACCGCGGCGACCACCGCTTCTGCGCCGGTCAGCTCGCCGCCGAGCGCCGCAACGAGGTCATGCAGCCGAACGCCGGCAACCTCCGCCACGCCGCACTACTTCTGCGCGTTCAGTGACTTGATCACCTTGTCGGTGATGTCGACGCGCGCGCTGGCGAAGACGACGACGTCGCCTTGCAGAATCAGATCGAACTTTTCGGTGTCGTAGATCTGCTTAACGACCTTGTTCGCACGCTCGACGACGGAGGCCAGCTCTTCGTTCTTGCGTTGGTTCAGGTCTTCCTGGAATTCGCGGCGCTTGCGCTGCAATTCGCGGTCTTGCTCGACCAGGTCGCGCTGACGGCGATTGCGCTCGGCTTCGCCCAACGTCGGCGCGTCTTTGTCGAGCTTGTCGGCGGCGGCCTTGAGCTTGGTCGCGGCGTCTTCGCCTTCTTTCTGGCGCTTCGAGAATTCGGTCTCAAGGCGGGACTGCGCAGCCTTGGCGAGCGTCGCTTCACGCAGAACGCGGTCGCTGTTGACGAAGCCGATCTTCAATTCCTGGGCTTGCGCACCGGCCGCGACCACCAACATGAGCGCGGTGATCGCCGCGAACTTCGCGACACCCGTTTTGAGGAGAGAACTTTTCATTAGAACGCTGTCCCGATCTGGAATTGAAGCCGTTGGATTCTATCTTCTGGCTTCTTGCGAATCGGCGTGCCATAACTGAGCTTGAGCGGTCCCACAGGCGAGACCCAGGTAAGGCCCAAGCCGGCCGACACGCGCAAGCTGTCGACGGTCAACTTGTCGTTTTCGCCCCAGACGTTGCCGACGTCGACATACGTAAACCAGCGCAACGTGCGGTCGTTGCCGGTGCCGGGGATCGGCAGGTAGAGCTCGCTGTTCATGTTGAACTTGCGGTTGCCGCCGATGAAGGCGCCTGTCACGTCGACCGGGCCGAGCGAGTTTTGGTCGAAGCCGCGCACGCTGCCGAGGCCGCCGCCATAGAAGTTCTTAAAGATCGGATAAGGTCTGCCATTCAAACCCTTGCCCCACGAAAAGTCGGCGTTGAAGCCGAACGTGAAGCGCTTCGACAGTGCCAGGTACTGCTGGAACTTGGCGTTCGTGCGCAGGTACTTCGCGTCTCCGGTCAGGCCCCAGTCGAAGTTCAGGCTCGTCAGGCGGCCGGTGGTCGGCACCAGCGCGCTGTCGCGGCTGTCCCGCGACCAGCCCACCGTCAGCGGCACCGAGCTGCTGCTGGAACCGAACTCGGTCACGTAATTGCGGTAGTTCACCGGTAGGTTCGAGCCTTCGATCTTCGTCTGCTCGTAGCCGATGCCGAAGAACACCGTGTCGTATTCGCTGAACGGCACGCCCAAACGGATCGAGGCGCCCGGCGTGACGAGCTTGTATTCCTCGCCTTGGCTATTGATCGGGCGCTGGGTGCGATAGAACACATCGATGTAGCGCGAGATGCCGTCGACCGTGAAGTACGGATCGATCGTGCTGACCACGAGCGTGCGGCTGTACTTGCTGGTGTTGAGTTCGATACCGAGGTAGTTGCCCGAACCGAATACGTTTTCCTGTTTGATCGAGCCCGACAGCGAGAGCTTGTCGGCTGACGAAAAGCCGGCGCCGATCTGCAGGTTGCCGGTCTGCTTTTCCTTGACCGTGATGGTCAGGTCGACCTGATCGGCGGTGCCGGGTACCTCGTTGGTGTCGACGTTGACTTCGCTGAAAAAGCCGAGCCGGTCGACCCGGTCGCGTGACAGCTTGATCTTGCGGCCGTCGTACCAGCCGGCCTCGAACTGGCGGAACTCGCGCCGCACCACCTCATCGCGCGTCTTGGTGTTGCCCGACACGTTGATGCGGCGGATGTAAACACGCCGAGAAGGTTCGGCCGTAATCGTCAGCGCGACGGTGCCGTTGGTGCGATCGATCTCAGGGCGCGCATCGACCTTTGCGAAGGCATAGCCGAAGGTGCCGAAGCGGTCGCTGATGGAGCGCGTAGTGAGCGTGACGGTTTCGGCGCGATACGGCTCGCCGGGCTTGATCGCGATCAGCGTTTTGAAGTCGTCTTCCTTGCCGAGGTAATCGCCTTCGAGCTTGACGCCGGTCACCGTGTAGGGCTGGCCCTCTTTTACGTTGATCGTGACGGTGATGTCCTGCTTGTCGGGCGAAATCGCGACCTGGGTCGACTCGACGCTGAACTCGAGATAGCCACGGTTGAGGTAGTAGGCGCGCAGGCTTTCCAGATCGGCATCGAGCTTGGCGCGCGAGTAGCGATCGGCTTTGGTGTAAAAGTTGAGCCAGCCGCCGTCGTTCAAGTCAAACAGGCCCTTCAAGGTGCTCTCGGAGAACGCCTTATTGCCGGCGATGCGGATCTCGCTGATCTTCGCCGCTGAGCCTTCGGTAATCGTGAAGCTCAGGTTGACGCGGTTGCGTTCTTGCGGTGTCACGGTGGTCACGACCTCGGCGCCATAGAGGCTGCGCGTGAGGTACTGGCGCTTCAACTCTTGCTCGGCGCGGTCGGCCAGTGCCCTGTCGAACGGCTGACCGTCGCTGATGCCGAAATCGCGCAGTGACTTGATCAGCTGGTCTTTGTCGAACTCTTTCATGCCGACGAAATCGATGTTGGCGATGACCGGGCGCTCTTCGACGATGACTACGACGACGCTGCCGTCGATGTCGATGCGCACGTCTTTGTAGAGGCCCGTAGCGAACAGCGCGCGCAGTGCGGCTGCGCCTTTCTCGTCAGTGTAGTTTTCGCCGATGCGAAACGGCAGCGAGGCGAACACCGTGCCGGCGTCACTGCGCTGTAGGCCCTCGACGCGAATGTCTTTGACGGCGAAGGGCTCGACCGCCCAGGCCGACGCTGCGGGCAGTGCAGCGACCAAAGCGACACAAACAATGGAAGGGCTGAAGGAGATCGAACGGGTGGTGAAAGACATGCGGTCGGTCATTGCAGGCCCAGCAGGCGGGCCACATCGTTGTAAAGAGCCAAGGACATCACCATGAGCAGAACAGCCACCCCGCCACGCTGCAAGCGGTCAAGCCACAACTCGGAAACCGGCTTGCCTGTCACACCCTCGAAAAGATAATACATCAGGTGTCCACCGTCCAAAATCGGCAACGGCAACAGGTTGAGCACGCCCAAGCCGATGCTGACGACGGCCAGGAAGCCGAGGTAGTACGCTGCGCCGAGCCGCACCGATTGGCCGGCGTAGTCGGCGATTGTCAGCGGTCCGCTGAGGTTTTTCAGCGAGGCCTGGCCGATCAACATCTTGCCCAGCATCTTGAGATTCAGGATCGACATCTGCCAGGTTTGCACTGCCCCTTGTGCAAGGCCGTCGAACACGCCGTAGCGCACATTGACCATCTCGGGAGGCTGGCCCGGCGCCACGCCGATTCGGCCGATCTGCTGCCCCGCTTCGGTGACGACCGCGGGCGTTACCGCCAGCTCGATCGACTGCCCAGCGCGCTCCACACGCCACTGCATCAACTTGGCCACACCGCCCTTCACGCTCGTGCGGATCGCGTCGCGCACCGCGAAGGCATCGCCCATCGGCACGCCATCGACGCTCAACACGCGGTCGCCGCTGCGCAGGCCGGCGCGCGCGCCCGGCTCACCCGCCTTGACTTCACCGAGCACCGGTTCGCTCAACGCATTGCCGAGGCCGATGCGCTGCATCAGCTTGGCGTCGATCTCGGCGGTGCCGAGCGCATCGAGGGCGAGTGCGACATTTCGGCGCGAATGGCCTTGCACGTCGGTCACCATCAGTTGCAGCGGCGCACCGCGCAGCACGGCCTGCGTGACTTCCCAGCGCAGATCGGTCATCGAGCGCAGCGCGTGCCACTCGCTGCCGTCGCTCGACCACTCGCGCGCCCAGTCGCCGGTGCGCAGGCCGGCGCGCTCGGCCAGACTACCGGCTGCGGGCGGCCCCATCACCGCCTTCGGCTCATCGATGCCGATCCAGTGCGCGGCCGCGTACAGCAGCACCGCGAGCAGCAGGTTCGCAGCCGGCCCAGCGGCGACGATCGAGGCGCGTTGCCAAAGCGGCTTGCGGTTGAAGCTGCGGCTCAATTCATCGGGGGCGACCGGCCCCTCGCGCTCGTCGAGCATCTTCACGTAGCCGCCGAGCGGCAGCGCGCACAGCACGAACTCGGTACTGTCGGGCGTGGCCTGGCGGCGCCACAGCACGCGGCCGAAGCCTACCGAAAAACGCAGCACCTTCACTCCGCAGGCCACCGCGACACGGTAGTGCCCGTACTCGTGAATCACGATCAGCACGCCGAGCGTAAAGATGAAGGCAAGGACGGTGATCATGGCGCGAGGCCTTTCACAAACTGCGACGCCTGCCGGCGAGCGCGTTGATCGATGTCGAGCAGCGCTTCGAGCGTGTCGGTGCCCGACGAGCGCACGTCGACGCCTTCGAGCGCGTGCGCAATCACGCTGTGAATCTGGTCGAAGCGGATGGCGCCGGCGAGAAATGCGGCGACCGCGGTTTCGTTCGCGGCGTTGAGCACGGTGGTACTGCCTTCGGGGCCGTTCAACGTGTCCCATGCGAGCGCGAGGCCGGGGTAGCGAATGAAGTCAGGCGCCTCGAAGGTGAGCGCCGAGAGCGTCGTGAAGTCGAGCTGGCTTGCGCCCGACTCGATGCGCTCGGGGAAAGACAGGCCATAGGCGATCGGCACACGCATGTCGGGCGTGCCGAGTTGCGCCAGCACCGAGTTGTCGCGGCACACGACCATCGAGTGCACGATCTGCTGCGGGTGGATGACGACCCTGATCTGCTCGGGGGTAAGCTCGAACAACCAACGCGCCTCGATCACTTCGAGCGCCTTGTTCATCATCGTCGCGGAGTCGACCGAGATCTTGCGGCCCATCGCGAAGTTGGGATGCGCGCAGGCTTCGTCGGGCGTGATCGTGGCCATCGTCGACGGGTCACGCGCGCGAAACGGTCCGCCAGAGGACGTGAGCAGGATGTGATCGATGCGACCCGGCCAGCGGCCGCGCTCTTCGGGCAGGCACTGGAAGATCGCCGAGTGCTCGCTGTCGATCGGCAGCAGCATGGCGCCGCCGTCGTGCACGGCTCTCATGAAGAGCGCGCCGCCGACCACCAGCGCCTCCTTGTTCGCAAGCAGCAGGCGCTTGCCGGCGCGCGCCGCGGCCAGGCACGGCTCGAGACCCGCGGCGCCGACGATTGAGGCCATCACCGCGTCGACTTGCGGGTGCGCAGCCAGATCGCACAGCGCTTGCGCACCAACGAGCACCTCGGTCTCGATGCAATGACTTTTCAGTCGGCCGCGCAGGTCGACGGCCTGCGCTTCCACGGGCAGAACGGCGAAGCGCGGTCGCCACCGCACGCACTGCGCGAAGAGTTCGTCGATGCGGCTGTGCGCGGTCAACGCGAAGACTTTGAAACGATCCGGGTGGCGCGCGATCACATCGAGCGTGCTGGTGCCGACCGAACCGGTAGAGCCGAGGATGCAAACGCGCTGGAGCGAAGCGCTCATAGCGTGATCATGGCCATCGCGATCGGGAACACCGGCAGCAAGGCGTCGACCCGGTCGAGCACGCCGCCATGGCCGGGCAACAGATTGCTGCTGTCTTTGGCGCCGGCAGCGCGCTTGACCAGTGACTCGAACAGGTCACCGACCACGCTCAAAGCGACAAGAAACACGACCACGCCGACCAGGCCGATCACACCGAAGCGGCCGTACAGCCGCGTGTACAGGCTGAGCGAGTCGGTCTTCAACGCGGCGTCGAGCCAAAGCCACAACGCCGCGAGCACCAGTGCGCCCAGCGTGCCGCTCCACACGCCTTCCCAGCTCTTGCCCGGGCTGATGCCGGGCGCGAGCTTGCGTCGGCCGAAGGCCTTGCCGCCGAAGTAGGCCGCGATGTCAGCGGCCCACACGAGGCAGAACACCGACAGGATGAAGTCGACGCCGATGGTCTTCGCGGCAGCGAGCGCAAGCCATGCCGTCCACAGCAACACCAGCCCGATCGTGCAGCGCACCCCCACCGGCACGGTTGGCCAACTCGCCGGGCCACCGCGCAACGCGAAGGCGCCACCGAGCACCCAGATCAGCGTCGCGAGCCACCAGGCCAGTGGCGGCGGTGCATCGCCCCAACCGGCCCAGAGTGCCGCAGCGCAGGCAGCGGCCAACAGCCCGCCCATCGCGACCGAGAGCGCACCCGCTCCGTTGAGGCGGCCCCACTCCCAGCCGGCGGCAGCGATCAACACCATCGACAGCACAGCGAACGGCCACGCCATCGGCGCGAACAGCGCCGGCAACAGAAACGCCATCAACCCGAGCGCGGTGATGACCCGCTGCTTCAGCATGTCAGGTTTTTCCGATCACCGAGATGCTCTTGGCGCTCTCGACCGCGCCGAAACGGCGATCGCGGCGAGCATATTCGCCGAAGGCCGCATCCAGCTCGGCATCACCGAACTCGGGCCACAGGCAGTCGCTGAAAAACAGCTCCGAATACGCGGCTTGCCACAGCAGGAAGTTGCTGATGCGCACTTCACCGCCGGTGCGGATGAAGAGATCCGGGTCGGGCGCGTGGCTCAGCGCCATGTACTTGTTCAGGCCCGACTCGTCGAGGTTTTCCGATGCGACGCCCTCTGCGATCGCTTGCCGGCAGGCCTGCACGATGTCCCAGCGGCCACCGTAGTTGAAGGCCACGGACAGGGTGATGCGCGTGTTGTGTTGCGTGCTCGACTCGGCCTGCTCCCAAGCGTGCCGCAGCTTGTCCGAGACCTGGCTGCGATCGCCGATTATTTTGATCCTCACGCCCTTGTCGGCGAGCTTGCCGAGGTATTTGGCCACAGCCACCAGCACCAGACCCATCAGGCCCGACACTTCTTCGGTCGGTCGCTTCCAGTTCTCGGACGAGAACGCGAACACGGTGAGGTATTCGACGCCGCGATCGGCACAACTCAGCACGGTGCGCACCAGCGCGTCGACACCCTGCTTGTGCCCGAAGAAGCGCGGCATGAAGCGTTTCTTGGCCCAGCGGCCATTGCCATCCATCACGATGGCGACGTGGCGCGGAATGGCCGCACCGAGATTGGAAGCAGCAGGAAGAGCGCTCAAGCTCAAACCGCCATGATCTCGGCTTCCTTGCCGGTCACCAGCCGATCGACTTCGGCGATCGTGCGGTCGGTGAGCTTTTGCAGATCGTCGAGCGATCGACGCTCATCGTCTTCGCTGATCTCCTTCTCCTTGAGCAGCTTCTTCGCATGCTCGTTACCGTCACGGCGCAGGTTTCTGACCGCCACCTTGGCGTCTTCGCCAGCGTTGCGTACGACCTTGGTCAATTCCTTGCGACGCTCTTCGTTCAGGGCCGGCATCGGCACGCGCAGCAGGTCACCCTGCGTCGCCGGGTTCAGGCCGAGGTCGGATTCACGAATCGCTTTTTCAATCTTCGCGCCCATGCCCTTTTCCCAGGGCTGAACGCTGATCGTGCGGGCGTCGAGCAGGCTGACGTTGGCGACCTGGCTGATCGGCACCATCGAACCGTAGTAGTCGACCTGCACCTGGTCGAGGATGCCCGGGTGCGCGCGCCCCGTGCGGATCTTGTGCAACTCGCCCTTGAACGATTCGATCGACCGGGCCATCTTCTGCTCGGCGGTCTTCTTGATGTCTGAAATGCTCATGACAACGCTCTCTTCAACAGTCAAACACTCGCCGGCTCAAACGTGAACCAGCGTGCCTTCGTCTTCGCCCTGCACCACCCGCTTCAACGCACCCGGCTTAAAGATGCTGAACACCCGGATCGGCAGCTTTTGGTCGCGGCAGAGCGCGAACGCGGTCGCATCCAACACCTGCAGGTTCTTCGTGATCGCCTCGTCGAAAGTGATCTCGGAGTAGCGCGTGGCGGTCGGGTCTTTCTTGGGGTCGGCGGTGTAGACACCGTCGACCTTGGTCGCCTTCAGCACGATCTGCGCGCCGATCTCGGCGCCACGCAGTGCGGCCGCCGTGTCGGTCGTGAAGAACGGGTTACCGGTGCCGGCCGCGAAGATCACGACCTTGCCTTCTTCGAGGTACTGCAGCGCCTTCGGGCGAACATAGGGTTCGACAACCTGCTCGATGGCGATGGCCGACATCACGCGCGCCGTCATGCCCTCTTGCCGCATCGTGTCGGCCAGCGCCAGCGCATTCATCACGGTGGCGAGCATGCCCATGTAGTCGGCGGTGGCGCGGTCCATGCCGACCGCGCCGCCGGCCACGCCGCGAAAGATGTTGCCGCCGCCGATCACCACAGCCACCTCGACGCCGAGTTGCGTCACTTCCTGCACCTCGCGCACCATGCGCACGATGGTGGCCCGGTTGATGCCGTACGCATCCTCGCCCATCAGGGCCTCACCGGACAATTTCAGCAGGATGCGCTTGTAAGCGGCCATGGTTCAGACTCCCGTCGGTGGTGGTTGTGCTGGTGGCACAGGATGCCGCGAAGTCTAAGTCTTGTGGAGGCCGTTTCGGTTCCGGGAAGGTGACGCATGGCACCGGGCCACACACGACAGCCGACCCCGAAACGGCGCGCCCGAAAACTCAGGCGCTCTTGGCCGCGGCCACCTGCGCTGCCACTTCGGCCGCGAAGTCGTCGACCTTTTTCTCGATGCCTTCGCCGACCACGTACAGGGTAAAGCCCGTCACGACCGTGGCCTTGTCCTTCAGCATCTGCTCGACCGTCTGCTTGTCGTTCTTGACGAAGGCCTGATTGAACAGGCTGACTTCCTTCAGGAACTTGGCGACCGAACCTTCGACGCGTTTGGTCACGATTTCAGCGGACTGCGGCGTCTTGCCTTCGGCTTTGGCCTTCTCGGCATCTTCGGCGGCCTTTTGCGTCGCGACCGAACGCTCGGTTTCGATCAGCTTGGCAGGCACATCACTCGCCTGCAGCGCGACCGGCTTCATCGCGGCCACGTGCATCGCCACGTCCTTGGCGGCGGCTTCGTCGCCCTCGAAGGCGACCAGCACGCCGATGCGCGTGCCGTGCAAGTAGCTCGCAGGCGTGGCACCTTCGTAACGCTTGAAACGGCGAATCGACATGTTCTCGCCGATCTTGCCGATCAGGCCCTTGCGCACGTCTTCAAGCGTCGGGCCAACGCCGTCCTGGGTGTAAGCCAGCGCCGAGAGTGCGGCCAAATCAGCCGGGTTTTGCTCGGCCACGAGCTGCGCGCAGGCATTGGCGAACGCGAGGAACTGGTCGTTCTTCGACGTGAAATCGGTTTCGCAGTTGACTTCGACCAGCGCGCCGGCTTTCATTGCCGAGTTCGCAACCACGGCCGAAACGATCACGCCTTCCGCGGTGATGCGCGACGCCGCCTTGCCGGCCTTGCTGCCGAGCTTGACGCGCAGCAGTTCTTCGGCGCGCTCCATGTCGCCCTCGGCCTCGGTCAGCGCCTTTTTGCATTCCATCATGGGGGCGTCGGTCTTGGCGCGCAGTTCGCCGACCATGCTTGCAGTGATTGCAGCCATCTCTCAAAACTCCTTGTGTTGCGTTGAAGTCGAGTTGAAAAAGAAAAGGGGCCATCGGCCCCTTTCTCTCAGCGCCCGGCGCTCGCGTTCGCGAGCCGGGCTCGGGGCATCAGGCGCCTTCGCTGACTTCGACGAATTCGTCACCCTTGGCAGCCGCTGCCTGAACGACTTCGTTGGTCGCGTTGGCCTTGCCTTCGAGCACCGCGTCGGCCACGGCTTTGGCGTAGAGCGCCACGGCCTTCGACGAGTCGTCGTTGCCCGGGATCACGTAATCGATGCCTTCGGGCGAGTGGTTCGAGTCGACGATGCCGATGATGGGAATGCCCAGCTTCTTGGCCTCGAGAATCGCGATCTTGTGATAGCCCACATCGATCACGAACATCGCGTCGGGCAGCGCGGTCATGTCTTGAATGCCGCCGATGTCTTTTTCGAGCTTGATCATTTCGCGCTCGAACATCAGCGCTTCTTTCTTGATCCGGATTTCGGTGCCGGCCTCGACCTGCACCTTCATGTCCTTTAACTTCTTCAACGAACCCTTGACGGTTTTGAAGTTGGTCATCATGCCGCCGAGCCAGCGCTGGTCGACGAACGGCATACCGGCGCGCTTGGCCTCGAGCGCGATCACTTCTCGCGCCTGACGCTTGGTTCCGATCATCAGAATCGTGCCGCGCTTGGCGGCGATCTGACGGATGAACTTCATCGCGTCGTTGAAGAGCGGTTGCGTCTTCTCGAGGTTGATGATGTGGATTTTGTTGCGATGGCCATAAATGTACGGGGCCATCTTGGGGTTCCAGAAGCGAGTTTGGTGGCCGAAGTGGACACCGGCTTCCAGCATTTCACGCATGGTGACAGTCATGGGGACTCCAAAGGTTAGTTCTAGAATCCGGCTTGAATCGTGATGCACTTTTCGCCGCGGACTCATCCCGACAACTGTGATCACGACACCTTTCAATGGCCGGTTCGCAATTTGCTCGGCCGCAGCGCACAAGATCGAGCCTAGCCAAGCCGGTCAATTCTAGCATCTCCATGACCCCTGACCTGACCGGCTCGCGAGCGCACTCCAGTGCCTCTGCCCTCCTCGATGCGTGCCTCGAATCCGCGCGATCCGAGGCAAATCGGTACACCTTCATCAGCACCTCGTTCGAGGCGGCGGCTGATGTCGCTCGCGCGATCGAAGCCCGGCAATTGGCAGGCGCGCCGGTTGCGACACTCGCCGGCCTGGCAATCAGCGTGAAAGACCTGTTCGACGTGCGTGGCGAAGTCACCGCAGCCGGCTCGACTGTGCTCGCGACGAACCCGCCAGCGGCCGCCGACTGCCCAGCCGTCGCGCGCTTGCGTCGCGCTGGCGCAGCACTGATAGGTCGCACAAACATGTCCGAGTTCGCCTTCTCCGGCGTCGGCATCAACCCGCATTTCGGCACGCCAGCCAACCCTGCGACCGCCTTGCTCGATGCCGAACCGCGCATTCCCGGCGGCTCGACCTCCGGCGGCGCCGTCTCGGTTGCGACCGGCGCCGCGTGGGCGGCGATCGGTTCCGATACCGGCGGCTCGATCCGCATCCCGGCCGCGCTGCAAGGGCTGGTCGGCTTCAAGAACACCGCGCGACTCACGCCCAGACAAGGCGCGATCCCGCTCTCGACCACGCTCGACACCGCTTGCGCGATCACGCGCTCGGTGCGCGATGCGGTGCTGCTGCACGAGGTGCTCGCCGACCGGTGCGTCACGCTGGCCGCCAAGCCGGTCGCTGCGCTGCGCTTCGCAGTGCCTGCGACCGTGATGCGCGACGCGCTCGACGAAACGGTCGCACGCGCTTTTGAACGTGCGATCACGTCCCTTCGCTCAGCTGGCGCGCGCATCGAAGAGATCGCCCTGCCCGCGCTCGCAAGTGTGCCGGCCAGCTTCTCGCCGTCCGAGGCCTGGGCCTGGCATCGCCACCTGCTCGCCGCGCGCGAGGCCGAGTACGACCCTCGCGTAGCGATGCGCATCCGCCTTGGCGCGGCCATGAGCGCGGCCGACTACATCGATCTGCTTCACGCACGCTGCGCATGGATCGCGAAGGTTGAAGCCGCAATGACCGGCTTCGACGCGATGCTGAGCCCGACCGTACCGATCATCGCGCCACCGATCGCACCGCTGATCGCTAGCGACGATGCCTTCTTCGCAACCAACGCGCTGCTGCTGCGCAACCCATCCCTCGTCAACATGCTCGACGGCTGCGCGCTTTCGCTGCCCTGCCACGCGCCCGGCGAGATGCCAGTGGGTTTGATGGTTTGGAGCGGTGCACTTCGCGACGATGCCGTGCTCGACGCCTCGTTGGCGATCGAAGCCGCGCTGACGAAAGTCACCGCGTGAAGGTGGCCGTGATAGGCGCCGGCATCATCGGCATGACCACCGCCTATGAGCTCGTCGCCGACGGCCACGAGGTGACGGTGTTCGAGCGCCGCGGCAGCGTCGCGTCAGAGGCGAGCTTCGCGAATGCTGGCGTGATCTCGCCCGGCCACGCCGTGCCGTGGGCCGCGCCTGGTATGCCGAAGAAAGTGCTTCACCGGCTGCTGACCCGACATGCACCAATTCGCGTGCACGCGAGCTCGAGCCCCGGCGAGATCGCATGGATGTGGCGCTGGTGGCGCGCGTGCAATCTGCGCACGTTCGAGGCGAACCGGTTGCGCATGCAGCGCCTCGTGCACTTCAGCCGCGAGCGGTTGCACCGGCTGACGCGTGATCTGAAGATGGACTACGAACGCAGTGACGGCTGTCTTCTGCTGCTGCGCACGGCCAAAGAGCACTCGGCGGTGCAGCCGGGCCTCGCGTGGCTGGCCGAATCGAACACGCGAGTCGAGTGGCTCGACGCCGCGCGATGCCGCGTCGTCGAGCCCGGCCTCTCCGACGAAACACCGCTGCACGGCGGCGTTTACCTGCCCGCCGACGAGGTCGGCAATTGCCGCCAGTTCGCGACGCTGTTGCGCGGCGAGGCACAGCGGCTGGGCGTGCGCTTTCGCTTCCACACGCAGGTGCAGAAGATCGTTGCGGGCAAGTCACCGCAATTGCTGCACATGTACTCGCCGCCCGACGAATCGACTGTCCTGATGAATGTGGCGGCCGACAGCACGCCGACCGACGCGCAGGACACCGAACCGATGCCGATGCGCCCCGTCACCGAAGACTTCGATCAGGTCGTCGTTTGCGCAGCACTGGATTCGGCACCGCTGCTGCGCCCGCACGGCCTGAAGCTGCCGATGCAGGCCGTGTACGGCTACTCGATCACCGCGCCACTTCGACGCCTCGACGCGCACGGCGACATCGGCCCGCGCTCGGCGGTGACGGACGAGCGCTACAAGGTCACCGTCAGCCGCCTCGGCGCGCGCTTGCGCGTGGCCGGCGGTGCCGAGATCGGCGGCTTGCCCCCGCGCCACGACCCGAAGGCGATCGAGACGCTCTACAAAGTGCTGCACGACTGGTTTCCCGGTAGCGCCCGGCTCAGCCAGGCGCAAGTGTGGAAAGGCGCGCGGCCGATGTTGCCGGACGGCCCGCCGGTCGTCGGCCGCAGCGGCATCGAGGGCGTTTGGCTCAACCTCGGGCACGGGTCGAACGGTTGGGCGATGGCGTGCGGATCGGCCCGCTTGATCGCCGACGGCGTTGCAGGCCGCGCGCCGGCCATCGACATCGAGGGGCTCGGCGTCGAGCGGCTGCTGACATGAACTCGATGCGGCCCGTCCTCCCGATCACGGCCGAACTCGCGTTGCGCGATGCGGCGCAGACGCGTTCGCTCGAGCAGCGGGCCAGCGCATCGCTGCCACCGCATGCACTGATGCGCCGCGCCGGCAACGCGGTCGCGCGGCTGGCGCTCGCGATCGCGCCGCATGCGCAGCGGGTCTGGATCGCCGCCGGGCCGGGCAACAACGGCGGCGACGGGCTGGAGGCCGCCGTGCACCTCTTGCGTTGGGGCAAGGATGTCGAAATCTCGCTGCTCGCTGACCGCACGCAACTTTCGGCCGACGCAACCGATGCGCTCGCGCGCGCGCTGGCTGCCGGCGCGCGCATCGGGTCGGCCACCTTACCGGGCGAACCGCCGCAACTGGCGATCGACGCACTGCTGGGCGTCGGCGCGAGCCGTGCGCCGAGCGGAGCGATCGCCGAGTGCATCCGCGCGCTGAACGCGTCGACCTGCCCGGTGCTCGCGGTCGACCTGCCCTCGGGCCTGCACGCCACCACCGGCCAGCCACTGGGTGCCGATTGCGTGATCGCCACGCACACGTTGGCCATGCTCGCGCTCAAGCCCGGCCTCTTCACCGGCACTGGCCGCGACCACGCAGGTGCGGTGTGGCTCGACGCGCTCGGCGTCGACCCCACCGCGGCAGAGTTGCCAACGGCATGGCTCTCGGGCCATGCCGGCGTGGCACCCCGGCGCCACGCGCAACACAAGGGCAGCTTCGGTGATGTGGCCGTCGTCGGCGGCGCGCGTGGCATGGTCGGCGCGGCGCTGCTGGCGGCGCGCGCCACGCATGCAGCCGGCGCGGGGCGCGTCTACGTCGACCTGCTCGATCGCGCCGCTTCGACGCCGCGCCTCGACCCGATGCGCCCCGAGCTGATGTTTCGCGACGACTGGCTTCATGGCGCCGCCGATACGCTCGCGCGCACCACGGTCGTGTGCGGATGCGGCGGCGGCGACGCCGTGCGTGCGACCCTGCCCAAACTCCTGAGCACCGCACGACGGCTCGTGCTCGACGCCGACGCGCTGAATGCACTCGCGGCCGACACCTCGCTTGCCGCGCTGCTGCGCGCCCGCGCGGCGCGTGGCGTCTCGACGGTGCTGACACCGCACCCGCTCGAAGCCGCGCGCCTGCTGGGCTGCACGAGCGCCGAGGTGCAGGCCGATCGCCTGCACGCCGCGCAAGAACTGGCCGATCGCTTCGCCTGCGTCGTCGTGCTCAAAGGCTCGGGCAGCGTGATCGCAGCACCTGGGCAAACTCCGCGCATCAACAGCACCGGCAACGCAGCGCTCGCCACCGCGGGCACCGGGGATGTGCTCGCGGGATGGCTGGGTGGGCGCTGGGCGCAGCGGCCGTCGGGTGACGAAGCTGCAGCCGCTTTTATCGTGGCGCAGCAGGCAGTCGCCGAGCACGGCGCCGCGGCCGAGCTGCAGCCCTCAGGCGCTCTGCGCGCCGGCGATTTGATCGAGCGGCTCTACGCGCTCTAATCTATGGCCGCATCGCGATTCAGGTCAGCGCGCGCATTGCCTTGCCAATCTCGATCGTGCCCTGCGCGGTACCGCTTTCGGGCACGGTCTCGCCCTGGCGATCCGACAGCGCGCCCAAGTTCGCTGTGACTTGCTCGGCAGCATCGTCGGGCAAGCCGAGGAACACGCCTTGCGTCAGCGTGATGTGCGCGCGCTCGAACGCGCCGGCACCGGCGCAAAGGATCACACGCGTCGGCGCGTCGTCGGAGACCAGCGCGAGCAGGCCCGGCGTCACGGCTTCGGGCTTCAGCAGATCGAGCACCGCCTCGGGCATCAGGTCTTGTGTCATGCGCGTGGCCGCGGTCGGCGCGAGGCAGTTGACGCGGATGTTGTTCTTCGCGCCTTCGATCGAAAGCGTTTGCATCAGGCCGACCAGCGCCATTTTCGCGGCGCCGTAGTTCGACTGCCCGAAGTTGCCGTAGAGGCCGCTCGACGACGTGGTCATCACGATGCGGCCATGGTTCTGCGCTTTCATGATGTCCCACACCGCTTTCGTGCAGTTGAACGCGCCCATCAGGTGCACCTCGACCACGACGCGAAAGTCGTCGAGCGCCATCTTCGTGAAGCTCTTGTCGCGCAGGATGCCGGCGTTGTTGACGAGGATGTCGACGCGGCCCCAGGTCTTCATCGTCTCGTCGACCATCGCCTGAACTGCGGCAGCATCGGTCACCGACGCGCCGCTTGCAATGGCCTCGCCACCCGCGGCGCGGATCTCGTCGACCACGGCTTGGGCGGCTTTCGGTGTGCCGCCTGCGCCGTCGAGCGTGCCGCCGAGGTCGTTCACCATTATCCTGGCGCCGCGCGCCGCGAGCGCAAGCGCATGTTGCCGGCCGAGGCCGCCGCCGGCGCCAGTCACGATGGCCACACGGCCGTCGAATCGAATCGTCATGTGTCTGCCAGGTTATTGAAATGGATGCGGGTTCAACGCCGTGTCGACGGCTTGCCGCCCGAAGCTCGCCCGCCTGATTTGCGCGCTGCCGACTTGGCCGAGCGCACCGGATGCGCCGCGCCCGTGCTGCCGCTGCGTGCCTTTTGCGCTTTCTTCTTCGTCACAGCCTTGACCGCACGGTCGGTCTCCTTGACCGCAGCGAGCTCGCCAGCGGCGGTCGCGTTCGCCTTGTCACGCTTCGAGCGCAGCAGGGTGGCGTCGTCTTCGCCTTCGCGCACCATGCGGAAGTCGATCTTGCGTCCGTCGAGGTCGACACGGCTAACCTGCACGCGCACACGCGAGCCGACCACGTAACGCAAGCCGCTGCGCTCGCCGCGCAGCTCCTGCCGCACTTCGTCGAACCGGTAGTACTCGCCACCGAGTTCGGTGATGTGAACCAGACCTTCGACAAACAGGCCGTCGAGTTGCACGAACAGCCCGAAGCTCGTGACCGCGCTGACGGTGCCGCCGTATTCCTCGCCGAGGTGCTCGCGCATGTAGCGACACTTGAGCCAAGCCTCGACATCGCGCGAGGCCTCGTCGGCGCGGCGTTCGTTGACGCTGCAATGCACGCCAGCGACTTCCCACTTCTCTTCTTCGGCCGTGGCCTGGCGCGCCGGCTTGGTCGTCTTCCGGTTGCTCGGTGCCGGGTTGCTCGCACCGGTCACGAGGTAGTAACGCTTGCCACCGAGCAGCGCCTTGATCACGCGGTGCACCAGCAGATCGGGGTAGCGCCGGATCGGGCTCGTGAAGTGCGTGTAGGCCTCATAGGCCAAGCCGAAGTGACCGCTGTTGATGCCGGTGTAGATCGCCTGCTGCATCGAGCGCAGCAGCATCGTGTGGATCTGCATCGCGTCGGGCCGGTCCTTCGTCGCATGCGCGATCGCCTGGAACTCGCCGGGCTTCGGGTCGTCGCTGATGGAGAGGCCGAGGCCGAGAGCGCGCAAGTAGTTCTGCAGCAGCGTCTTCTTTTCGGGCGTCGGGCCTTCGTGGACGCGGTACAGCGAGGGGTGCTTCGAGCGTTCGATGAAATCGGCCGAGCACACGTTGGCCGCGAGCATCGCCTCTTCGATCAGCTTGTGCGCCTCGGTGCGGGTGCGCGGCACGATCTTTTCGATGCGACCGTTCTCGTCGCAGACGATTTGCGTTTCGGTTGTCTCGAAGTCGATCGCGCCGCGCTTGTTGCGCTCTTTGAGCAGGGCGCGATAGACATCGTGAAGGTGCAGCAAATCGGGCACGAGCTCTTTGCGCTTCGCCGCCTCGGGGCCACGGGTGTTCGCGAGAATCGCGGCGACCTCGTTGTATGTGAAGCGCGCCTGCGAGCAGATGATCGCCGGGAAGAACTGGTACGCATGGATCTCGCCACTCGCCGTGACCAGCATGTCGCAGACCATCGCGAGGCGGTCTTCGTACGGGTTGAGCGAGCACAGGCCGTTGCTGAGTTTCTCGGGCAGCATCGGAATCACGCGGCGCGGAAAGTAGACCGAGGTCGCGCGCTCGTAGGCGTCGTCGTCGATCGGCTCGCCGGGCTTGACGTAGTGGCTCACGTCGGCAATCGCAACAATCAGGCGCCAGCCGTTGTTGGCCTTGACGCGGCCGATCTTGGTCGGCTCGCAGTACACCGCGTCGTCGAAATCGCGCGCGTCTTCGCCGTCGATCGTGACCAGCGCCACGTCGGTCAGGTCGATCCGGCCTTTGCGGTCGACCGCACGGATCTTGTCAGGCAAGGTCGAGGCTTGCGCCAGTGTGGCGGCCGAAAACTGGTGTGGCACTTCGTACTTGCGCACCGCGATCTCGATCTCCATGCCGGGATCGTCGATTTCGCCGAGCACCTCGGTCACGCGGCCCACCGGCTGCGAGTACATCGAAGGCGTTTCGGTCAGTTCGATCGCGACCACTTGACCCGCGCTCGCATTCGCTATCGCGTTCTTCGGGATCAGGATGTCTTGCCCGTAGCGCTTGTCTTCGGGTGCGACCAGCCAGACGCCGCTTTCGTGCAAAAGGCGGCCGATGATCGGCGACTTCTTGCGTTCCAGAATCTCGAGCACGTGCCCTTCGGGCCGGCCCTTGCGGTCGTAGCGCACGATGCGCGCCTTGACGCGGTCGCGGTGCAATACAGCGCGCATTTCCTGTTGCGACAGGTAGAGATCGGCCTGGCGGTCGTCGCGCACGACGTAGCCGTGACCGTCGCGATGCCCTTGCACTGTGCCGTCTACTTCGGCCATCAATTCGGCGCCGATGGTGTTCGTATTTTTCAATGTGTTTGTTTTGCTGATATAGTTTTAGACTTCCTGAAATGCCCAGGTGGCGGAATTGGTAGACGCACTAGTTTCAGGTACTAGCGGGTAACTCCGTGGGGGTTCGAGTCCCTTCCTGGGCACCAAGATATCGGATAAAACAAGTGAGAGGCCAGCATGAAGATGCTGGCCTCTTTGCTTTGCGGGCGACGCCGATAGCCAATGCTGATAGCCAAATTCGGCATCGACCTCAGATGACGAATTTCTTCGCGAGCGCATCGGGTCGCATGTCGTCGTACTCTTCGAACGGCTGGTGGATCCACGGGCTCGTCGGCAGCAGCTCGACGAAGTAGTCAGGTGTGTAGCTCGAAACCCCCTTGTTCCAGATCACGGCGGAGCGCAGTTCGCTGATCGAGGGCATGCCGCGCAGCCGGTCGACCACCGCCCGAAGGGTCACGCCCGAGTCCGAGAGATCGTCGACCAGCAGCACGCGCCCGGCCAGTTCGCCTTTGGGCATCGTGATGTACTTGGCCAGATCGAGCCGGCCCTGAATCGTGCCCGCTTCGGCGCGGTAAGAGCTCGTCGACATGATCGCCAGCGGTTTGTCGAACACCCGCGAGATCACGTCGCCAGGCCGCATTCCGCCGCGCGCGAGGCACAGAATCTGGTCGAACTCCCAGCCCGATCCGGCGATCTTCAACGCCAGCCGTTCGATGAGCATGTGGTACTCGTCCCAACTCACGTACAGGTGTTTGCCATCGTCGGTCAGCATAAGGAATCCTTCAGGCTCAATCCGGTTGATGTCGTGATTTTCGAGCTGGCCGCGCGAGCATAGCGGGCAACAATCAAGCTTTGTACGGGTGGCGCAACAGGATGGTGTGCTCGCGGTCGGGGCCGGTAGAGACCATGTCGATCGGCGCACCGATCAGGCTCTGCGCGCGTTCGAGGTAGCGGCGCGCGTTGAGCGGCAGCGCGTCCCACTCGGTGACGCCGAAGGTGCTCTCGCTCCAGCCCGCGAAAGTGTCGTAGATGGGCTTGCAGGCGACGATGTCGTCGGCGTCGAGCGGCAGGATGTCGATGCGCTTGCCGTGCAGTTCGTAGCCGACGCAAACCTTGATCTCGGGCAGGCCGTCGAGCACATCGAGCTTGGTGATGCACAGTCCCGAAATGCCGTTGATGATGACCGAGCGCTTTAGCAGCGCGGCGTCGAGCCAACCGCAGCGGCGCGGCCTGCCAGTGACAGTGCCGCGCTCTTGGCCGACGGTCGACAGGTGGTGGCCGACTGTGCCGGGCTCGTCCATCGGCAATTCGGTCGGGAACGGCCCGCTGCCGACGCGCGTGGTGTAGGCCTTCGTAATACCCAGGATGTAGTGCAGCATGCCCGGGCCGACACCCGCGCCCGCTGCTGCATTGCCGGCCACGCAGTTGCTCGAGGTGACGTAGGGGTAAGTGCCGTGGTCGATGTCGAGCAAGGTGCCCTGCGCGCCCTCGAACAGGATGTTGGCGCCGGTGCGGTTTGCGTCGTACAGGGTGTAGCCCACGTCGGCCATCATCGGTTTGAGCTGCTCGGCAACCAGCATCGCGTGGTCGAAGATCGGCTGGTATTCGAGCGGCGTCGACTTCAAGTAGCCCGACAGCGCGAAGTTGTGAAGCGCCAGCAGCTCACGCAGTTTCTTCGCGAAGCGCTCGGGGTGCTTGAGGTCTTGCACCCGCAGCGCGCGGCGCGCGACCTTGTCTTCGTAGGCTGGGCCAATGCCTTTGCCGGTGGTGCCGATCTTGCCGTCGCCACTGCTTTCGCGCAGCGCTTCGCGTGCCTTGTCGACCTCGACATGGAACGGCAGGATCAGCGGGCACGATTCGCTGATGAACAGCCGCGAGCGCACCTCGACACCGATCTTCTCGAGCCGCTCGATCTCGCCTATCAGGTGGGTCGGATCGACAACGACGCCGTTGCCGATGTAGCACGCCACACCGTCGCGCATGATGCCAGACGGGATCAGTTGCAATGCCGTCTTCACGCCCTTGATCACCAGCGTGTGCCCGGCGTTGTGGCCGCCTTGGAAGCGCACCACCGCCTGAGCATGGTCGGTCAGCCAGTCGACGATCTTGCCTTTGCCTTCGTCGCCCCATTGGGTGCCTACGACAACCACGTTGTGGCCGATTGCCTTAGCGTCGGCGCGTGAATTCATTGCTTGCATGTCGAATCGTCCGATGCTGAAATTCATATGCGCGGCTTGAGGGAGCGATGGCTGCTGCGGCTCAAAGGGCGCGCACGGTCCATTCACCATCCACCAGCGAGAGCTCGCGGTCGCACGCGAACTCCTGCGCCTCATGCTCGTGGCCAGGCAGCACGCGCGCTACCGTTTCGCCCTGCTCTCGCAGGCTGCGCACCTTCGCGCGCAGTGCCGCGCTTTCGGCCCACGGCGCGCGTATCGCCGCATGCTGCGGTGGTGCTGGCGCGACCGCAGCCAGCGCCTTCAAGTCGAGGCTGAACCCGACCGCTGCGCGGTTGCGTCCGAATGCAGCGCCGACTTCGTCGTAGCGACCGCCACGCGCGACCGCGTCGGGCGAGCCGGCGACGAAGGCTGCGAAGCGCACACCGCTGTAGTAGCCGTTGCCGCCGATGTCGGCCAGATCGAAACCGACGTTGACCTCGGGATGCGCCTGCTCGACGCGCTGCGCGAGCCCCTGCAAGTCGTCGAGCGCAGCCTGAACCAGCGGGCGCTGCGGCAATTCGCGGCGCGCGGCGTTAAGCACCTCGGTACCGCCATAAAGTGTGACGAGCGTCTGCAACGCGCGTCGAACTTCTGCCGGACAACGAGGCGACAGTTCGCGCACCGCGGCAGCGTCTTTCGACGCCAGTGCCGCGTACACCGCGTCGAGTTGCTCCGCGGGAAGCATCACGTCGGCCAGCAGTCCGCGCACGATGCGCGCATCGCCCAAATCGAGCATCACGCCACCGATGCCTGCGCTGCGAAGGGAGTCGAGTGCCAGATCCAGCACTTCGAGGTCGGCCTCTAGGCCTCCGTGGCCATAGATCTCGGCACCGAACTGGAGCGGCTCGCGCGTCGAATGCAGGCCTTGGGGCAACGCGTGCAGCACTGGGCCGCAGTAGCAGAGCCGGGTGACTCCGACGCGATTCAGCAGGTGTGCATCGATGCGCGCGACCTGCAGCGTGCTGTCGGAGCGCAGACCCAACGTGCGACCACTGAGCTGGTCAACCAGCTTGAAGGTTTTCAAGTCGAGCGCGTGACCCGTTCCAGTGCCAGACAACAGGGATTCGATGTGCTCGAGCAGCGGCGGCATCACGAGTTCGCAACCATAGCTGCGAGCCACGTCGATCAGGCCGCGACGGAGTTCTTCGATGTGCCGCGCCTGTGCGGGCAGCACATCAGCAATGTGCTCGGGCAAGAGCCAAGCAGAGGACATGTCTAAGCGCCGGCGTTAAAGAACAGATTGTACGGGCGCGATATGCAAGACTGAATACCTGCTCACCACAGGAAAAACCACAGCGTTGCCACGCCCGCCAACATGCTCGAGAGACCAATGAAGCGGATCTGCCCATCGCTCAACTTCATCGCCTGCTCGAACACCGCACGCCACCGGACCGGGCTGATAAATGGCAACAGCCCTTCGACTACGAGCATCAACGCGAAGGCGCCGAGCAGCAGTTCCCAGAGACCCGGCGCGGACGCCACCGACTACTTATTGAAGGCGCGCGGCGCAGGCGCACCGGCAACGGGGCCGCCACTGCGCATTGATTGGAAGAAATCGCTGCTCGGGTCAACCACCATCACGTCCGACTTGCTCCGAAAGCTCGCGCGATATGCCTCAAGGCTGCGATAGAACTTGGCAAACTGCGGATCTCGTCCGAAGGCCGCGGCGAAGATCGCCGACGCCTTGGCATCGCCCTCGCCCTTGACCTTTTGCGCGTCGCGGTACGCCTCGGCAACGATCACTTCGCGCTGGCGGTCGGCATCGGCTCGAATCTTCTCGCCTTCGGCGCCTCCGGTCGAACGCAGTTCGTTCGCGACCTGCTTGCGCTCCGATGCCATGCGGCTGTAGATCGAATCGGTGATGTTGGCGACGAAGTCGACCCGTTTGATGCGCACATCAAGGATCTCGATACCGAACGACTTGGCTTCATCAGCGAGGCGACCACGAACGTCCTGCATGACCTTGTCGCGCCCGCTCGACAGCACCTCGCCGACGGTGCGCTTGGTCACCTCTTCGTTGAAAGCAGCATGCACGATCGGGCTCAGGCGTGCCTCGAGCGTGCGCATGTCCGAGCCGTTGTTGCGGATGAACTGGCGCGGTTCGGTAATGCGCCACTTTACGAGCCAGTCGATCACCAAGCTCTTCTTCTCGGCAGTGAAGATCGGGCGATTCTCGGGGCTGTCCATGGTCTGGATGCGGCGATCCAGGAACACGATGTTCTGGAATGGCGGCGGCAGCTTCCATTTGAGCCCCGGCTCCTGGATCACTTCCTTGATCTCACCGAGCGCGTAGACGACGGCCAACTGCCGTTGGTCGACCACGAACAGGGTCGAGGACAGCAGCATCAACGCGAGCAGGATTGCGCCGACGATCAGGGCGATGCGGTTCATTGTTATTTCTCCCGGCCGGCTCAGCGGCTCTCGCGGTCGCGACCGCGCTGGTTGTCACGCGAACGCGCATCGGCAGCGCTTGGCGTCGGGGCAGGCTCGGCAGGAGTGGGTGTGACCACCGTAGGCTGCGGCGCAGTGCTCGCCTGCAGCAGCTTGTCGAGCGGCAGGTACAGCAGGTTGGAGTTGTTGCGCGTGTCGACCATCACCTTGCTGACGTTGCCGTAGATCGTCTGCATCGTGTCGATGTACATGCGGTCGCGGGTCACGGCAGGGGCCTTCTGGTATTCCGCAAGCACGCTGTTGAAGCGCTGCGCGTCGCCTTCGGCCTGCGCGACGACGCGCGACTTGTAGCCCTCGGACTCTTCCCGCAACCGCGCCGATGTGCCTTGCGCCTTCGGAATCACATCGCTCGCGTAAGCCAGGCCTTCTTTCTTAAGGCGGTCGCCATCTTGACCGGCTTTGAGTGTGTCTTCGAACGCGGCCTGAACCTGTTCGGGCGGCTGCACGCTCTGCACGTTGACATTGACGATCACGATGCCGGCTTTGAGGCGGTCGAGCTGGTCCTGAACCGATTTCGCCAATTGCGCGGCGATCGCGTCGCGCTGCTCGTACAGCACCGAATCGATCTTGCTTTTGCCGACGATTTCGCGCACCGCTGATTCCGAGGCCAGCGTGACCGCGGCCTCTGCGTCACGGTTCTCGAACAGGAAATTGCGCGCATCTTTCAGTCGGTACTGCACGGTGAAGCGGATATCGACGATGTTTTCGTCCTGCGTCAACATCGAGGAATCCCGCAAACCAGTCGCTGCTACTACAGCGTTCCGGCCGACTTCGGTCGAACGCAACTGGGTCACGTTGACGATCTCATTCGCCTGGAACGGATAAGGCATCCGCCACTGGAACCCGGCGTCTGCCGTGTGGCTATACCTCCCGAACGACGTGACGACAGCTTGTTGACCTTCTTGAACGATGAAGAAACCGCTGCCGAGCCAGATCAGTGCGACCACGCCGGCCACCAGCACCGCGCCGATGCCCGCGCTCTTCATGTCGGGCTGGAAGTTCGGCCCCCCGCCGCCGTTGTCGCCCGAGCCGTTGCCGCGCGGCGTATTGCCGCCACCCTTGCCGCCGAAAAGGCCGCTGAGCTTGCGATTGAAATCGCGCCAGAGCTCGTCGAGATCGGGCGGGCCGTCACCACGGCCGTTGTTCAGCACCCAACCGGCGGCGCGGGCGCGCAATCGCTGGAAGCGGCCTTGAGAATTCGTCTGGCTCATGGTCATGCAAGGGAGTGGTGGTGGGCCGAAGACATCGGGTATTTGTCGTCGTCGACGTCGGTGTTAACTTCGTCATCGACATCCGAACCTCCCACGGCATTTGGGGTTCGTTCGCTGCAGTTCAAGAAGCCGTCGAGCGTGCCGGCGACGGCCTCGGTCAGGATTGCGCGCAACGCCGGCAGGCCTTCACCGGTGTGCGCGCTGATGAACACGCGCGGCACGCGCAGCCCGGCGTTGACTTCGAGCACATCGCGCAACTCGCGCGGGCGTTGCGTCTCTTCGAGTTGATCGAGCTTATTGAACACAAGCACCTGCGGTATGCGAGCCGCGCCGATCTCGGTCAGCACGCGCTGCACTTCCGCCATCTGCTCGGCCAGCGCGGGACTGGCGCAGTCGACCACATGCAGCAGCAAGTCGGCGTCGTTGGCCTCCTGCAACGTGGCTTCGAAAGCCTCGATCAACTTGTGCGGCAGATCGCGGATGAAGCCGACCGTGTCGCTGAGCGACGCCGACCGCGTCGAACCCTCGAGGTAGAGCTGGCGCGTGGTCGTGTCGAGCGTGGCGAACAACTGGTCGGCCGCGTAAGTCTTCGCGTTCACCAGCGCATTGAACAGCGTCGACTTGCCCGCGTTGGTGTAGCCCACTAGAGAAGCGCGAAAAGTCTGATTGCGCTCGCGTGAGCGACGCTGCGTGCTGCGTTGCTTCTTGACGCGCTCGAGCTGCTTTTTCACGCCCTTGATGCGCTCGCCGATCATGCGGCGGTCGAGTTCGATTTGCGCCTCGCCCGGACCGCCGCGCATGCCGATGCCGCCGCTTTGGCGTTCCAGGTGGCTCCAGCGGCGCACGAGGCGGGTCGACAGGTATTGGAGCCGTGCGAGCTCGACTTGCAGCTTGCCCTCGTGGCTCTGTGCGCGCGCGCCGAAAATTTCGAGGATCAGCATCGTGCGGTCGGCCACCGCCACACCGAGGTGCTTTTCCAGATTGCGCTGCTGAGCCGGCGACAAGGCTTGGTCGAATAGCACGGCTTCGGCTTGGTGACCGAGCACGAGCGCTTTGATCTCGTTGGCCTTGCCGGACCCGACGAACAGGGCCGCATCGGGTGCTTTGCGCCGTGCGACCACACGTGCCACCGCAATATCACCCGCCGATTCGGCGAGCAGCGCGAGTTCGTCGAGCGAAGCGTCGAAAGGCTTGCCACGACCAAAGTCCACGCCCACCAGAATCGCCCGGGCGGGGCCCTGCGACCCGTTCGGGGCAATCGATTCCGCGGAACTCAAGGTACGGCGCGCCTAACGGAGCGCATGCTCAAGGCGCTGGTTCGGTCGGTTCAGCGGCTTGGAAATTAACCGCCCGACCGGGCACGACCGTCGAAATGGCGTGCTTGTAAACCATCTGTGTCACGGTATTGCGCAGGAGAACCACGTACTGATCGAAGGATTCGATGTGGCCCTGCAACTTGATCCCGTTGACCAAGTAGATTGAAACCGGAACATGCTCTTTGCGCAGCAAATTCAGGAACGGGTCTTGTAGGAGTTGCCCTTTGTTGCTCACGATATTCTCCGTGATGAAGCCTGAGAAGCAATTACGTTAACACAGCGATGACGCGGCGCAGCCAGTCTGGGGGCTTTGCCCTTGCGGACGCGCTTCAGCCCTTGTCGAACGGATTCGTCGACGAACGCAGCTCGATCCGCATCGGCGTGCCGGTGAGCTTGAAGTGCTCGCGAAAGCGTCCTTCGAGAAAGCGCTTGTAGGTCTCGCTGATGTGATCAAGCGAGTTGCCGTGGATCACGATCAGCGGCGGGTTCATGCCACCTTGGTGTGCATATCGCAACTTCGGGCGGAAGGCACCGGCGCGCTTTGGCGCCTGGTGCTCCACGGCCTCCAGCAGCAGGCGCGTCAGCACCGGCGTCGGCATCTTCTTGATCGCCGACGCGTGGGCATCGCCTATCGCTTTCCAAACCGGCCCCAGACCCTGGCGCTTGATGGCAGAGATGTGCAGCACCGCGGCGAACTTTAAAAACGCCAGGCGCTGCTCGATCGAGCGCTGTAGCGTTTCCCGCTGGTAGGCGTCGACGGCGTCCCATTTGTTGATCGCGATCACGACCGCGCGGCCACTCTCGAGGATGTAGCCCGCGATGTGCGCGTCTTGGTCGGTCACGCCCTGCGTCGCATCGAGCAGCAGCAGCACGACGTTGGCGTCTGCGATCGCCTGCAATGTCTTCACAACCGAGAATTTTTCGATCGCCTCGAACACGCGGCCCTTGCGGCGCAACCCGGCGGTGTCGATTAGTTCGAACTTCTGCCCGTGGCGCTCGAACGGCACCATGATGGCGTCTCGCGTGGTGCCGGGCTGGTCAAACGCCACCAAGCGTTCTTCGCCGAGCCAGGTGTTGATTAAGGTTGACTTGCCGACGTTGGGCCGCCCTGCGACCGCCAGCTTGATGGGGCCGCCGTCTTCGGGCGTGGCCTCATCCTCGGTCTCGAACTCGAAGTGCGCGAGCGCCGCATCGGTCAAGCTGCGGATGCCCTGCCCATGCGCCGCTGAAATCGGATGCGGTTCGCCGAGACCGAGCTCGAAAAATTCGCCGAGCAGCGGCGACTCCTGCATGCCTTCGGCCTTGTTGACCGCGAGTATCACTTTCTTGCCGACGGTGCGCAGGTAGCGCGCGATGTCATGGTCTTGCCCCGAAACGCCCGACCGCACGTCGACGACAAAAATCACCGCATCGGCCTCGGCCACGGCCTGGCGCGTCTGCTTGGCCATCTCTTTGACGATGCCAGTTGTGCTGTCGGGCTCGAAACCGCCCGTGTCGACGACGATGAACTCGTGCTCGCCGCTGCGACCGTCGCCGTAGTGGCGGTCACGCGTGAGGCCGGAAAAGTCGGCGACGATCGCGTCGCGGCTTTTCGTCATGCGGTTGAACAGCGTGGACTTGCCCACGTTGGGGCGTCCGACGACGGCGATCACCGGCTTCATGGGGGCGCGGCTTTTGCGCTTACTGTCGGAAGGCGAACAGACCGCCCTTGCGCGTGACCACGAGCATCGTGCTGCCCGAAACAACCGGTTGCACCGTGATCGCACCGCCATCGGTCGTCAGGCGCAACTGCGCTTCACCGGTGTCGCGCGCGAGCCAGTGAACCGTGCCGTTTTCATCGCCGAACACCACCGATTTGTTGAAGCTCGCGGGCGCGCTGAGGCCGCGAAAAAGCAGCTTGTCGCTGGTCCACGCGACATCGCCGTTGCCGGACTTCCAGGCGTTGACGCGGTCGGAGGCGTCACCAGCAAAGATGAACTCTGCATCGCCGCCGATCGCATCGGTACCACCGACGTTCTTGCTCCAGACGCTTGCACCGCGCTCGGCATCGACACAGCCCACCGCCGCCTGAAACGAGCGCGCGCAAACCGTGTCGCCGAGGCGCCGCGACGGGCCGACCAGATCGGCGAGTCGCTCGATCTCGTTCGCACCGCGCGGCGAGCCGACGGCCACATCCCACTTGACCGTGCCCAGCAGCGGATCGACGCCCGCCATGCGCGCGCCCTGCCCGACCACGAGCGTGTTTTTGAATGGGCTGAGCACGCCCGACTGCGCCAGCGTCAGCGGGTCGCCCGGACGTTGCAAAGCCCAGAGCTTGCGGCCGTCGATCGCGTCGAAAGCCTGCACCGTGCGGTCGACGCCGAGCACGAACACACGCTCGCCGGCCACGAGTGGGGCGGTCGTGACGCGCGAACCGAGCGCCTTGCGCCACTTGACCTGGCCCTGCTCGAACACCACGAGTTCGCCGTCGCGCGTAACGACCGCGGCGAAACGGCCATCGCTGCCCACGCCGGCGCTGAGCTTGGCACCAGCGTTGCCGCGCCACACCTCGCGGCCGGTGTCGGCCTCGAGCGCCATCACCGTGCCGTCGTTGCCGGCAACGGTGAACATGCCACGCGTCACCGCGATCGCCAGCGGAAACTGCACGCCGTCGACCCGCTGTGTCCACGCAACTGTCGCGGTGATCTTCGGCGTCAACGCCTCGAGCGGCTGCGGATCGGGCTTGCCGCGACTCGCGCAACCCGCCAACAGCACAAGTGCTGCGAACGCCGACGCTGCGAGCAGGCGCTCCAAACGATGGGCGCTCATTTCGCCACCTCGGCAGCATTGGCCGTGTCGGCTGGCGACGCGCCGAGCGCTGTCAGCTTGGCATCGATCAGGCGGCGGTAGTCGACCTTGGCGTCCATGGCTTGCCACGCCTTGGTGTAGGCCACCTTCGCTTCGCTGCTCTTGCCTTGAGCGAGCAGCACATCACCGCGGCGATCGGCCACCAAAGCGCCGAACTCGGTGGCTGAGGCTCCGTCGAGCTGCTTCAACGCTTCGTCGAATTTCTTCTGATCGAGCAGGATGCCCGCGGCGCGCAGCTTCGCAATCGCCCGGTACTCCGGCTCAGCGGCGTTCGCGCCGACCCAGTTCAGTGTTTCGAGCGCGGCATCGGCCTTGCCTTTTTCGACCTGCACCTTGGCCGCCATCAGAGCGCCTTGTTCGGTGAACGCAGTGCGCGGATAACGTTCCTTCATGTCGGTAAAAACGCGGCTGGCCTGGTCGACATCGCCGGCCTGCGCGGCCTTGTCGAGCTGGTCGAACATCGCGCTCGACTTGGAGGCCTGTTCGCGCTGGTACCAGTTCCAGCCGTTCCACGCGGCAAACGCACCGAGCACGGCGATCACCAGCCAGGTCAACAGGTTGCCGTAGCGCTTCCAGAAGGCTTTCAACTGGTCGAGCTGTTCTTGTTCTTCGAGGTCGAGATGGGTGGCCATGGACAGGAGATTTTTCGGTTAGGCCAGGATTATGCGTTGCGGAGTTCGGCGGCCCAGACAGTGGTCTCAGCGAGCTTTGCGGTGCGCTGCGGCACGTCGGCATCGCGCAGCGACTTGAGGGCCACCTCGCCGCGCGCGAGCTCGTCGGCGCCGAAGATCAACGCGCAACGCGCGCCACTCGCGTCGGCGCGCTTGAACTGGCCTTTCATGTTGCCCCAGCTTTCGGCACCGGCCGCATGCATCTGCACGTTGACGCCGACGGCGCGCAGCGCCTCGCAGGTGGTCATGGCAGTGGCCATCGCGTCGGCCGACGGCACGATCGCATAGACATCGGGCGGGGTCGGCTGCGGCAGCACGCCGACCGCCTCCAGCAGCAACAGCATGCGCTCGATGCCCATGCCCCACCCGACGGCCGGCGTGGGCTTGCCACCGAGTTGCTCGAACAAGCCGTCGTAGCGACCACCGCCGCACACCGTGCCCTGCGAGCCGAGCAGGTCGGTGACCCACTCGAACACAGTCAGGTTGTAGTAGTCGAGCCCGCGCACGAGCCGTGGGTTGATGCAGTACGCGAGGCCGACTGCGTCCAGCACCTTTCGCACGGCGTTCAGGTGCGCGAGCGAGGCATCGCCGAGAAAGTCCATCAGCTGCGGCGCGACCTCGACCATCGCCTGCATTGCCGGGTTCTTCGTGTCGAGGATGCGCAGCGGGTTGCTCTGCAGGCGACGCTTTGCATCGTCGTCGAGCAAGTCGGCGTGGGCCTCGAAGTGCGCGACCAGCGCCGCGCGATGCGCCAGGCGTTCGTCGGCCTGACCGAGGCTGTTGAGCTCGAGTCGCACCTTGTCCATCGGGATGCCGAGGTCGACCAGCAACGCGCGGCACATCAGGATCTGCTCGGCGTCGACGTCCGGGCCTTTGTAGCCGAGTGCCTCCACGTCGATCTGGTGGAACTGGCGGTAGCGGCCCTTCTGCGGCCGCTCGTGGCGGAACACCGAGACCTGCGACCAAACCCGCATCGGCCCGTTGTAGAGCGCGTTGTGTTCGACCATCGCGCGCACGATGCCGGCGGTGGCCTCGGGGCGCAGCGTGAGCTTGTCGCCGTTCATCGCGTCGGTGAAGGAGTACATCTCTTTCTCGACGATGTCGGTGACCTCGCCGATGCCGCGCACGAAAAGCGCCGTTGGCTCGACGATCGGCGTGCGCACGTTGGCGTAACCGTAGCGCGCCATCAGCGCACGCACCTTCGCCTCGAACCATTCCCACCGCGCCGATTCGGGCGGCAGGATGTCGTTCATGCCTTTGACGGCACGCAGTTGTTGTTCAGCCATGCAAGCTCGTTGAAAAATGTTTCACCGCAGAGGCGCGGTGAATCTTCGAGAGCGTCAATGCGACGCTGCCGTGGTCCCGAAGCGCTTGTCGATATAGCGCTCGACCAGCGCATGAAACTCGTTGGCGATGTTGTCGCCGCGCAGGGTCAGCGCCTTTTCGCCGTCGATGAACACCGGCGCGGCCGGCGCCTCGCCGTTGCCGGGCAGGCTGATGCCGATGTCGGCGTGCTTGCTTTCGCCCGGGCCGTTGACGATGCAACCCATCACCGCAACTTTCATTTTCTCGACGCCGGGGTACTTCACTTTCCAGACTGGCATCTGCGCGCGCAGGAAATCGTCGATCTGCTTTGCGAGTTCTTGAAACGTGGTGCTCGTGGTGCGGCCGCAGCCCGGGCAAGCCGTGACACTCGGGTTGAACTGACGCAGCCCGAGCGCCTGCAAAATTTCGAGCGCGACCACCACTTCCTGCGTGCGCGCCTCGCCGGGTTGCGGGGTGAGCGAGACGCGAATCGTGTCGCCGATGCCTTCTTGCAACAGCACGCCGAGCGCCGCGGCCGACGCGACCGTGCCCTTGGTGCCCATGCCGGCTTCGGTCAGGCCGAGGTGCAGTGCGTAATCGCAGCGCTTGGCAAGTGCGCGGTACACGCTGATCAAATCCTGCACGCCCGACATCTTGCAAGACAGAATAATTTGGTCGCCACGCAGCCCGAGCGATTCGGCGCGACGCGCCGACTGGATCGCCGAGACGAGGATCGCGCGGTACATGATCTGCTGCGGATCGAACGGTTCGGTGAGCTTGGCGTTGGCGTCCATCATGTCGGTGAGCAACTCTTGATCGAGGCTGCCCCAATTCACGCCGATGCGCACGGCCTTGTCGTACTTCGCCGCGGCCTCGATCATTTGTGCGAACTGGCGATCGTGCTTGTCGCCCTTGCCGACGTTGCCGGGGTTGATGCGGTACTTGCTCAGCGCCTCGGCGCATGCCGGGTAGTCGATCAGTAGGCGGTGGCCGTTGTAATGAAAATCGCCTATGAGCGGCACATCGATGCCCATGCGGTCGAGCTGCTCGCGGATGTAAGGTACCTGTGCCGCGGCCTCGGGCGTGTTGACGGTGATGCGGACCATCTCGGAGCCGGCGATCGCGAGCTCTTTTACCTGGATCGCGGTGCCGATCGCGTCGACCGTGTCGGTGTTGGTCATCGCCTGCACGCGCACCGGCGCGCCGCCGCCGACCGTCACCACGCGCGAGCCCCAAACCACCTTCACTTGGCGCGTGCGGTGCGCGGCCGGCGTGGCCGGTTCGACGAAGTCATCGATCACGTCGAGGGTGTGCGAGGGCAGGTTGATGTCGCTCATGGGGCTCTCGCGTCGTGCGCTACTTGAGTTCGAACCGGGCCACGTTGTCGCGGGTGAACGCGGCGAGCGCCAGCGGTTGGCCCTTGAAGACCACCTGCGTGCCTTTCACGTTGCCGATTTTGACCTTCAACGGCATGACGCCGTCGAGGCCGACGTTTTCACCCGGCTCGACCACGCGTGAAATCAACGACTGGCCGCGCGCGTCGGTCACGTCGACCCACGACTGCGCCGTCGTCCGGAACTGCAGCACGCCGGACGAGGCGGCCTCGGTCACGGCATCGGGCGTCGCGGCCGCAACCGGTTCGGATGCAGCCGATGCAGCCGGTGCGGCTTTGTCAAGGAAAACCGATGTTGCGGCCGCCACAGGCGCCGCGGCGACCGTGGGCATATCCGGTGCGGGCACGACACGCGTGTCGGTCGGCCGAGCGCTTGTGACGGCCGACGACGTCACAGACTGCAACCATTTCGTCGGCACGGCATAGACGGCAATCGTTGCCACGACGATCAACCCGGCGATCCAGAGCACCGGGCTGGTCACGCTGGCCCAGCTCTTGGGCACCAGCCGGCCCGGTCGATCGTGAAACGGCGTGTTCAAGCCCTCGCCGACCTGCTCCAGCCGATGCCCTCTCGGCGGCGGCAACAGTGCCAAGATCGGTGCAGCGTCGACCTTCAACGTGCGGCAGACGGTCTGGGCGAGCGCACGTGTAAAGGTGGCATCGGGCAGCTGATCGAATTGGTCGGATTCGAGCAGTTCGAGCTTGCGGGGCACGACCTTGATCGCCGCGGCAAGCGCGGCGATGTGCAGGCCCCGCGCCCGGCGCGCCTCGCGCAACAGGCCACCGGCGGTCGTCGGTCGTGGCGGCGGAATGGCAGCGGCCGAATCGAGCGTGTCACTCATCGAAGTTGCCCCGCTCGAAAGCCGCAGCCTCGCGCGATTCGGGGAAGCGTCGCCGCAGTTGCTCGCCGAACTCCTGTGACCCCGACCGATTGCCCAGGCGCTGCTCGATACGCGCCGCCAGCCAGAGCGTTTGCGATCCGGTCAGCTGAGGATTGGAGTTGACACGGCGAATGTAGAACCGCGCACGGTCGTAGTCCCCGCGCCGGAACAGCACCTCGGAGAGGTTCACCGCGGTCGAGGGATTCGCCGGGTCGAGCTGATAGGCGCGCAGCAGTGTCGCTTCGGATTCGGCGAGTTGCCCGGCGAAAGCCTCGCACACGCCTTTGGTCAACAGCGTTCGCGAGGGGTCGCGGTATTGCGGCACGGCGAGCGCTTGGTCGAACATCGCGCTCGCTTCCGGGTAGCGCTTTTTCTGGCACAGATAGTAGCCAAAGTTCTGCATCGTGTCGGCGTCACGCGGGTTCAGCTGGAGCGCGCGCCGAAAGCTTTCCTCCGCCAGCTTCTCGTCGCCCAGGTTCGCGTAGATCAGGCCGCGCAAGTTGTAGGCGTCACCCAAGGTCGGATCGGCCTGCAGCGCGAGCTTGACCTGGTCGAGCGCTGTCGTCATCTGGCCGCGGCCAAAATAGCCCGAAGCTAGCTCCATGCGCAGACGCGCGCGCTTGCTGGCGTCCGACTCGTCGGAGGCGGTGACGAGGTCTTTGCCGTCGCCGACCGATTCGGTCACGGTGGTTCGCGTGGTGCATCCGGCCACCACCACGAGCAGCATCAGCGCGACCATGTTCGACGCGATCATGGACCTCCAACGGCCTCGCGTCAGCAACAACATCATGCGTTCGTCTCCTGTGGGTCTTCGGCAAGGCCGGCGGCGACTGCCATGGCCACAATCGAGTCGCGGCCGTGTACCTGCACAGGTGCACGCGTCATGCGGACTTTGGCATTGGTGCGGTCTTGCACCTCGCCGGCGAGCTGGCCGCACGCCGCGTCGATGTCGTCACCCCGGGTCTTGCGCACCGTGGCGATCAAGCCGCCTTCTTGCAACACGCGTGCGAACGCGCTCACGCGTTCGTTCGACGAGCGCTTCAGGCCGGACGCCGGGAACGGATTGAACGGGATCAGGTTGAACTTGCATGCGATGCCGGCGCGTTCGTCGTTGACGAGCAACAGCAACTCACGCGCATGCGCATCGGAGTCGTTGACGCCGTCGAGCATGCAGTACTCAAACGTGATGAAGTCGCGCGGTGCCTTCGCGAGGTAGGCGCGGCACGCCGCGAGCAGCTCGCGCAGCGGGTACTTGCGGTTGAGCGGCACGAGGTCATCGCGCAGCGCGTCGTTTGGTGCGTGCAGCGAGACCGCAAGAGCGACCGGGCAGTCATCGCTCAACCGCTCGATCATCGGCACGACGCCCGACGTTGAAACCGTGACGCGCCGGCGCGAGAGGCCGTAGCCGTGGTCGTCGAGCATCATGCGCAGCGCCGGTAACAGCGCCGAGTAGTTCTGCAGCGGCTCGCCCATGCCCATCATCACCACGTTGGTGACGACTCGGTGGTCATCACCCGACTCTCCGGGCTGCCTGTCAGGCAAGGTCAGGCGCTTGCGCAGTTGGTGCTCGGCAAACCAAAGCTGGCCAATGATCTCGCCGGTGGTCAGGTTGCGGCTGAAGCCTTGGTGGCCGGTCGAGCAAAAGCGACAACCGACTGCGCAACCGGCCTGCGAAGAAATGCAGAGCGTGCCGCGGTTCTCTTCCGGAATGAAGACGGTTTCGATCGCATTGCCGGCGCCGGCGTCGAACAACCACTTGATCGTGCCGTCGGTCGAGACCTGCTCGCTGAGCATGGGCAGCGCGGCGATCACAGCGCGGCCGGCGAGTTTGTCGCGCAACGATTTCGCCAGATCGGACATCTGCGCAAAATCAGCCACGCCTTTTTGATGGATCCAGCGGAACAGCTGGATCGCACGGAAACGCTTCTCCCCGAGCTGCTCGCAAAAAAACGCCAGCGCGTCGCGGTCTAGTTCGAGCAGGTTGGCCGGAGTCATGGTGAGCCTCGCAGGCGAGGCGTCTTCGAGTCTTCAGCGGCTATAGACGTTCAAGCCGGCGAAGAAGAATGCGATTTCGACGGCGGCGGTTTCGGCGGCGTCGGAGCCGTGCACCGCGTTCGCGTCGATGCTATCGGCGAAGTCGGCGCGGATCGTGCCTTTCTCGGCCTTCTTCGGATCGGTGGCGCCCATCAGGTCCCGGTTCTTGAGGATCGCGTCTTCGCCTTCGAGCGCCTGGATCATCACCGGGCCCGAAATCATGAAGTCGACGAGGTCCTTGAAGAACGGGCGCGTCTTATGGACGGCGTAGAACGCTTCGGCTTCCCCGCGCGACAGGTGAACCATCTTCGCGGCGGTGACTTTAAGGCCTGCGCCCTCGAAGCGAGCGTAGATCTGACCGATCACGTTTTTGGCGACGGCGTCGGGTTTGATGATCGACAAGGTACGTTCGGTGGCCATGTTTTTCTCTCCTGAATCAATGACTTGGCGAAGCCTCAGATTGTAGCTTGCGAGCATTGCCGGGCGATGACCCGAACCGTTGACCAAGTGCCTCAGCGCCCACCGCGTCTACCGCCACCACCGCTGCCACCGCCATAACCCCCGCCACTGTTTCCACTACCACCACCACCACCGTTACCACCGCCGCCGTACCCGCCGCCTCCGCGATTGCCGCCACGCCCACCGCCGCCCTGACCGCCGCCTTGGCCACCACCGCCGCCGCGGTTCTTGCGGTGGAATGCATCGGTACCGAACACGCCGAGCGAAGTCTGCAACGGATCGGGCTGCTTGGGGCCCCCGCCCTGGCCACCGGCGCCGTGCTTCGGGCTCGGTGCCGGACCGCTGCCGCCAGCGCCGAAACCACCACCGCCGCCGTTGCGAAACCCGCGCCCGCCCACAGGGCTGCGCGGGTTCGAGACGAAGCGTTTGTCGAAGGTCTGCTCCAGCGGGTTCGGGATCGATGCGGGATCGAAATCCATGTCGTCGTCGTCACGTCGGTCGGTGTTGCGGTCGACCACGCCTTCGTTCGAGAAGTTTTGCGGCGCAGGGGCCGGGCCATCGCGACGCGGGCCGCGCTGGCCGTCGTTGGGTCGGTTATTTTGGCGGCCACCCTGGCGATCGTTGCGCTGCTGCTGTTGCGCATGTTGACCGCCATGGCGCGATTCGCCATCGCTGTTGCTGTTGCTGCCACCGTTGTTGTTGCGGCCTCCGGGGCCGCCCGGGCGCTGGTTGTTGTTGTCGTTGTGACGCTCGCCGCGCGGTGCGCCCTCGCCGCTCGCCAAGCGCCGGATCGTGCGCACGTCGCCGTCCTCGAGGTCGACCCACACGCCGCGCTTCAGGCCGAACGGAAGCACCACGGTGCCGTAGCGGATGCGAATCAAGCGGCTCACTGTGAGCCCACAAGTGTCGAACAGCTTGCGAACTTCGCGGTTGCGGCCTTCGGTGATGACAACGCGGTACCAGTGGTTCGCACCATCGCCGCCGCCGTCGACGATCGATTTGAAGCTCGCCTTCTGGCCTTCGACATCGACGCCTTCAAGCAGGCTCGCCTTGTTCGCCTCGGTCAATGTGCCGAGCAGTCGCACGGCGTATTCGCGCTCGACGCCGAAGCGTGGGTGCATCAACTGGTTCGCGAGCTCGCCGGAGTTCGTGAACAACAGCAGGCCTTCGGTGTTTATGTCGAGCCGGCCGACCGATTGCCATTTGCCTTGCTGCAAACGCGGCAGGCGGCGGAACACGGTCGGGCGGTTTTGCGGATCGTCGTGAGTGACGATTTCGCCGACCGGCTTGTGGTACGCGATGATGCGCGGCGGCGGCGGCACGATGCGCAGCTTGACCGGCTTGCCTTTGATCTGCACACGGTCGCCGAACGAGACGCGCTGGCCGACATGCGCCGGCTCGCCGTTGACCTGCACGTGGCCATCGGCAATCAGGTCTTCCATGTCGCGGCGCGAGCCGATGCCCGATTGCGCGAGCACCTTGTGCAGCTTGGGCGCGTCGGCGTCGGGCAGCAGCACACGCTTCGGCGCAGCCGGGTCGTCTTCAACGGTCTCAACTTCGGCCTCGGGCTCGCCGTTGACGTCGAACTCACCCGACAACACCTGTGCGAACAGCTCGCCGGTTTCGACCGGTGCGGGCGGCGCTGGATTCGTTGCAGCGCCGTCTTCGCCTGCATCGTCATTCGCCGCATCGCCCGCTTCACGCGGCTCGTTGCGTTCACCGCGTTTGCGGTCGCGGCGGCCGCGACGGCGGTTGCGCGGACCATCGCCTGTGTCGGGGTTCGCGCTAGCGCCGTTGGCGTCGTCGCTACCCACTGTCGCTGCCGCATCGACTGGCGGGACAGCATCGGCGGCAACGTCTGCGACGGACGCTGACTCTTGCGCCGGCATCGGTACCGAGACCGGCATCGGGACGGTTTCGGTCGGCGCGATGGCTGCACCCTCTTCGACCGGCGTCGCAATCGCGGCTGCACGGCGGCGCTTGGGCTTCGGCGCCGGCTCGGCCACAGGCTCATCGGCAACGGCAGCCACTGGCGTATCTACCGTCACCGAGACAGCCTCTCCGCCCGCCTTTGTCGCGCGGCGCTTGCGCACCGGCTTCACGGGCGCTTCGGCGCCGGAGGGGGTGGAGGTCTCCGCGTCGGGCGGCAGCAAAGTTTCAGGATTGACGTTCATTCGTGGGTTCCATCGGGGCGGCATCTGCCGCAGGCTCGTCGGGGAGTTCAAGAGAAATCGGGACACTTGGCGCGGCGCTCTCGTCGCGCGCCTCCGCGGGCGCCTCTGCAGGCACTTCGAGCTCGGCCGGCGCATCGAGCAGCGAAGCTTGATCGGGCATCACGCCGGCGAGTTGTGCTGCATCGGGCAGCGCGCCCACGAGCATCGGCAGTTGTTCGAGGCTGGCGAGACCCAAGTCATCGAGAAACTGCCGCGTGGTCGCCAGCAGCGCCGGGCGGCCCGGCGACTCGCGGTAGCCGATCGCTTGGACCCAATTGCGATCTTCGAGTTGCTTGACGATCTGGGTCGCGACCGTGACGCCGCGGATGTCTTCGATGTCGCCACGCGTGACCGGCTGGCGATACGCGATGATCGCCAACGTTTCCATCACCGCACGCGAATACTTCAGCGGCTTTTCGGGGTTTAGACGGTCGAGGTACTCGCGCATCTCGGGCCGGCTTTGCAGGCGCCAGCCGGTCGCCAGCGCCACGAGCTCGACGCCGCGGCCATCCCATTCGCGCGTCAACTCGTCGAGCATCGAACGAAGGGTGTCGGCGCCGATTTCGTCGGTGAAGAGAACGCGCATGTCGCGCAAGGGCAGCGGCTGGCTTGCGCAGATCAGAGCCGTCTCGAGGACCCGCTTCGCATCCTGGCTATTCATGGGTTCCGTTCACATCTACAGCCGGTAGATCCGGCAGGTACTCGACTGACATCGGTGAATCAGTGCGTTGGTCGCTCGTTGCTCGGGAAGGACGCCTGGCCGGTTTGGCATGAACGTCATTTTTCGCGGCGGGAGCACTTGGCAAGTGCGTGACGCTTCTCGCGTCGCTCCGGTTCGAGGCACCCTGGGTGCGCGGCTTACTTTCCGATGGGCTTCGTCGCTGGCCATGGGCCGGGGGCACCACAAGGTGCCGCCGCGAGGGTCGGCTTGGGAGAGGAGTGGCCTGATTGTACCCAAGGTCGCCCGGCCCGCGAGCACTATCTCGTTCCATCACCCGCCACGTTGCGCCATGCCGACGCGAAATCGGCTGGCGGCGCGGAGTCGAACGACGCCGTCTCGCCCGACACCGGGTGCAAGAACGCAAGCCGCGTGGCGTGCAGCGCCTGGCGCGTCATCCCGAGCGCAAAACGTCCACCGTAGACCGCATCGGCCACCAGCGGGTGACCGCGCGACGCGAGATGCACGCGAATCTGGTGCGTGCGACCGGTGTGCAACGTGCATCGCAGCGCGCTGAAGCCGTCAGCGCGTGCGACAGCCTGCACGTCGGTTCGCGCCGACTTGCCCGAGGCCACGATGGCCATGCGAACGCGGGCCTGCGGGTCGCGGCCGATCGGCGCTTCGATGCTGAACTGCGCGGGGTAGACCTCGCCCTGGGAGATCGCCAGGTACTCGCGATGCACCTCGCGCGCTGCAATCGCGCGCGACAGCGCAGTCACCGCCGGCAAGGTCTTGCCGACGACCATCAGTCCCGAGGTGTCCTTGTCGAGCCGGTGGACGATGCCGGCACGCGGCAGCCCGGCGGCGCCGCGTTGGTGCGCCAGAAGTGCATTGAGCAAGGTGCCCGACCAGTTGCCCGCCGCAGGGTGCACGACCATGCCGGCGGCTTTGTCGAGGACGAGCAGGTGCTCATCCTCGAACACGATCGCGATCGCCAAGGCTTCCGGCCGGAACGCGCGGCTCTCGGCGGTCGGCACCAGCTCGACCGCGATCACCTGTCCCGCGAGCACCTTGCGCGAGGCACTGCCCGCGGGCACTCCGTCGACCGTGACGTGCCCGGCCTCGATAAGCCCCTGCAAGTGGTTGCGTGAAAACTCGTTGGCCATCGCGACCACCGCCTTGTCGAGGCGTTGGCCATGCAGCTCGGCCGGCACTGATGCCTCGCGGCGCTCGGGCTGGGCGCTCCACGGCGCCTCTGTCTCGGCGTCGTCGGCGATGACCGGGGCTGCGACCAAAACCACCGGGACCTGAACCATATAATCGAAGCTCGCTTTTTGACAGGATGGCGCCGCAGTGCGGAACGCCCCAAGCCCATGATTCAATTGAGTGTGCTGCGACGGCCCCGAGCTATCGTGATGACGATGCTGATGGCGGTGCTCGCGGGCTGCGGATCTACCCCGAAAGAGGCCGAGTCGCAGTGGACGGCAGAGAGATTGTATGCAGAGGCCAAAGAGGAAGCCTCGCAAGGCAACTTCGAGCGCGCCGGCAAGCTCTACGAGCGGCTCGAAGGCCGCGCCTCAGGCACGGCGCTCGCGCAACAGGCGCAAATAGAACGTGCCTACATGCTCTACAAAGGCGGCGAAAAGGCACAGGCGCTCTCGACGCTCGAGCGCTTCATCAAGCTGCACCCGACGAGCGCAGCGGTCGACTACGCGCTGTACCTGCAGGGCCTGGTGAACTTCAACGACAGCCTCGGGCTGCTCGGCAGCCTCGCACGACAAGATTTGTCGGAACGAGACCAGCAGGCGGCGCGCGATTCGTACCAGTCGTTCAAGCAACTCGCCGATCAGTTCCCGCAGTCGCTTTACGCCGACGATGCGCGCGTGCGCATGAACTACATCACCAACTCGCTCGCGGCCTATGAGGTGCACGTGGCGCGTTATTACTACCGGCGCGGCGCCTACATCGCGGCGGTGAACCGGGCACAAACGGTGGTGGCCGATTTCCAGCAGTCGCCTTCGGCCCAGGAAGCGCTTTTCATCATGTCGGAGAGCTATGACAAGCTCGGCCTGACCGAACTGCGCGACGACGCGAACCGCGTGTTGGTGAAAAACTTCCCGGCAACAACCATCCAAACCGACGGCATGGGCATCGCCAAGAAACCGTGGTGGCAGCTGTGGTGAGCGTTCAGTAGGGCAGCGCCGCAGCCTGCAGGCTGGCGAGCCAGTCGAGCGCCCCGGATTCAGTGGCCACCATCGTCATCGGCGGCAGTGCTTCACGCAGGCGTTTGCCGTAGTTCATGCCCGCCATGCGCGGGTCGCACACTACCAGCAGGCCGCGGTCGGTCTCGCTGCGGATCAGCCGGCCGGCCCCCTGCTTCAGCGACACTGCTGCTTCGGCGACAAAGTAGTCGGCGAATGGATTGCGGCCCTCGCCTTCGAGCCGCTTCACGCGCGCCTCGACCAGCGGATCGTTCGGCGGCGGGAACGGTAGCTTGTCGATCAGCACGCACTGCAGCGCGTCGCCGGGCACGTCGATGCCTTCCCAGAAGCTTTGCGAGCCGACGAGCACCGAGCGCGGTGAGTTGAGAAACTGCTGCATCAATTGGCGCTTCGGGATCTGGCCCTGAATCAGCACCTGCAGTGAATCGCCGTTCGCATCGAACTCCAGCTTGAGCCGCTCGCCAATCGCCTGCAACGCGCGCAGGGTCGTCGTCAGCACGAAGGTGCGACCACCGAGCGCACGCGCGCAGCGGGAAGCGAGCACCGCGACCGAGGCCGCGTGCTCCGGCTCGTTCGGTTTCGGGAAGCCGCGCGGCACGTAGAGCCGGGCATGCGCCGCGTAGTCGAACGGGCTGCCGAGACGCAACGTTCGCGCATTGGTCAGGCCCGCCGACTCGGTGAACCACGAAAGCCTGTCGTCGTCGCCGAGCGTGGCCGAGGTGAAGACCCAGGCCTTCGGCGACGAAGCCATTTGCTCGCGCAACGCATCGCGGATGTCGAGCGGCGAATCGACGAGACGCGCCTGGTGCGGCGAAACATCGATCCAGCGCACGTTGCCGTCTTCGGCCGGCTCGGCGAAGCTTTGCGCAAGCACGGCAAAACGGGTTGCGCGCTCCATCAGTTTGTTGAAGTCGGGCGACATGTCGACAACTACTTTCAGGCTGGCCGCGGCGGCCTCGCAGGTTTGCCGTACGCCGTCGAGGCCCGCCTTGAAATCAGCCTGCTCGCCGCGCTCGTTCCAACGCAGTTTGATCGTGCCGCGCAAGTCACGCAGCCGCCCGGCCGCGGCGATGCGCAGGTCTCGCGCGGCGAGGTCGCAGGCGCCTGCCAGCTCCTGCCAGGGCTGCAGGCCGCGCGCCTGTTGCAGACCGATGCCGAGCATGTCGCGCGCGAAATCGATCACCTGTGCGGTACCCAGCGTGGTGCCGAGAAACTGCACGCCGGCTTCGGTGAGTTGATGCGCCTCGTCGAACAACGCCACCTCGACGCTCGGCAGCAACTCGGCCACGCCGGTGTCGCGCAGGGTCATGTCGGCGAAGAACAGGTGGTGGTTCACAACCACCATATCGGCCAGCATCGCTTCGCGTCGTGCCTTGACAACGTGGCATTGGCGAAACTGCGGGCACTCCTGGCCCAAACAATTTTCACGCGTCGACGTGACGAGCGGGATCACGCTGCTGCGTTCGTCGAGCCCGTCGAGTTCGGCCAAGTCGCCGCTGACCGTCACGTGCGACCACTGCTCGACCTTCGCCAACGTGCGCATCGCCCAGCGATCGGGCAGCGTCTCGGCTTGGCGGGCTTGGCCCAGCCGATGCAGGCAGAGATAGCTGCTGCGGCCCTTAAGCAGCGCAACGGTGACCGGCAACTTCAGCGCATCGCGCAGGCGCGGGATGTCGCGCAGGAAGAGTTGGTCTTGCAGGCTTTTGGTCGCAGTGCTGACGAGCGCACGCGCGCCGCTGAGCAGGGTCGGCACGAGATAGGCAAAGGTCTTGCCGACGCCGGTGCCTGCCTCAGCGACAAGCGCGCTCTTCGTGTCGATGGCCTGCGCGACGCCGAGCGCCATGCGCAACTGCACCTCACGTTCCACGTGGTGTTCATCGGCCTGTGCGAGCGCGCCCCCGTGCGAGAAAGCTGCAGCGACCGCCTCTTCCAGTGGGCTCACGCAGGCTCGGGCGGATCGAGCTCCGCCTCGATCTGCGATATGCGGTCGCGCAGCAGCAGCCGCCTTTTTTTCAGGCGGCGCACGCTCAGCTCGTCGTCGGGCAGCGTGAGTGCGGCTTGGTCGATCAAGCTGTCGAGGTCGGCATGCTCCATTCGCAGCTCGATCAGGCGGCGCGGAAGGGAATGCAGGTTGATGTCCATGGGCGCGCGCTGTGACTGCGGATTTTGTGCGGAATTGGGCGGGGGAATTAATGCTGAACGATTATAGTTTTCGATCATGAGCACAGCGACTTCGGGTTACCGCCTCACCGGCACCACCGGCATGCACCGGGGCGACCGGGCATACCAGCAAGACCAAGTGGAGATCCTGCCGCACGACCGCGCACCGGGTTGCATGATGGCCGTACTCGCCGACGGCATGGGCGGCAAGAGCGGTGGTCGCAAGGCCGCCGACCAGGTGCTGTTGACGGCCAACCAGTTGTTCGAGCGCTATGCACCGAACAGCGACGATGCCGGCGAAGCGCTCAAGCAGCTGGTGCTCGAAGCGCACCTGATGATCAAGCTGACCGCGATCACTTCAGAAGAAGAACCGCACAGCACCGTCGCAGCATTCATCGTGAGCCCTTCCCGCCAGTGCGACATCATTCACGCGGGCGATTCGCGGGTCTATCACTTCCGCGGTGCCGATCTGGTCAGTCGAACAGTCGATCACTCGTATGTGCAGCGTCTCGTCGACGAAGGCCAGATCACCGAAGACGAAGCCAATGCGCACCCGCAGTCGAACTTGCTCACCGGCTGCCTCGGCACGAATGCCGACCCGCCGCTTTCGCACAAGCACGTCGATCAGCTCGAAATCGGCGACAGCATCCTGGCTTGCAGCGATGGCCTCTGGCACTACTTCACGCCGCGCGAGATGGGCGCCATCGTGCATGCGCTGCCGCCGCGCGAGGCAAGCGAAATGCTGGTGAGCAAGGCGCGCCAACGCGCCCGGGGAGGTGGTGACAACCTCTCGCTTGCACTGGTACGCGTCGAAGCACTCGACTAGCCGGCTCCACCGACCCGTGCTGCAATCAGCGCGGTGCCGAGCTGCCCGCAGCCGCCGGCAGCGGAGCTGCAACCTTGCCACGCGCTGCCCGCTGCGCATTGCGGCGTTCGACCGACTCGCGGTGGTCCCCCACCGCACGTGCCCTTGCGTCGAATTTCTTCCCGCTGAGCTGCTCATTCGACGCCCGCCCTGCGCCCGTCGCGGCAGCGCTGGCCGCGCGCGTCGCATGGGCATCCGGCTCACGCCAGGACGGCGTCGGCACGGCCTGAGGATCGCGTCGCACGCGCACCCGCGGCGGCTGAGCCTCCGATTCACTCGCGCGCGCTTGCTGCGCTTCGGCCTTCTCCGCAATCGCCTTGCGGCGCGCCTCGGCGATGGCGCGGCGCTGGCCTTCGTCGAGTTGCAGCTCTTGCTGGCGCAGCAGCGACAGCGTCGCGCGGTTCTCGGTTCGCGCTCCGTCCAGGCACGGCGCAACGATGAAACGCGTCTCGCATTCGCGCTCTTGGGTGGCGAGCCGCGCGTTGGCCGCGCTGCGCTCATTGCGGATACGGTCATGTTCCGCATCGGCCCAGGCCGCTGTCGATGCGCTGCACACAAGCAAGACACAAACGAGTTTCATGTCAAAGAAGTATCCACATCACGACGCGCCGTTGCCAAAAATTCTGCCGATTGCATTTCGCGCAAACGTGACACTGTGCGCGGAAACTCGTGTGCTAAGGGCCCCTCGGTGTAGAGGCTTTCGGGCTCCGTCTCGGCCGACAAAATCAGTTTGACGCGGCGGTCGTACAGCACGTCGACGAGCCACGTGAAACGGCGCGCCTCCGAGGCCATGCGCGGTGACATCGCCGACACGCCGGAGAGCAGCACGGTATGAAACCGGGTCGCGAGTTCGAGGTAGTCGTTCTGCGAGCGCGGGCCACCGCACAGTTCCTTGAAGTCGAACCAGACCACGCCACCCGCGCGCCTGCGAGCGCGGATCTCGCGGTGTTCGATGCGAAGCAACGGGGACTCGTCTTTGGCCTCGGCGAGGCGCTCGAACGCATCTGACATCGCAGCCTCGGCCTCTGCGTTCAGCGGCGTCTGGTATAGCCCAACTTGTGCCAGCGTGATCTGCCGGTAGTCGCTTCCGTTGTCGACGTTGATCACTTCGAGCTTGTCGTTGAGCAGCGCGATCGCGGGCAAGATGCGGTCACGGTGCAGGCCGTTCGGATACAGGTCGTCGGGTTTGAAGTTCGAGGTCGTGACGATGCTGACGCGGTTCTCGAACAGCGATTCGAGCAGGTGATAAAGGATCATCGCATCGGTCACGTCCGACACATGGAACTCGTCGAAGCAGATCAGCCGGTAGCGCCGCGACATTCGTTTGCCGAGTTCGGCCAGTGGATTGACCGTGCCTTGCAGCTCGGTCAACTCGCGGTGCACCTCGCGCATGAATTCGTGGAAGTGCAGCCGCGTCTTGCGTTGCAGCGGCACGGCGTTGAAAAAGCAATCCATCAGGAAGCTCTTGCCCCGCCCGACCCCGCCGTACATGTACACGCCGCGTGGAATCGGCGGCCGCGCGATCAGCTTGGTCAACGCGTTGCCACGCCGCGCCTTGTAGTCGGCCCACTCGGTCTCGCAGCGTTCGAGTGAGTCGATCGCCCGTAATTGCGCCGGGTCGGCCGTGTAGCCGCGCTCAGCGAGGGTCTGCTCGTAAAGCGCTCGGACACTCACGGTCAGAAGTTGAGTGCGCGCTTCTCGACAGCCAGCGCTGCCTCTTTCATTGCCTCGCCGAGCGTCGGATGGGCGTGGCAGATGCGGCCGATGTCTTCGGACGACGCCTTGAACTCCATCGCCATCACCGCTTCGGCGATCAGCTCCGACGCCATCGGGCCGACGATGTGCACGCCCAGCACTTCGTCGGTCTTGTCGTCGGCGATCACCTTCACGAGGCCGGTCGTGTCGCCCATCGCACGCGCCCGGCCGTTCGCCATAAACGGAAAGGTGCCGACCTTGTAGCCGCGCCCCGCAACCTTAACCTGCTGTTCGGTCTGGCCGACCCAGGCGATCTCGGGTGAGGTGTAGATCACCCACGGCACGGTGTTGAAGTCGACGTGCGGACGCTGTCCCGCGATGCGCTCGGCGACGGCCGAGCCCTCTTCTTCGGCCTTGTGCGCGAGCATGGGGCCGCGCACCACGTCGCCCACGGCCCACACGTTCGGCAGGCTCGTCTTGCAGTCTCCGTCGACCGCGATGAAGCCGCGCTCGTCGAGCTTCAACTCGACGGCTTCGGCGTTCAGGCCGATCGTGTTCGGCACGCGGCCGATCGAGACGATCAGCTTCTCGACTTCGAGCGTCTGCGACTTGCCGGCAGCGTCGGTGTAGGACAGGCATACACTCGCCGCGCCGGCTTTCACTTCGCTGATCTTCACGCCGAGCTTGATCTTCAGACCCTGCTTCGTGAAGGCCTTCAGCGCCTCCTTGGCAATCTGTTCGTCTACTGCACCGAGGAATGTCGGCAACGCCTCCAGCACGGTCACATCGGCACCGAGACGGCGCCAGACCGAACCCATTTCCAGGCCGACGACACCCGAGCCGATCACGCCGAGTGTCTTGGGCACGGCGCCGATGCGCAGCGCACCATCGTTCGACAAGACCGTGCTTTCGTCAAACGCCGCACCGGGCAAGGCGCGCGCGTTGGAACCCGTTGCGACGATCACGTGCTTGGCGCTCAGCGTGTCGGGCTTGTCACCGGCAACGGCGATCTCGTATCGCTCGCCTTCGGCCTTGACGAACGAGCCTCGGCCATGAAAGAACGTTATTTTGTTCTTGCGGTACAGGTACAAGATGCCGTCGTTGTTTTGCTTCACGACGCTTGCTTTGCGCGCCAGCATCTTCGCCACGTCGACGGTCAAGCCGGTCACGCCGATGCCGTGCTCCGCGAAATGATGGCCGGCCTGCTCGAAGTGCTCGCTCGACTGAAGCAACGCCTTCGATGGAATGCAGCCAACGTTGGTGCAGGTGCCGCCCGGCGCCGGGCCGCCCTTCTCGTTCTTCCATTCGTCGATGCAGGCGGTGTTCAAGCCGAGTTGTGCCGCGCGGATCGCAGCGATTTGGCCGCCCGGCCCGCTGCCGATGACGACCACGTCGAATTTTTGTGCCACGGTTCAGTCCTCGATTGCAAACATCAGATATCGAAGAGAAGTCGCGACGGATCTTCCAGCGCTTCTTTCATGGCCACCAACCCCAGCACGGCTTCACGGCCGTCGATGATGCGGTGGTCGTACGACATCGCGAGGTAGTTCATCGGGCGCACCACGACCACCCCGTTCTCGACCACCGCGCGATCTTTGGTCGCGTGCACGCCGAGGATGGCTGCCTGCGGCGGGTTGATGATCGGCGTGGACAACATCGAACCGAACACGCCGCCGTTGGAAATCGAAAAGGTGCCACCGGTTAAATCCTCGATGGTCATTTTCCCGTCTTTTGCCTTTTGACCAAACTCGGCAATTTTCTTTTCCACACCGGCAAGTGACATCTGGTCCGCATCGCGCAGAATCGGCCCCACCAGCCCGCGTTCGGTTCCGACCGCGATGCCAATATCGTAATAGCCGTGATAAACAATGTCGTTGCCGTCCACGCTCGCATTCACGACCGGGAATTTTTTCAGCGCATGGACTGCCGCCTTGACGAAAAAGCTCATAAAGCCCAGCTTGACGCCGTGCTTTGCCACGAACAGGTCCTGATACTTCTTCCTGAGGTTCATGGCGGGCTGCATGTTGACCTCGTTGAAGGTCGTCAGGATCGCCGCCGTGTTCTGCACTTCTTTCAGACGCTCGGCGATGCGCTGCCGGATGCGGGTCATCGGCACGCGCTGCTCGTAGTATCCGTCGGCGCGCGCCACGAGCTCGTGCTCGCCGGCGGTGGCGCGGACCTGCAGCGGCGAGCGGCCGAGCGCGCGGCCGTCGAAGAGGAC
>ENA-OFCD01000049-OFCD01000049.1-metagenomes-genome-assembly--contig:-NODE-49-length-72749-cov-5.787410_pt1 | contig 72749 bp, 61 predicted proteins | sample MGYA00153392_OFCD01 | MGnify analysis MGYA00153392 | reverse complement strand
AGGCCGCTGTTCGTATGAGGCGAAGCCGCGAGAGTCGTGAGATTTGTCGCAGTCCTCACCTTGCTCGGAGCGCTTTACGGCTGTGGCGGTGGCGGCTTCGTGCCCGGCGGACCCCATCGCATGAACGCCGGAACGCTCGAGCGCCTGGTCGCCAGCGGCGCCCGCGCGAACCAGATCTCACCCAAACTCGTCGCCGCGATGGTCCAGGTCGAATCGCACGGCGATCCCGCCGCCGTCAGCCGCGCGGGCGCTCAGGGGCTCATGCAACTCATGCCCGACACGGCTGCGACGTATGGCGTTCTCAACCCGTTCGATCCCGAAGAGAACGTCTTGGGAGGCTGTCGCTACATGCACGACTTGCTCGCGCGCTATCACCGAAACGTGCCGCTCGCGCTGGCCGCGTATAACGCGGGTCCCGGCGCCGTCGATGCCTTCCACGGGATCCCGCCCTTCGGCGAGACGCGGGCGTACGTCGCGCTCGTGACGTCGGTCGCTCGTTCGACGACGAACTAGCACGCGTGGCGACCGTCCCGGGCATCCGTGCCGCAGCACCAATCGCACCCATGCGCTTTCCCCGGCTGCCGATTCTCGATGCGTACATCTTACGCGAATTGCGCGGACCGTTCGCGTTCGCGTTCATGGCCTATCTGCTGTTCTGGTTCATCAACATTTTTTTCTTGGCGGCGGATTACATCATCAACGCACACGCGCCGTTCTTTTTAGTGTTGCGATTCCTCGTGTTCCGCGTACCGCAGAGTACGCCGCTCGCCTTTCCGTTCTCGTGCCTCTTCGCATCGTTACTCGCCTTCGGTCGGCTCGCAGGCGATAACGAACTCAACGCACTACGCACGTCGGGCATCACGTTCGTGCGGATCTGTCGCACGCCGCTCCTCTGCGGTCTCGCGATGTTCGGCGTGTCGTACTTCATCAATGAAACGATCGCGCCGATCACGACCGATCTTTCGACGCGAACGTTCTACCAGATCGTCTACAAAACCGAACAATTGCCGATCGTACCGGGATTTTTTCGTAAAGATGACGCGACCGGCAACGTGTTTTACGTGGAAAACATCGAAAACGATCATAAGACGCTCAAAAACGTCATGATTTTCCAGAACGCGACGACCACACCGTTTCGGACGGTCGTGAACGCGAAGATCGCTCAAGTGCGAGGCTCGGTTCTGCATCTCGTCAACGCGCGCGTGACGAAATTCAAACTCAACGGCGAGACCGACGGCGACGCCGTCAATAAGGACATCGACATCGGCCTACCGATCGGCGAGACGATCGAACAATTCGTCAATACCTCGGTCAACGACCCGTACGCGATCAATTCCAAACAGCTCAAGACACAGATCAATGCGATGCAGGCGACCGGTCAAGGTGGGAGCGCGCTCGGTGTCCTCAAGATCACGCTCGCGCAACGTCTCGCGTTTCCGTTCGCCGCGTTCATCTCCGTCGTTCTCGCGCTCCCGCTCGCAGCCTCGATCGGAAAACAGGGAAAGAACCTCGGCATGGGTTTCGGGATCGCCCTTTCCGTCTTGTTGCTTTTCGTGTACTACTTGATGATGTCGGCGTTCTCAGCGCTCGGAAAGAACGAAGCGATCAATCCCTATCTCGCCGCTTGGGCACCAAATATCATCATGGGAATTGCGGGCACCGTCATGTTCTATCGGGTGGAGCGCTGAGGTCGCCCGGGCACGTGCGATGGCTCGCGTTCGTCGTCGCCGTCGCCCTCGGCTCGGGCACGATCGCCCCCGCGCGCGCCACGTCGACCGCGCCATACCCCGGGCTCGACGCGCGCGTCGCCGAACTCTTGCGCTCGCACCCATGCGGTGAAGTCTCGCGCGCGCTCCCGCCTCCCGAACCATCGCTCGATCTCGCGCGCGTGCTCGCCATTCCGCGTGCGCCGGCGCTTCCCAGTCGCGACGACGCGCGCGTCCATCTCGAACTGCGCATGCGCGAATCGCTCGCGCAAGCGACCATGCCGCCCACGCCGACGCCCGAACAATCCCCAGATGCCGCGCCTTCAGCGACGGCGAGCGCATCGCCGAGCCCGAGCGCAACTCCATCGCTCGTGCCGATCCCGCCGGTTCCCCCGATCGGGCCGCAGAGCATCATCGCGCCGACGCCGCGACCGACCGGCAGCGCTACCGCATCGCCCGTACCTTTGCCGACCACCTCGCCACTCGCGACCGACACGGGGCCCGTCTTCATCCAACGTACGGGCACGCCAGCACCGATCACCGGCAAAGGCGAATCGCCCGCACCAACGGCAAGCCCCAATCCGAACGCCGCAACGCCGTCGGCATCGGCCGAACCAAAGCCCCTACGAACGCTCGCACCGAACGAGATCGTCACCGTCGCCGACAAACTCGAGGGATCGAGCGATCGAACCAAGCCCTCCGATCTCTACGGCAACGTCCACATCTTTTACGCCGAGGGACAGATCGTCGGCGACCGCGCGCATTTCGACGGCGACCACACGATCGTCGTGAGCGGCCACACGTATCTCGTCAATCGCAGCGAAGATTCCATTCTCTACGCGGACTCGGCGTCGTTCGATACCGTATCGCGCCGCGCGACGCTGCTCAACGGCTCGGGCGAGACGATCGAAGGCGTTCAACGCGGCAAGCTCCATTACACCGCCGAGTCCCTCATCGCGCGCACGAACGGCGTTTCGCATGGCGAACGCGCGTCGTTCTCCACGTGCGACCGACCGCATGCGGGCTACCACATCGAAGCGCGTTCGATCGACGTAACCCCCGGTAGCAAGATCGTCGCACGCAAAGCCGTTGTCTTCCTCGGACCCACGGCGATCTTCTATCTGCCACTGCTCGTCATTCCGCTCGTGGAAGCCGCCATCGACCAGCGCAAGAACGCGAGCTTTCTGCCGCTCATCGGGTACAACAAAACCGAAGGCTTCTTCGTAAAAGCGCGTATCGGTTTCGCTCCATCCGATACGTACTTCGGGTACTATCGTCTCGAGTATTTCACCAAGCGCGGTCTCGGCCTCGGCTATACCGCCTTTATCGGCTCGAGCATCGGCAAACGCTCGACATCGATCGATTCTTACTCGATCGACGACCATTTGCAAAAGGCGCGCCACACGAATATCTCGGTGCAAGAGACCGAAAACTTTAACCGTCGCGTGCGCGGCCAATTCGGTATCGACTACGTGAGCGACTACGGCCCGAACCTCGCCCTCCCAGCGACGGTCGATCTCAGGGGATCGCTGATTCGCCAAGGCAACGGCTCGACGGAAACGTTGACGTTCTCGCGATTCTTGCGCGGTAAGCTCTCCGACAATTTCAACGTGGGCTTTATCGATAGCCTCGTCCTCTCACCGAGCCTGCAACAACAGATCAACCTCACCTACGCGAAATTCAACAGTTCGATCTCCTCGAGCAACACGCTGAAGATCTCGACGAACACGCACCTCTTCACGAAATTTGCCGATTACAATCTCGCTTACGATAAGAGCGATTACTCGGCAAACCCGTTCGGTTACGATCGCCTTCCCGAACTCCAGGTACTCCCGCATTTCAATTACGGCACGCTCAAATTCGGACCGCAAGTGCAGTTTACGATCGGCAAGTACACCGAACCGCAAAATCATTTTACGACGTCGCGCGTGCAGGCCAAAATCGACGAATCCGTCTTCTTCAAAATCTTCGGAAACAGCGATTTCTCGGCGCATTACAACATCGACCAAGATTATTACGGCACGGGCGATGCCAAGGCGTTCGATCAACAAAACGCATCGCTCAATACGCCGATCGGAACCCATTTCGTCAACTCGATCAGCTATAACGAACAGCATCCCATCGGCCCCGCAAACGTGCCGTTTCAGCTCTTCGATCGCCTTTCCAACGGCGCGCATTCCGCGCAGGACACCTTACGTTTCTTCAACCGCGATATCTACTCGTTTCAACTCGCGACCGGCACGAGCTTCAATCGCCAAGCGCAATCGGTAAGTTATCAGGCGAGCGTCAAACCCTCCCCACGATCCTACGTCGTCCTCGGCGGTTATTACCAACCGGGATCCGGCCGCGGCTTCAATCAGACCAACGTGCAGGCGATCACGCCGTTCGGAAAAGAGACGACGCTCGAGTTCACGACCAACGTCGATTGGAAGAATCACAACCGTCTGACGAATAAGAATATCTACATCACGCGGACGATCGACGATTGTTACAATATTTCAGGATCGTACAATCAAGATCTCAAACAATTTTCGTTCAACGTCGTGATTTTGGCGTTCCCGGGGCAGGGCGCGGGCTTCGGCATCGGTGGGCAAAAGTCGCCGATCATTCCGGGGAGTTTCGCTTTTTAGCGAGCAACTCGTGCGCGTAGCGACGATTACTGGAAGTTGTCGATTTCGCCGCCGGCGAGTTGGGCGGCTGGGTCGCTTGGGCGGATGCTGCCGGTCTGTTTGAAGATCGGGTAGTTTTTTGTGATGTCGACCGCGATGCCGATGCCGTTGAACGTCGTGTCTTGGGCGCCACCGATGCCGAGGGAATCGACGACGATGCGCGACTGCGTATCGATCGTGAAAAAGTTGAAGTACCAAAAGCGTTGATTGAGTGTCGTCGGTTGGGAGTTCGGCGGCATCGGGATGGGCGTCATCGTTGCCGTGGGTGAGGTTGACGCGGTGGGTTTTGCGGTTGGGGTCGCACTCGGCGAAGCGAGCGGTGACGTACCTGCGGACGCAGATGCGGTGGGGCCGCTTGGTGCGGGCGTGATATTGGGGCAGGGCTGGGCGACCTGGAGCGGATTGTTGAGTTGCTGGCGCACGAAGGTCAGTTGGAATTCGGAGTTTTGCTGATTGCTGCTGGTCACGAACTGCGTCGTCGACGCGCCCAGGGGCACCTGTTGGGGGTTGAGTGAGTTCGCGACGCCGGGGGTGATGATATACTGGAAGAGCGCGGGGCCTGCGACGCCGTAAATGCCGCCGACGAGAAACGAGAAAGAATAATCGTTGAACGTCGTCGCGAAAGCGTTGGGGAATGGCGTTCCGCCGCCGCACGTATCGACCACGATCGCATACGTGTATTTCGTAAAGTCCATCGGACCGTTGGTGCGGAAGCGAACGACCATGCGGCCCGACAGGTTGAGGTTACCATTCGTGAGGCCCGGATCGGGAGTGACTTGGCGGCCGCAAGCGACGACGAGCGTGATGGCGAGCGCGAACGAAACGAGTGCGGCGCGACGGAGCATGGTATCCTCGACGATTCCGTTCGTTGCGGCAACGCTCGGCGCCATCGCGATGGCACTTGCATTTCCGAAGACGAACGTGGCGGTGCTCGCACCACTGGGGGCGGCTGCGATCTTTTGGGCGTGGTTTGGACTCTCGCCGATGCGTGCCTTCTGGGTCGGCTGGCTTGCGGGCACCGTCTTTTTCGCGATCGACTTTTGGTGGTTCGGTGAAACCGCGGGTGCGCTGATCGCACCGTTCGGTTTCCTCCTCGCTCTCGGTCCGGCGATCGGCGATGCTTTCGTAAACTTCGCACTCGTCGGCGCGCTCGTCGCGTTCGCAGCGGGCGCGCTCTCGCGTCGCGATCGCGTCTCGCGTGCGATCGTCCCGGTCGCCGGTGCCGCGATGTACGCGGTTGCAGAATGGCTTCGCAGCGAAGGCTTCGGGGTGCTCGGCTTGCCCTTCGGGAGCCTCGGCCTCACGCAAGTCAACTCGCCCCTCGCTCCCGTCGCCGCTTTCGTCGGATCGTATGGCGTCACGTTCGTCGTTTGCGTAATCGGCGCGTACGTCGCGTATGCGATCCGCATGCGTGCGGTCCGTGGGAGCGGGGTCGATGCGGGCATTGCGGCCCTCGGCGTGCTCGCGATCGTCGCGCTCGCATGGATCGCGTGGCCCGCGCGCGAGCTTGCGAAACCGACCATGAAGGTCGCCGCGGTTCAAGGCAACATCGCTCAGAAGCTCAAATTTACGCCCGACGCCTTCGACGAAGCGCTCGCACGCTACGAAGCACTCACCCACAAGGCTGCAGCGAAGCACCCGCAACTCATCGTGTGGCCCGAGACGGTCATCCCGGCCGCACTCAATCGCCTTCCCGCACTTGCGGCGCGCTTTGCGGCGCTCGCGAAGCAAACGCAAAGCGAGCTCGTCGTCGGCACGTTCTTCGTCGAACCCGACGGCGAATATAACGTGCTGTACTTTTTTCGGCCGGATGGCGGGCTCGATTCGATCTATCGGAAACGTCAACTCGTGCCGTTTGCCGAGCACCTGCCTTTCGCGCAATTTTTGGGCTGGATCCCGTGGGCCCAGAATACGTCGCACTTTCGTTCCGGCACGGCGAATGGAATCGCGACGGTCGGATCGCTACGGTTCGCACCGATCATCTGTTGGGAATCGGCCTTCACCGATCTCGCCGGCGACGACGTCCGCGCCGGCGCGACCGCCCTCATCGTGGCGACCGACGATGCCTGGTTCGGTACGACGGCGGGGCCGTATCAACACGCCGAAATCGCGCAGATGCGTGCGATCGAATCCGGACGTTGGATCGTTCGAGCCGCATCGACGGGAATTAGCGGCATCATCTCGCCACGCGGCCACTTCACGCATGCGAGCACCCTCGACGAGCAAGCCGTCATCGTGGGCCTGGTCGGCACACCCGTCGAGACGTTCTACACGCGCATCGGCGGCAACGGTGTCGCGTTCTTCCTCGCGTTGCTCGCCGCCGCGATCGTCGCGTGGGGCCGGCGTAACGGCGTGCGCGCGCTATGAATCGTACCATCGGTATCGCCATCGTCGCGGCGCTCGGATTTTTGGGGTATGGCATCTACAACGCTGGTCGCGACGAACGCCCGCCACCGCTCGCCAATACGAATATTCAATTCAGTAAGGGACATGCGAGTGGCCAGCGTGTGAAGTTTCGATCCTGGTCCGCAGATTACGATAAGATCGTGAGCAATGCCGATCAAACGATCCTCGATGTTCAAAACGTCCGTAACGCCACGATCTTCAAGAACGGGAAGCCCTACATGCACGTTCGTGCCGCGCACTTGACCGTCAACACGATCACGCACGATTTCGCCGAAACGGGACCGATGCACGCCGAGACCGTCGGCTCGACACCCGCGCGATCGTTCGATACGGATTCCGCCGTCTGGAACGACGCCCTCCAAACCCTCACACTTGCGAAACACGTCGTCATTCACAGCGGGGCCGACGATCCGCTAACGGTCGGCAGCCTCACGCTCGATATCAAAACCGGCGCGGTCGATATCCGCGATATCGAAGGGCCGGTGCGAATCAAATGACTACGATTTTTCGCCGTTCTTCATTTTCTCGGCTTCCAATTTCTCGGCGGCTTCGGCGATATTCTTCTTCGCATCGGCAATCAATTGCTTAACTTTTTGACCGCCTTTGTGGCCGATCTCTTCGTAGAAATTCGTGCCGTACTTTTCCTTGACGACACGCCCGCCTTTTTGGCCGATCGTCTCGTAGAACTGCGCGCCGTGACGTTCGCGCGTCGCTTGGCCGCCCTTCCGGCCGATCGTCTCGTAGAAGCCGCTGCCGTAGCGTTCACGTACGGTGTCGCCGCCTTTTTTGCCGGCTTCGCGCACGGACATCTCCCCGCCGGGGGGTTTTTCTTTCGGAGCGTCATTCTCGGGAGTTTCAGCCATAGTCAGAACCCTTTCGCACGCAGCGAAATTTGGAGTGGTGCGTTGAAGCACTCTCGGTTCGTACCCAGAGCAAACGGGCTCAAACTCGGATGATTGACGAGATTATCGAGGGAGCGACGCTTTACGACGGCGATTCGGGCCGACCGTTCGCAACCGATCTCGCAATCGTCGGCGAGCGCATCGCACTCATCGGCGACTTGCGCGATCGCGACGCGCTACGGCGAACCGACGGTCGCGGCCGCACGCTCGCGCCCGGATTTATCGACGTCCATTCCCATTCCGACGAGCTTTGGCTCGCCGACGGGCGCTGTATCGGTAAAATTCGTCAGGGCGTCACGACGGAAATCGGCGGGAACTGCGGTACGAGCGTCGCGCCGCTTCGCGGTCTCGCGCGCGAACGCAAAATCGAGGAGGCGCGCGTCGTCGGCGTCGATGCATCGTGGCGCGATCTCGACGATTTTTTCACGAGCGTCGAACGCGCCGGCGTCGCACTCAACGTCGCGACACTGGTGGGTCTCGGCACGACGCGTCGCAGCGTTGCGGGCGACGTCGACGCACGGCTCGACGACGCCGCACTCGCAGCCGAGGTCGCACTCGTGCGCGAGGGGATCGATCACGGCGCGCTCGGCATTTCGAGCGGTCTCGTCTACGCGCCGTCGCGATACGCGGATGTGGACGAACTCGTCGCTTGCGCGATCGCCGCGCGCGAAGCGGGCATGGCGCGCTACGTCTCGCACATCCGCAATGAAAGCGACGAGATGCTCGCCGCCGTCGACGAAGCGCTGCTCGTCGGCGAACGCGCCGAGACCGCCGTCCACGTCTCGCATCATAAAGCGTCGGGCAAAAAAAATTGGGGCAACGTGCATCGTTCGCTCGATGCAATCGCGCGCGCACGCAAACGTGGGATCGCGGCATCCGCCGACGTCTATCCCTACACGGCGATGTGGACGGGGCTCGATACGTTGCTGCCCGACGACGCACTCGCCGGTGGACGCGACGCAACGCTCGAGCGACTCGCCGATCCCGACACCGTCGTCGCGCTCGCGCTGCGGCTCGAACTCGATCACGCCGGGACGTGGCACGATATCGCGATTTCGAGCGTCTCGAGTCTGCGCAACGAGCGCTACGCCGGGATGCGCGTCGACGAAATCGCCGCGCGCATGCGTCTCTCCCCCGCGCGCGCGGTGTTACGCTTACTCGCCGAAGAACGACTCGGCATCGAAGCGATCTTTTTCTCGATGCACGAAGACGACGTCGCCGCGGTCATGTCGGCGGAGTTCGTCTCGATCGGCAGCGACGCATCGGCGCGTGCCCTCGACGGTCCGACCGCGGTCGGCGTGCCGCATCCACGTACGTTCGGTTGCTTTCCGCGTGTGTTCGGACGCTTCGTGCGCGGGCGTAAGACGCTCGAACTCGGCGAAGCGATTCGGCGCATGACCTCGCTGCCGGCGCGACAATTCGGCCTCGTCGATCGCGGGACGATCGCACGCGGGGCGTTCGCCGATCTCGTGCTCTTCGATGCGAACACGATCGTCGATACGGCGACCTACGATCGCCCATATTCGTATCCGATCGGTGTCGACGTCGTGTGGGTCAACGGCCGCGCCGTCGTGCGCGATGGCGAGATCACGGGCACGCGTCCGGGTCGCGCACTGCGCGGTGGTCGATGAACGTTCTGCAGCTCGACGACGCGCGACAAGCGACGTTACTCGCCGATGCGAAACGCATCGCGATCGCTCGCGCCGATTTTCTCTATATGCCGGGTGATGATGCCAACTCCGTCTACGTCGTCGAGAGCGGGCGCGTCAAAATCGTGCGTACGACGGCGAACGGCTCGGAATCGATCATCGGCATCCGCAATCCGGGCGATCTCTTCGGCGAGCTTACGTGGATGAGCGACGGTGCGAAGCGCACGACGAGTGCCGTCGCACTCGACCCGGGTTTCGTCGCGCGCATCGATGCAGTGCAATTCGAACGGCGCTTACGCGACGACGTCGTCGTATCGGCCGCATTCGCGCGCGGGATGTCCTTGCGCCTAGCGAGTGTCGAACGCGAACTCACCGAGCTTGCGGGCAAGAGCGTGCCCGGTCGGCTCGTCGACGTCCTCGGTCGGCTCGCCGCAGATCACGGCGTGCGCGAGGCCGACGGAACCCTACGCATCGCGCTGAGCCTCACGCATAAAGATCTCGCCGATCTCATCGGAACGAGTCGCGAGACGCTGACGAAAGAATTGAGCGTCCTCGCCGACGTCGGCTTGTTGCGCGTCTCGCATCGCGAAATCGTACTCGTGCAGCCGCAAGCCTTTCCGTTCTCGCGACGCAATACGCTGCCGCCATAACGCTACGCCGGGTCGCGCGCGCGATTTCGCAAGGTCGCGAATGCGCGGCGTGCGATGACGACGAGCACGATCGTCACCACGATCGCGACGAGGGCCCCGGCGAATGGTAGCACGATGGCGAGCACCGCCGCGACGAGCGCGAGAGCATCCTCGACAACGCTGATCAACGGGTTCGCGAGGCCGCCGCTGAGCGACGTCGACGCACCGCGCAAAGTCGCGATACCCGCATGGACGCCGAGTGCGTTGAAGGCACCTAATCCCATCAGCGCAGAAGTCGCGAGATCCGGCGAACCACCCGTCTGTGGAAGCGCGCTCCCGACCAGGAGTGCGGCTGCGATTGGTTTGGTGACGAAGTGTAGGGCGTGTAGCGTATGATCGAGCACGGGAACCTTGTCGCCCGCGAATTCCAGGACCGCTAGCGCCGCGAGCAGCCACGTGGCGCCATCGCTGCCCAGATACGCGAATGCGTGTGATGGATGAAGATACCCGAGGTGCATCGCAATCGAGGCGAGCGCCAGAACGAGAAACGGGCGTAGCCCGATGCTCGTCGAGAGACCGTAGGCCGTGGCAAAACTCGAAACGTCCATCGTGAATCCTCCGAGCCCGCCTCTACCGCGAAGCGCAGCCGAGGTTTCGGCGCGCATCCGTCGCTGAAGGCACCTTAGCGGTCTTTCGAACTAGTTCCCGGAGACGAAAGAACGCGAGCCAATGTGAATTTTATCACACCTCGACTATTTATCCACGTGTCAATATACGTGCGCGTTCGATGCGCCGAATGGTAAGACGATATGCTCAATAAATTGCTTAAGCGTGACACGCTTGATCGCGATGCTTATAAACAGCTCACGACGGGCGATCTCGACGATCTTCCGTATGGAATTATCGTCGTCGATCCGACGGGTGTCATCGTCGGGTATAACCGCGCAGAGGCCAAGAAGGCGGGGTTCGCTCGCGAGCGCGTTATGGGGCGTAATTTCTTCAGCGAAGTCGCACCGTGTACCCAAGTGAAGATGTTCCTAGGACGATTCGAAACGTTCGTGGCTCAGAAAGCGAGCTCCGTCGAACCCTTCGAATTCGTCTTCCCGTTCGCGAGCGGGCCGCAACGCGTCTCCATCCTCTTTTATCGAGATCTCACAGCCCCCGATCGGATCTCGATTATCGTCCGTCGTGAGGACGATGCCGCATGAAGAAGCCAAAAAGCGAAATGACCGTACGTCCCGGCGCCTACGGGATGACGCGTGCCACGATCGTCAGTTATGTCTTTATCGCAATCGGTGCGTCGACACTCGTCGCAGCGCTCGCCGTCCTCGCGTTTGGATCCGCATCGTCGGCTCTCGCGAATCGGTCGTTCGGCTCGGCGATTTCCGAGAGCGCGGCTGCGGATACGCTCGGGCAACGCGTGCTCCAAGATATTCTCCAGATCGCGATCTCGCGTCACGGCGGAAAACTCTCATTCGACGTCCACGCCGATCTCAACGATGCTGCGACACAGCTGGAAACGAAACTCACGCATCTGGCGTCGCTCCCGCTCGCGCCGGCAACGATCGCGACCCTCGCGACGCTCCACGATCATTGGTCGCCAATTCGGAAGTCGCTCTCGCTCTTGGGCGATTACCCCGGCACCCGGGACGCACTCGACACCGTGGTCGCGCGGACGCTCGATCAGAGCCCCAAACTCATCGGCGGTCTCGCCGACGTACGCCGCGATCTCGAAACGTACGCAACCGCAAAAGCCGCCGCGGCAAGTTCTCTCGGCTCGATCGCCTTCATCGTCGCCCTCATCGGCTGCGCGCTCGGCGGATTCGGCGTGTTCGCACGCTTGCGGGAGAGCGCCCGCGAGTCCAAACGATTCGGAGCGATGCTCGAACGGATGGTCGGAGATCTCGCGAAGAACACGCTGCGGCTTACGGATTCGCAGGCGGGAAGTGAGATCATGCTCCAGACCGTTGGCCAGGGGATGCTCATGCTCGACGAGCGCGGTATTGTCAAACGCCCATATTCGAACGAACTCGTCAATATGTTCAATACCGAAGATATCGCAGGACGGACGCTCGGCGATCTGCTCCGACCGCTCGTCGTCGAACGTACGATTCGCGACAGCGAGCCCTTTTTAGCATCGATCTTCCAGAGTGATGTCTCCGACGAAACGATTGAAAGCACGAACGTGCTCTCTGAAATCGAGCTCGCGAAGCGGCGCGCAGACGGCACGATCGAATCTCGCTTTATCAGTTTCGACTTCCGACGCGTACGCGAAGGGACCGATATCGAGGAAGTCTTCGTATCGGTCACCGACGTAACCGATCGCATCCGCCTAAAACGCGATCTCGTGCGCTCGGAACGTTCTCTCGAACGGCAGAACGCCCTTATCAAGCTCACGATGCACACGACCTCCGGCGACCTCGCAACGTTCATGACACGAGCCGAAGCCGGCCTGCGAAGGATGAACATGGCACTGCGCGCCGAGGACTTCGCGCTCGCATCGAGGGGCCGCGTCGATCTCTTGCACGAGCGCCTCGCATCGCTTACCGAATCGATCACGTCGGTCCGGCTCGCCGCCGAGTCGATCCGTTTCGACTTTATCGCCAAGCTCGCTGCATCGTTCGAACAACGTGTTGCGGATTTGCGAACCATACAAAATCTCGATGGCGACGCGTTTCTCTCCGTCGTGGTGATGAACGTCGAGCTACGCGCCGAGCTCGATGAGATCGGGCGCTTTCGCGACCAGCTCGCATCGGTGCAGCGATCGAAAGTGACGCTCGCAACCGGACCCGGGATCAGCGACGATCGATCGCGCTCGGCGTTTTTACGCGACGAGGTTGTGAAATAGACGGAGAACGTTCGCAAAGATCGTCGTAGACGTCGCGCACGCTATCGACCAGCGCGTCGATCGTACCGTCGTTATCGATCGTGTAGTCGGCGAGCTCGCGTGCGCGATCGGGATCGATCTGCGCCGCCATCCGCCGGCGCACGTCCTCGGGTGAGATACCGCTTCGCGCGACGACGCGGCCCATGCGCGTTTCTTCGTCGGCAACGACGAGCACGTTGGCATCGCACGTCCGATAGAAGCCGCCTTCGAAGAGTAACGGCACGTCGTGAATGACGATGCGCTCCGCTTCCGCCGCCGCCTCGCGCTCCGCGCCGAGGCGGCGGACCTCGGGATGGACGATCGCGCCCAGATCATCGCGAGCGCTCCGATCCGCGAACACGATGGCCGCCAGTGCTTCACGATCGAGCGATCCATCACGCGCAACGACGGTCGGGAAGCGGCGCGCGATGCGCGCGAGGCCATCGCTCCCGGGAGCGACGGCTTCCCGCGCGAGGGCGTCGGCATCGATCACGAGTGCTCCCAAAACGCCGAAGATCTTCGCGACCTCAGATTTTCCGGAACCGATCCCACCCGTGAGGCCCACACGTAATCGCACCGCCGTAGTATTCGTTCACGGGCGGGCCATTTCCGGGAGCGCCGGTGCGGGAGACGTACCGGCGCATCGGTGCTAACGTCGCTCGTCGGGCGCGCCGTCTTGCAAGCGGACGAGATTGCAGGAACCGAGTTCGCGAAACGCGATGCTCGGGACGTGCGGCTGCGTCTCCATCGCTCGTGCGTAGAGCGCTGCGAGTTCGCTCGCGAACGTGGCCTTCACTTCGGCCGCATAGCTGTTCGGAAGATCGATTTGAAGATACGGCACCGTAACGACGTTATCGACCGCGGCCACGATCTCCGCGTCGAAACGTGTCCGACTCGCGGTGCAACCGCAGCCGTGTTCAAGTGAGCATGGAGCGTTACTATGATATTGCCTTCGGACCGAGTGTCCGCGAGGCGCAATCCGAGGATGGCAGCCGCGACCGCTACGCACGCGCCGCCGCTGCGCGACCCGTGCCGCTCGGCCTCGGGCCCGACGAGCGCGCGTTCGTCGAATCCGTCGACGGCTTCTACCTGGCAACCGCGACGAGCGAGGGCTGGCCCTACGTACAGTTTCGCGGTGGGCCGCCGGGCTTTCTCAAAGTCCTCGACGCAACGAGGCTCGCCTTCGCGGACTTTCGCGGAAATCGACAATTCGTTACCGTCGGCAATTCCCGCAAAGACGATCGCGTCTCACTCTTCATCATGGATTACGCAAAGAAAGAGCGACTCAAACTCTTCGCGCGCATGCACGCCCGAGATGCTGGCGGCGATCCCGAGTTACGCGAACGGCTCGCGATGCCCGGCTATCCGGCAACGATCGAACGCCTCATTACCTTCGACGTCGTCGCATTCGATTGGAATTGCGCTCAGCACATCCCACAGCGCTACACGCTTCCGGAGATCGACGCGCTTACGCGACCGTTGCGCGACCGTCTCTTTCGGCTCGAAGCCCGTCTCGCAGAACTCGGCGAGCCGACGTCATAGCTTCCCCGCGATTGCCACCCTTTACGCCGGTCGCCTACGCGCGTTCGTCAGCGAAACGAGAATGCCGTCGTGCCAGGCATCGTTGAGAAAGAGATAATCGCGCGCATATCCTCCGACGACAAATCCGATCTTTCGAACAACGCGGCCGTTCGTCGAAGGCGAAACGCACGACAGCCCGCGCGCCTTCCGTCGCGTACCCTCGCCCCTCGCGGGTCGCATCGACCGAATAGCCGAGCATCGCCGATTGCAAAATGCCGCGAAGAATCGAGAGCAGGTCGATCGATCCGACGATATCGTCGTCTCGGGCGGATGCGTCGGCATCCACGGGCGTACGTGCTCGTGGTTCCGAGCAACATACGCGAGAAGCGCGTGGGCATGCGAAACGTCTACGTACTCGAGACGAAGTCGCTCCGTAAATAGCGGCTCGCCAGGCATGCTTTGCGGCATCATCTTGATTTCGTTCGCACCGACGTGATGGGACAACCTCCGTACGAACTCGACGTGAAAAAAAGACCGGCATCGCTGCCGATCTTTCTCGATTCGAGACGCCACCGCTCGTGACGTTCGTTCATGACCGAACTATTCGGCTGGGGCCGGTTCCATCGAAGCGCCGATCGAGCCGAGGTCGCCGTCGGCCGTGTAGGCTTCGAGCTCTTCTGGCGGGATATCGGCGACGTGCTGGATCGACCCCGTGATGCGACGCGTCGCGTGGTTGATCGTGAGCAAGGTGACTTCGACTTCTTGGCCGGGGCTGTACTGAATCGAGGGTTCGAATTCGCCCTTGGGCACCATCGCGAGTACACCCGGAATGATCTCGACCAGGAGATAATTCGGCGTGACCTTGACGACTTGCGCGATGAGGCGTTGGCCTTCGACGAGCTTATCGGCATGCTCGACCCACGGATCGGGCAGTGCGTGTTTGAGCGAGAGCGAGACCTTTTTCGCATCGGGATCGAATTTCATCACTTCGACCTGAACGATGTCGCCAATCTTCACGACTTCCGACGGGTGCTTGATGCGCGCGTACGACAGTTCGCTATTGTGGATGAGGCCGTCGATGCCGCCGAGGTCGACGAACGCTCCAAACTCTGCGAGACGCACGACGACGCCTTCGCGAATCTGGCCAACGGCAAGCGTGCCGAGCAGTTCGGACTTCTTGGCGTTGAGCTCTTCTTCAAGAACCAAACGCTGCGACAGAACGACGCGGTGCCGTTTGTGATCGAGATCGATGACCTTGAGGCGCAGATGCTTGCCGATGAGTTCGTCGAGATTACCGACGGGCTGACGACGGATCTGCGAGGCCGGAACGAACCCGCGCATGCCGAGATCGACGAGAACGCCGCCCTTGACGACCTGCGTGACGGTCGCTTCGATGACTTCGTCGTTCTCGTGTGCCGCGATGACCTTTTCCCAGGTCTTCAGCGCACGCGCGCGACGTTCGCTGAGGAAAAGCGTGCCTTCCTCATCGATGCGGTGGATCATGACTTCGAGCTTGTCGCCGACCTTTTGTTCTTTCGGGTCGATCGCGAGCGAGAGCTCGCGGAAGCTCAGGAAGCCTTCGGATTTTCCGCCGATGTCGACGAGTAACTCGTCTTGGTACTTGGCAACGATGACGCCCGTGAGCACTTGGCCCTCATCGAGGACCTTGAGGCTCTCTTCATACATACGCTGCTCGAGCGCGAGTTGGTCTTCTTCTTCTTCGACTTCGGGCGGAGCGATCTCGGTTGTGCTGATGTGAATCCCCTTTACGCGTGCGCCGGATCAAAACGTCCGGTCGCACTCCCGCGCGATGCGCAGTTCCTCGGCGGTCCGAGGCTAAAATAAGTTATGAAGTTTGGCATTTCCGGCACCACCAGGTGCCGCGCTGGACGATGACCGTTCTGGTGAGCGGGACATCGCATCGTGGGCAGTTTTGGCTACGGCGACCGTAGACGTTCAGCACGTTTTGGAAGCCGCCGCGAAGCCCGTCGGCATCGACGTAATCGTCGACACTCGTTCCCCGCATATCGATCGCGCGCCGGAGCACGTCTTGGATCGCGATGTGGAGCCGGCTTCGTGCCGGTTTCGAAAGCGTTCCCGCGGGGCGAGACGGACGGATCCGTGCGGCCCAGAGCGCTTCGCAGGCGTAAATGTTCCCGATTCCCGCAATACGGCGCTGGTCGAGCAAGAACACTTTGATCGGTGTCGTTCGCCCGGCCAACAGGCTCGAAAATCGCTCCGCTGAAAATTCGTCGGAGAGTGGTTCGAGGCCGAGGTCGGCAGCCCAAGCGACTTCCGGTTCGAACAGGCGCATCCTGCCGAAGCGACGCACGTCCGCGAAACACAAACGCTCTCCATCGCCAAAGGTCAGGAGAACATTCGTATAGGGTTCCGGGGTCGCGGTCCCGGCACGCTGGCGAATCAGGCGCCCGGTCATCCGGAGATGAACGACGAGCTGCCGATGCGATTCCAACGTGAGAACCACGAATTTGCCGCGCCTGCCAACCGCTTCGATGCGGTCCCCCACGAGAAGCGCCGCGAAGTTGGATACTTCGGGCGACACGACGGTCGGGCGGAACACCTCAACCGTGTCGATTATTTTTCCGACCACCGCGTTTGCAAGACCGCGAGCGATCGTTTCGACTTCGGGGAGTTCAGGCACGTCTGTGGGGCGTAACGTAGACCGCGAGCCAAAAGTTGCACCGCGGCAGCGGCGAAGAACGACGCGATGCTACTTTGGGGAGTTTTCATCGCAGCGCTCGTTGCGCCACCGTCGCTCGTCGTCGAGGCGCAAGCGGGACGTACGCTCGCGATCGCAACGGCGGCCGGAAGGGCGAGCGTTCGCGCGCGAGACGTCGCCCTCACCGTCGTGATCTCACCCGGCGACGAAGCGCGGATCGTTCCGATGCTCTTGCCCTATGACGCTCAGACGCGGTGGACGCGGATCGCCCCGCGTGCGCGTCCCGATGCCACGATCGCGGCCGATCCCGCGGTCCTCGATCCGCGCAACGTGCAGTTCGAACTCGTCGTCGCGCGGCCCGAGCCCCTCAGGTTTGCCGCGTTCGTCAACCATCTCGAATCGCGGCTCGTTCGCGCGCGGACGTCCGCGCGGCTCTGGTCGATCGTCGATGGCGTCGATGATTGCGCCGCGCTCGATAGCGCCGCGATCGAGGCGGCGCGCACAGCCGCCGAGCGCACGGCCCAAGCACTCGCGACGGCGATGCATCGACGCATTGCCAGCGCCCTCGCTACCGCCGACGCAACCGAAAATCACACGCTCGACGACGGTACGCGGCGATGCGATCTCGGTCGAATTCGCGTACCGGCGCGCCGCGCCGATATCTTCGCCCTCACCGATCCCGGCGCGATCGCGACGAGCGTCTCGCGCGTAGCGACCGTGTTTTCAACGCTCGCCGATACCGCCGGTGCTACCTCGCCCGATGCGTCGACGAACGCGCTCCCACGCGCGACCTCCTCGTCCGATGACGCGGACGAGATCGCACCACGCGTACTCGCCATCGCTTCCGCCGTGCGTTTGCGCGTCGACGAAACGCGGCTCGGGGCCACGATCACCACGATCGGTACGAGCGCGCGCGTTCGGCGGCCCACATCAATTCGCTACTCGTGGGCGAGCGAACGCGGCCGCGTCGATGGCGCGCGAACGCTCGACACGCTCGCGGCGGCCGAGCGTCGACTCACGACGCTCGGCATTTCGCGGGTCCAGATCCGTGCGCGAGTCCGTAGCGGACCGACCTATCCCGTCGATTTGCTCGTCGATGTTCCGCAGTCGCTCCACCTTGCGGCGGCGACGGTCGTCCACGCGATCGCGGGCGACTCGCAAGCGATTGCAGCAGCCATCGGCGAGACATTCGTCCGGGACGATTGCGAGACGCTGGATTTCGGCGACGCCCGCGATGCGCTCGCATCGGCACGTCAACGCGCGACGGGCACCGCGCGCGAACTCGGCGCGGTCGTCGGCGCACCGCTGGCGATCCACGCGCTCGCGATGCGCGCGACGCCGTGTGCGTTCCCTCGCGACCAAACCCGCGGCATCGTGCGCGGCACGCTCGTCGCGGGACCCGAACGCAAGCCCGCAATCGCGACCTACACGGCCGTAGCAGTGACGTTCGCCCTCGATCGCCCGATCGTCGTTGCGCAAAGACTCGCGACCGCACGCGCGTCGTCGTCGCGCGCGCCCGCCGCCTTCTTCCTCTCACCCGCAGCACGCGAGTTACCGCCCATCGACATCGCAACGCGTGGAGCCGCAATCGTCGTCGAGGGTGTGGGGACCGCCCACGCGCCCGCGCACCGCACGAGTTTCGATCTCGTCATCGCGCCTGATGCCGCCCACCACTTCGCGCCCGTCGATGCACGTCGCGCCTACGCACTCGTCGCGCCGCTCGAACGCGCGGGTGCGCGTACGCCGACGCGCATCGTGCTCCGTCCGCTACGCGCTGGTTCCGGCAGCGAACTCGCGCTGCACCTCGAGCTTCCCGGCGCGGCCGCTACGCGCGAGCGTTCCGCCTTCGATGCGATCCTGCGCGACGCACGCGCACTCGGCAGTGCGCGCATGCAACTCGCCGTAACGGGCGCTCCTGGGGCGGGCGAAGTCGCAGCGCTTCGGGCCGCGATCGATGCCGCATTACGCGCCGCTCGAGACGAAGCGCGCGCGCGTCGAACGACGCTCGGACCGATCGTTGCGATTCTCGATGCGACGCCGTTCGTCGACCGCGTCGCAAGCCTCCCGCGCGTCGGCGTGACGACGCGCGTACGACTGGTCTTCGCAAAAGCGCGTTAGCGGTCGGTTCTCAGCGGCGGAAGCGCGAGATGCGAACCGACGACGATGCCGTCGGTGGCCGCTTCGTTCGCGGGTAATTCGATCACGTAGAGCCCACGCCCGCGCCGACGCGCGAGCGACGTATCGGATGCGGTCCGCGTCGAGGCGGGAACGTTTGCGGCGACGGTCGTGACGGTGCCATCCGCACGCACCCAGACCATGTCGAGGGGCACGAGCGTATTCTTCATATAAAATTCCCAATCGCTCTCGCGTGAAAAAACGAAGATCATGCCGTGTTGCGGCCGCACGCGTAGCACGCACATGAGCCCGAATTCGCGCGAGACGACATCGTCGGCAACCGCGAGCCGGAGCGTCGCCCGCGGTGCCGTGCCGTCGACGAGCGCCAGAGGTTTGCTCGGCGGATCGATCGGACCCTCGAGAATGTCCGCGGGCAAACGCGTGCTCGCACACGCGGGAACGATCGTCTCGAGACGATGCCGACTCGCCTCAGCAGGCACGGCGAAAGTCGCGCCGAGAGCGATCGCCGCGATCGCTCGTCGGAGCGCGTCGATCTTACGCATCGATACCACGCTCATCCAAGAGATCCAACGACTCCACGTCGAGCCAGGTGCGGCCGCTCTTGAGCGTTACTTCGAGCGGCACGGCGAGCGCGATCGCGTGTTCCATCTCGAACTTCACGAGCGTCGCAATCTCGTTAAGTCGCGGTGTGGCGACTTCGAAGATGAGCTCGTCGTGAATTTGCAAGAGCATCGCCGCATCGTCGCCGCGCGCGGCGAGTGCGCGCTCGATCCGCACCATCGCGAGTTTCATGAGATCGGCCGCACCGCCTTGCATCGGCGCGTTCGTCGCTTCGCGTTCGGCCGAACCACGCAACCCGTAATTCTTCGATCGCAGATCGGGCATGTAGCGTCTGCGGCCGAGCAATGTTTGGACGTAGCCGTGCTCGCGCCCGAATTCGAGATTGCTCTCGATCCACGCGCTGACGCTCGGGAACCGCGCGAAATAGGCTTCGGTCATCGTGCGCGCTTCGCTCCGCTCGATACCCAGCCGTTGCGCCAGTCCGAACTCCGACATGCCGTAAAGCAAGCCGAAGTTGACGCTTTTGGCGATACGGCGTTGGTTCGAGGTCACCGTCGCATCGGGTGCGACGCCGAAGACGCCGCGTGCCGTGACGTCGTGGATGTCGTCGCCGCGCGCGAAGGCCGCGCGCATCGCCTCGTCGCCCGAAAGATGCGCCATGATGCGCAGTTCGATCTGCGAGTAATCTGCAGCGAGCAGAACGCGTTCGTCGGTCGGTGCGATGAATGCTCGCCGGATGCGGCGCCCGAGTTCGTTGCGCACGGGAACGTTCTGCAAATTCGGATTCGTCGACGACAAGCGCCCCGTCGCCGTCGTCGTTTGATTGAACGACGTACGCAAGCGTCCGTCCGCGCCGACGAGACTCGGTATCACGTCGATGTACGTGTTCTTGAGCTTCGTCACTTCGCGGTACTCGAGGACCTTCGCGACGATCGGATGCGCGAGCGCGAGCGGCTGCAACACGTCGATGCCCGTCGCGTAGCCCGTCTTCGTGCGGCCACCGCTCGGAAGAGCGAGCTTTTCGAAGAGCACGTTACCAAGTTGCTGCGGCGAACCGATATTGAACGGCTCGCCTGCCGCCTCGTGGATCTCGCGTTGCAAACGTTCGACCGCCGCATCGACTTCACCCGAGAGTTCGTCGAGCGCACGCGGATCGACGGCGATGCCGCGCGCTTCGAGTTGCGCGAGCACGTGCGCGAGCGGAAGTTCCACGTCGCGGTAGAGCCCGAGTTGTTCGCGATGTGCGAGGTGATCGCGCAAGACGGGTGAGAGCCGTAGCGCGGCATCGGCAAACGCGGCCGCATCGAGCGGTAAGCGTTTGCCGAGATACTCGCGGACTGCATCGTCGAGATTCGTGTAGCTGCGCGCGGGATTGAGCAGATGCGCTGCGATCATCGTGTCGTCGCCGAGCGCCGCTTCGGGTGCGTGCGCGAATCCACGCCCGCGCACGAACGTCTGCAACGATTTCCAATCGTGTACGACGAGTGGAACCCCACCGTCGAGGAGGTCGGCGAAGGCGGCGGCGACCACGGGCCGATCGAGTGCGGCCGCGCGAAACGTCACGCCGCTTTCGATCGCGCCCGAGACGCCGATCTCATCGCCGTGCAACGCGATGCCCGCATATTCGCCTTGCGCGATTTCGCGTAGCAGCGATGCGAGAAGCTCGAATTCCGGTGGATCGGTCGATGGAACGAAGGTGCGATACGTGCCGCGCACGACCTCGGTCTCGTCGAGGGCGAGCAGCGCATCATTCGTGGGCACGGGAAGTTTCGCGAGCAACGATTTGAATTCGAGATCGCGATAGAGTGTGTAGAGTTTGTCGCTCGGCGGCACCGCGTAACGCGCGTCGTCCCACGGGATCGTCACCGGCAGATCGCGCACGATCATCGAGACGTCGCGACAGGCTCGTGCGACCGCGCCATGTTCGCGCACGAGTGCTTCGAGTTTGGGCGAGCCGGCACGCGTGGGATCGGCGAGCAACGCATCGAGCGAGCCCGCGGCTTTGATGAGCTTGATCGCCGTCTTCTCACCGACACCCGGGATACCGGGCAGATTGTCGGATGGATCGCCTTTGAGGCCGCGATAATCGGGGAGCTGACGCGGCGCGAGATCGAAACGCGCGACGACGGCCTCAATGTTGTAGCGCATCACGCCACCCATACGGGTGCGCACGAGCACGGTCGTCCGGTCGTCGACGATCTGCAAGAGATCGTTATCGCCCGTGATCACGACGGTCTCGCTGCCCTCACGTTCGCTCTGAGCGGCGAGCGTGGCGATGATGTCGTCGGCTTCCTGACCTTCGAGTTCGAGGATCGGGATGTCGTACACACCTAAAATACGTCTGACGAGTGCGAACTGCGAGCGCAGGTCGTCGGGCATCGTCTCACGCTGTGCCTTATACGCTTCGAACATCGCGACGCGCGCGGCGGGGAGGCCACGATCGAAACAGGCCACGACGTGCGTCGGGGCTTCATCGGAGATGAGTTTTTGGAGCGTCGTCGTGAACACGTAGGCGGCTTCGATGCGCGTGCCGTCGGCGGTGGTAAGCGGGCGATCTTTCATCGCGAAGAACGCCGCGTAGACCAGTCCGTACGTATCGAGCAGCATCAGCTTGTGCGGTTGCCCTTGGGGTGCCGTGATCATAGAACGTTGAAACTCGCAGAAGCCGCCCCGACGTCGCCGTCGTCGGCGATGCGCATGATCGAAATCACGTAGTGCCCGCGTTCGCGCGGAGCGGCTACGTCGAGGGGCGCATCGCGGTCGCGCGCGACGCGCCAGAGTTGCGTGCGCGGAGCCGCGACGCCGATCGAGGGTGTATCGGTAGCGACTTGACGCGGCCGTTCGGCGGCAAAAATGTCGGTCGCCTTCGATCGCGCGGGCGCGACGTATGCGTGCCATTGCGGATCGTCCGATGCCGGCGTTTGCGCGCTCGTGGCACCGGTCCCCAAAAGATCGGCGGCATCGTCGAAAAGCGCGGGGCCGCTCTCGCGTCCGTCCGCGATACGCACCGCAATCGTCGATGCCGACCGAGCATCGCCGTCGCGCAGCGTGACGTGTAGCATCTCACCAGCGGCATAGGCATTTTTATCGAGACGTAATTCCGTCAAGCGTGCGTGGCCCGGTCCGTCGATGTGCACGTCGCTCGATCCAAGTGCGATCGCGCCGTCGCGCACGAAGGCGGCCGTGACGCGCACCGCCCCCTGCGCATCGCCGAGGTCGAACGACACCTGCGCGTTTCCGTCCACGACGTTGGCACGACGCGTTTCGTACGTGCGCGCGCCCTCGAGCGTGACGAGTGCGTCGCCACTCGCACCGGGTGCGTTCGCGCGCACGACGATCGTCGCATGGGGTCGATACCGTGGGCGATCGAGCGTGACGATGACGGCGTTCTGCGTTGACGCCGTGCGCCCCGAAAGGACGCGTGGTTCGACGACGACGGCGGCGGCATCGAGCGCTTTACGGCCGTCGAGATCGGCTTGCGCGACGATGAGATTCGAGCCCGAACTCGCCCCTTTGAAGACGACGCGCGCGTGACCGCGCGCATCGAGGATCGCGTGCTGTAATTGGAGCGACGCGCCGTGCGAGAGTCGTACGTCGACACCGATCCCGTTCGCGGGCGTGCCATCGCTCGGATTGAAACCACGGATTTCGACGGCGATCGGTTCGCCGACGTCGGCCGTCGCGGAAACGGGCGCGACCGCGAGCGCGATTCGGGCATTCGCAACGACGATCCGCGACGTCGCCGTCGCGCCCCGGGCCGAGGCACGTACGCCGTACGTCGAATCGAGGCCGTCGCTCGGTACCGAAATCGTTAAGCGCGCGTCGCCGTCGGCGCCCGTACGGACCGTCTGCTCGGCAACGAGCGTCGTACCCCACCGCACCGCGTCGTCGGGCGAGCCCGGCGGAACGACGTGCGGCGTGCGCACGACGACAACATGCAGTGGAACGTCGGGGACACCAATCTCGCCGCGCCGCGCCGCGACCGAGACGACGATGTCGCGTTCGGCATCACAGGGACAGAGCGCTCGCAACGAAAGCGCGATATCCGTCGCCGCATCGATGTGCACGCTCGTGCCGCCGACGCCGCCGGCGGCGTCGGCCAGCACCGCGTAATCGCCCGCTTCGACGCCCGCCGGAACGGTGAGTTCGCCGGAAAAAGCGCCCGCCGCATCGAGCCGTGCGAAGCCCGACGCGAGCGTTCGCCCGCGCCCCGCAAGCGTGATTCGCGCGTCGCCATTAGCGCGGCCGAAGATTCCGAGATCGCGCTTGCGCGCAAAGCCGACGTACCGGATACGATCGCCCGCGCGCACGACCGCGCGATCGAGTCGCAAACCCACGATGGCTAGCGGCACGGGTGCCTGCGGTAAGATCGAAACGAAGGCTCTCGCGCTTCCCGATTCGGCGAGTGCGAAAGCGGGCCGGGTGCGGTCGCGCCAGACGATGAGGCCGTTGCGATCCGTGCGCTTATTTACGAGCGCCGTGCCGACGAGAAATGCGACGGAGACGTTCGCGAGGGCGCGACCGCCGCGTAGATCGACGCACCAAGCGACGAGCCCCTCGGGGCTTTCTTTGGTGAGGAGACCGAGATGCGTGCGATTGATCCACACCTGTTGCACGGCATCACCGCGCCGCGCTTCGATCACGAAGAATCCCTCGCGCGTTCCGAGTGGAACCGCAACGTCGTTCGTTTCGAAACGGTATCCGGGCTGCGGCGCAAATTTCCAGCGCGCGACGGACGTGCGATGCGACGTGTCGATCGGTCGCGGCGCTCGATTCGCGCCCGCGACGATCACGTCGGCCGGATCGACTTCGTACGCGGTGAAATCGAGTGGCGCGCCCGAATATGTATCGAGGCGGACGGTTGCGTTTTTCCACGGCACCGCTGCGTCGCGCGCGTAGAGCGCGAAATACGCGTCCCACTGATGTCGATCTAGGAGTGGCCGTGCCGCTCGTACCGGCGTCGTCGCGCAGACGACGGCGCAAAGCACGACGAGTGCGAAGCGACGCACGCTCTTAAAACGAGGCGTCGTAGAAGAGCGTCCCCTGCGTCCCGATCGGCACGCGGAAACCGACGGTGTATTCGTGCGATTCGTTGCGATCGAGCGTGCCCGCATAGTTGCTGATGCCCACGAGCGCCGACGCACCCGAAGTCACACCGAGGAACCGACGCTTGTCGTTGCCTTCGATGACGAAGTGGTCCAGCTTCGGATAGAGGGGGAATCCCAGTGTGTTCGTCCACTTGAAGCGGATGACGTAATATTCGTCGTTCGACTGCGCGACCGAATCACTCGTGCCGTACGTGCGCGACTCCAAGATCGTGACGTCTTGTCCGCCACGAACGAAGCCGTTCGAAACTTTTGAATCGGCGGCTTGCTGCGGTTCCTTGCAGCCGACGAGGACGGCTGAGGCAAGGACGGCACCGAGAACAGCTAAGCGTTTCACGGTGCCGCGCTTTCGGCGGCTCACGCAGGCATCCCCCGCGCGCGTGCGTAAGCGCGAAAGCTGTGGAATTGGAACCCGGAAATCCGACGTCTCTTCATTGCCGCTCCTGCGGCACCGAGAACGACGCGATAACAAAACGCTCCGATCGCGTCAGCAAGACGTATCAGGTCGTGATCGCCTGCGCGACGTGCGGCTCATCGTTCGTCGTCCTCGCGAGGAATTGAAATGAGCCCGTCGCGATCGTTCGCCCCGTGCGTCACATGTGCGTTGCCGGGCGTCGCCACGGCCGCCGCGCAGTCGTCCTCGCGAAAAGGTCCCGACCGTTCGCAGTCCCCGCACATCATCGGAAAACGATGACGACGACGCAAACCGATGACCGCATCGCAACGAACGAGCGAATCGATCCCGTGACGCTCTTGCAACGCACGTCCCATGCGATTGCGTTCGCGCCGGGGACGTTGCCGCCGATGGCGCTACGCCGCATCGCCGAAGCCGGTCGGCTCTCGCCCTCGCTCTATAACACGCAACCCGTGCGCTTCGTCGTCGTTCGTGATCGCAGCGCGTACGACAAGCTGCGTTCGGGATGCAACACCTCGCGCGACACGTTCGTACGAGCGCGCAAGCTTTTCGCGACGATGAACAAGCGTCTCAAGAATCCCGCCTTCGTTGCGGGCGTGGAACGACAGGCCAAAGGCGATGTGTTACCGCCGCACGGATATGCAATCGTCCCGCTTCACGACGATCGCTTGACCGAATCCGTCGAGGCCGCGTCGTGCGCACTCATGGCGATGCAGCTCGAAGCGACGTCGCTCGGCCTCGCGAGCGCGTTCTGCAGCTGGACACGTGGACTGTCATTTCAAAAAGAGATGGTCGCGATGCTCGGCATTCCCGAAGGATTCAAGCCCTTCACGAGCCTCATCGTCGGCCTCCCCACACACCCGCTCGTAACGAGCGAAAAACAGCGACGAGCGTTCGACGATGCCGTCACGTGGGTCTAGCGATTTCGATCCGGAGAAATCGCCGAGCGATTTCGATCCGATGAAATGGTGGTTGCGGAGCCGCGACGGCATCGACGAGGCGCAAGATAAAGATATCGCGCGCAGTTGCACGAGCAAGGACGGCTATCGCACCGAATCCGAAGCGCGCGCACACGCGGCGATGAACGGCATGTCGGGCGTGCTCCACACCTATCGCTGCACGTATTGCGACGATTGGCACCTCACACGCCGCAAGACGTGAGCGGCCCCGCTAGTACGTCAGCGCCACGGTCTTGCGAATCGTGCGTTCGTCGATCACGACACGCACCATGAAGTCGGCAACGTCCGCACGCGAGATCGAGGTGCCTTTTTCCGGCACGAATCGGTCGTTCGCGCGATAGAGTCCGGTGCGCGGACCATCGGTGAGGCGACCGGGCCGCACGATCGTGTAGACGAGATCCGTGGCTTCGAAAAGCTCTTCCATACGACGCATATCTTTCAGGACGTTCCGCAGCACGAACGGCATGACGATCCGTCGGGCAAGGAAGTTCATGTTCGGGTCGTCTTCGGCTCCCGCAGATGAGATCGCGAGCACGCGCCTGATCTTATTGCGCGTCATCGCGCCGATAATATTCGCCGTGGCGGTCGAGTAGAGCGACGTCGTCCCCGTGCCGCCCGTGCCGAGCGCGGAGAACACGACATCGCAACCCGCGATCGTCGTTTCGACTGCGGCCGGGTCGAGGGCGTCGCCTTCGACCACGCCGATCGCGCCGAGATCTTTGGGCAACTTCTTTCGATCGCGGACCAGCGCTTTGACGTGATCGCCATTTTCGCGCGCGATCGCGATGAGCCACCGACCGACGCCGCCCGAACCACCGAGAATCGCAACACGCATGGTCGGGGGATTCGCGCTTTCGCGGCGCCGAAGCCTCGCGTATCATGCGATTTGTGAGTTTCCATCAGGCTGGCGCCGTACGCTCGGGTATCGCACAAGGCGATACGATTCGGCCTTACGTTGCCGAGATCGCTTCGATCCGCGACTATCTCGCGATCGCACCAAGCGAACGTGGCGCGCTCGCGACAGGTGCCCCAATCGCGCTCGATTCCGTCAAGCTCGCGGCTCCGGCGCGACCACACAAGAATATCTTTTGCGTCGGACGCAACTACAAGGGCCACGCAGAAGAGGTCGCTCGCGCGCGCAATGTTCCGCTCAGTCTCCCGACCGTGCCGACGTTTTTCACGAAGGCGCCGACCGCAATTGCCGATCCCGACGCGACACTCCATCTCACCGCCGCCATCTCACCACAATACGATTGGGAAGCCGAACTCGCGGTCGTTATCGGCACGCGTTGTCGCGACGTTTCCGAAACCGATGCGCTCGATATGATCTTCGGCTATACGTGTCTCAACGACGTGACCGCACGCGACGTGCAAAAAGATTACGGCCAATGGTTCAAAGGCAAGAGCCTCGACGATTCGTGCCCGATCGGGCCGTGGATCGTAAGCGCCGATGAAGTCGGCGATCCGCAAACGCTCGCGATCTCGATGCACGTCGATGGCGAAATGAAGCAGTCGTCAACCACGGCCGAAATGATCTTTAACGTGCGGCGCATCATCGCGGAACTCTCGCGCGGGATGACGCTCGAGCCCGGGGACGTGATCGCGACGGGTACGCCCGACGGCGTCGGCATGGCGCGAACGCCGCCCGAGTACTTGCGCGATGGCTCGGTGATGGCAGTCGAGATCGCCAAAATCGGCGTCTTGCGCAATACGGTCGCGCTGCGCTAGCTCGGAGGAGAACCAACGTGGCAACCATCGATATCTTGAGAAACGATCCCGGAGCTCAGCCCATCGTCGCGGGCACCGTCGTCTTTCGCGAAGGCGACGCGGGCGACTGCGCGTACGTCATTACCGAGGGCGAGATCGAACTCTCGCACGCGAGCTCACACCTCGACGTCCTGAAGCCGGGCGACATTTTCGGCGAGATGACGTTGATCGATCACAAGGTGCGGAGTGCCACCGCAACCGCGCGGACCGCATGTACGATCGTGCCGATCGATCAGCGCCGGTTCATGTACCTCGTGCAAAATACGCCGTATTTCGCGATCGAAGTCATGGCGACGATGGCCGATCGCCTGCGCCGTATGGATAAGCGCATCTAACGACCGACGGCCGCGAGCACGACCGGGCGCGCGGGCTTAAGTAATCCGCGAGCGGCGATCTCGAGCGGACGATCGTCCGTGCGTTGCAGCGAAAATCGACGCGCGATCGTTGCGATGGCGAGCAACGCCTCCATTCGCGCAAACGGCTCGCCGATGCACATCTTGCTGCCGCCACCGAAGGGAAAGAACGCGAACTTCGGCTGCGTCGGATCCGCCCACCGCTCCGGAACGAACGCTTGGGGATTCGCGAAATAGCGCGCGTCGCGTTGCATGACGAACGGGCTCACGAAGACGCTCGCGCCCGCGGGAATGCGATACCCGCCGAGTTCGATCTCGCTCGTCGGACGACGTGCGAAAGCGGGCGCCGGCGGATAGAGCCTCAACGCTTCATCGAAGACGTGCGCGACGAACGGCAAGCGCGCGAGATCGTCGACGTGCGGCGCACGCGCACCACAGACTGCGTCGATCTCCGCATGGAGCTTCGTTTCGATGTCGCGATGCTGTGCCAGGAGCGCGAACGTCCAGGTCAGGGCGTTAGCGGTCGTCTCGTGCCCCGCGAGCACGAGCATGCAGATCTCGTTGCGGATCGCCGCGTCGTCGAGACCGCGCCCGCCCTCGTCGCGTGCGGCGAGCATGAGGCTCAAGAGATCGTCCCCCTCCCCAACTGCGCGTTCGCGTGCGACGAGCGGCGCGACGATCGCCTCGAGCCGCGCGCGCTCGCGCGGAAAGAGCAGGCTCGCACGATTGGGAAATGCGGCGCGCAACGGCCCGAGGATTGGCCCCGCAAACGCGAGCAATGCCGCGAGTGCACCGCCGCGTTCCGTGACGCTCGCGAGAACGCTCGCAATTTCAGCTGCCCCTTCGCGCAGATCGGTGCCGAAGAGCGCGGCCCCCACGGCCGCAAGCGTGAGCTGCGCCATCTCGGCACCAACGTCGATCGGCGCCGCAGGCCGCCATGCCCGGGTGATGCGTTCGGTCTCGCCGACGACGATTTCGCCGTATCGCGCGACACGCGCGCGATGGAACGCGGGTTGCATGATGCGACGCCGCTCGAGATGCGCCGGATCGTCGGTTGTGAGCAGCCCTTCACCGACGAGCTCGCGTAAGAGTTGCGCGCCCGCATCGCGCACGAACGCACGCTGACGCGTGACCAGGATCTCTTCGATGAGTGCGGGGTCGTTCACGAAGACGATGCGTTGCGGTCCGAGCGAGAAACTCGCAACGTCGCCGTAGCGTTGCGTGAGATCGGTAAGGAACTCAAGGACCTTACAAGCAGCGGCCGCACGTAAGAAACCGACGCCACCGGAGATGCCCGGACCCGGCGGCAACGATTTTCTCACGGCGCGATCGACCCTCCATCACCCGCGATTCCGCGATCGCGATCGGAGAAGCGATCGACGATGGCGAGGCGTGCGGTTCCCTTGGGATACGTGCCCTCGGGATGGTGTGTTTTCCAGGCGCGAGCGAGGGCCGCGAGATACTCGAAGTTCTCGTATTGTCCCACGCCGCGCTCGCGACGTAAGAGCGCGACTGCGGGTGCGAGATGGTCCCAATAGTACGTCGTAAGCCGCGCGAAGAGATCGAGGAACGTGCGTTCGTCGATGAGCCGAAGCTTCACGAGCGAACCGACACGATCGAACCAATTACACGCGATCATCTCCGGATGCACGCTCGCATCGACGAAGCCGAGTTCGGTGAGATCGCGCCGGTAGGCCGGCCGTTCCAGGGCCTCATCGAGCCCGAAGCGGACGAACCGAAGCGCCACCTGCATTCGCTCGCTCTCGAGTTCTTCGCTGAGTTGGAGAAGCGCTTCGAGTTCGTTGCCCGCGCGCAGATGGCGAATCTGCGCGAGTGCGGCGATCGCCGTACCGAGGAGCACGACGAGCGTCCCGATCTGCGCGAAGGCGTTGATCGTATCGAAGATCGGGAGCGCTTCCAGGATCATCGCCCGATTCTTCGTGACTGCGACCACGGTCGCCGCTTCACGCTACCCGCGACGACAACGGTCGCTACAGTACCGAACTTCATCCCACGACCGCGCCCACTTCTTGCGCCACGTGAAGGGCAGACCGCACCGCACGCAAATTTTTTCGGGAAGGTTCGCCTTCTTCACGCCTCGCATCGCTGCTTTGACGCCTCACCCACGGCGACGGCGTCAAAAGGGGAGTAGTGATCGGCTCTATTTTTTCCGCGCTCGTCGCGATCTCGTTTTTGGCCCTCGGCGCCGGTGCCTATGCGGCTCCCGCGAAGCTCAGTGAAAACTACGGCCTGCCTTCGACCGATCCGGCCGCACATGGGTTCGTGCGCGCGCTCGGAGCCCGCGATGCCGTCCTCGGCCTCATCATCCTCACATTTCTCATCGCGAAAGATCGCGGCGCTCTTGGCGCAACCGTCGCCCTCTCGGCGCTTGTTGGTGCGAGCGATTTCGCCATCGTCTACGCAGCGCGTGGGAAAACGGCCAAATCGAGCCTCGCGATCCACGGAATTGGGACCATCGGTTTGCTCGTCGTGTGGGCCCTCATTCGCCTGAAGATCTAATCCGGCGAGGAGCACCCCCGGTCGACCGGGTAGGGTAATCGCCCGTCTCGTCTTCGGCGCCGCGTTCGTACGTGGCGCCCCGTTGTATAAGGAGTTTTCATGCTGATCGGCGTTCCGACCGAAATCGTTGCCGGAGAACGGCGCGTGGCGCTCGTTCCCGAAACGGTCACGAAGCTCGTGAAAGCGGGTCACGCCGTCATCGTCCAAACCGGCGCCGGAATCGCAGCGTCATTCCCCGACGCCGCCTACGCGGAAGCCGGTGCGACGCTTGCGACGAATGCGGCCGAGGTCTATGCGAAGGCCGACTTCATCGCAAAGGTCGCGCGGCCAACGGCAGACGAGCTGGGCCACATGCGCGCGGGGCAAACGCTCCTTGCGTTTCTCTCACCGCTCGGCGATCCGGCCTCCGTCGAGTCGTATGCGAAGGCGGGAATCACCGCGCTTTCGATGGATGCGATTCCGCGGACCACACGTGCACAGAGTATGGACGCGCTCTCATCGCAGGCGAATATCGGCGGCTACAAGGCCGTCATCCTCGCGGCCGCCGCGTCGCCACGCTTCATTCCGATGCAGACGACGGCTGCGGGAACGGTGAAAGCGCAAAAGATTTTCGTGATCGGTGGGGGCGTCGCAGGACTGCGCGCGATCGCGACGGCGAAGCGCCTCGGCGGCATCGTCTCGGGTTACGACACGCGAGCTGCCGTCAAAGAGCAGGTGCAATCGCTCGACGCGGCCTTCGTCGAGATCGATCTCGGGATCTCGGGTGAAGGCACGGGCGGTTACGCGCGCGCGCTCACGCCCGAAGAGTCCGCAAAGCAACAACGGATTCTCTCGCGTTACATTCATACGGTCGATATCGTCATCACGACGGCCGCCGTGCCGGGGCGTCGCGCGCCGATTCTCGTCGATGAGAATGCCGTGCGCGGCATGCGTCCGGGATCGGTGATCGTCGATCTCGCCGCCGAAACCGGCGGGAACTGCGCGCTCACCGTCGCCGGCCAAACGATCGACGTCGGCGGCGTGTCGATCATCGGCGCGACGAACCTGCCATCGACGATGCCCTTCGATGCGAGCGTCCTGTACTCGCGCAATATCAACGCACTCCTCGAACTCATCGGCAAGGGCGGCACGCTCGTGCTCGATGCCTCCGATGAAATCGTCGCGGGCACGATGCTCGTGCGTGACGGTGTCATCGTCCACGAACCCACCAAAGCCGCACTCGCCGGGAGCTCGAAGTGAACGTCGCCCATCTGCTTTCCGAACTCACCGTCTTCGTGCTGGCGGTTTTCGTCGGCGTCGAACTGATCTCGAAGGTTCCGCCAACGCTGCACACGCCGCTGATGTCGGCGACCAATGCCATTCACGGCATCGTGCTCGTCGGCGCGCTGCTGGTCGCCGTCGTTCTCGAGCCGCGTCTCGGGCCCGTACTTTCAATCATCGCCGTCTTCCTCGCCTCGCTCAACGTCTTCGGTGGCTACGTCGTGACGCAACGCATGCTCGCGATGTTCAAACCGCGACCCGCGAGTACCGCGGTCGCAACGAAGAAAAAAGATCCACTCACGATCGTGCTTACCGAAGAGGGCGTACAGTAAATGGAAACCGCACTTGGCGGGCCGACGCAGCTCCTCATCACGACGGCGTATCTCGTCACCGGCGTCTGCTTCATCGTGGGCCTGCGGCTCATGAACTCCCCCGCGACCGCGCGTCGAGGCAATACCGTCTCGATGTTGGGCATGACGATCGCCCTCGTCGCGACGGGCTTCCAACTCAATTTCGCTTCCGCGTGGTGGATCGGTCTCATCGGCCTCGGCGCGGGAGCCGGCGTCGGCATCTATTTCGCGCGTGCGGTAAAGATGACGGCGATGCCGCAGATGGTCGCGATCTTTAATGGTTGCGGCGGTGGTGCGGCGGCGATGGTCGCGAGCGCCGAATACTTGCGCCAGCTCGACGCCACGCAGGGCAACGTGCCGATCGATCTCGCGATCGCAAGCGTGCTCACGGGCGTCATCGGCGCGATCAGTTTCACCGGTTCGATCATCGCATTCCTCAAACTTCAGGAGTTGATGACCGGCCGTCCGATCGTCTATCCGGGGCAACAAATCGTCAACGCGTTCCTCGCGCTCATCGCGGTTGGGGGCATCGTCTGCGTCGCGATCGGTTACCAACCCGTTCCCGCATTCTTCGCCTCGCTCGTCGCAGCGGCGATCCTCGGCGTGCTCTTCGTGCTTCCGATCGGCGGCGCGGATATGCCGGTCATCATCTCGTTACTCAACTCCTTTACGGGTTTAGCCGCCGCACTCACGGGCTTCGCGTTGAGCAATAACGTGCTCATCATCGCGGGCGCGCTCGTCGGTGCCTCGGGTACGCTGCTCACGCTGATGATGGGTAAGGCGATGAATCGTTCCGTCGCAAACGTGCTCTTCGGTGCGTTCGGTTCGGCGCCCAAAGCCGGTGCCGGCGGGGGGTCGTCGGTCTCCGCCGATGCGACGATTCGCGAAACGTCCGTCGACGACGTCGCGCACATGCTCGCGGAAGCGCGCCAAGTCGTCATCGTGCCGGGCTACGGCATGGCCGTCGCACAAGCGCAGCACGCGGTACGCGAACTCGCCGATCAGCTCGAAGCCAAAGGTGTGGAAGTGAAGTATGCGATCCACCCCGTTGCGGGTCGCATGCCCGGGCACATGAACGTGCTGCTCGCCGAAGCGAACGTACCGTATCCCGCGCTCATCGATATGGAAGACATCAACCCCGAATTTCCCAAGACCGACGTCGCACTCGTCATCGGCGCGAACGACGTCACCAACCCAGACGCCCGCACGAACAAATCGAGTCCGATTTACGGCATGCCGATCCTCGACGTCGACGCCGCAGCGAAGGTCGTCGTGATGAAACGCTCGATGAAGCCCGGGTTTGCCGGGATCGACAATCCGCTCTACGCGCTCGAAAATACATCGATGCTCTTCGGCGACGCGAAGGCCTCGGTCGATAAGCTCGTGACGGCGGTTAAAGCAATCCAGGAGTAGCGCGGTCGCGGCGAGATCGGGGAATGCCTCCTACGTCGCATCACAGGAGCCGTCGGCGCGATGCGAAGGCGGCTCTCGAGTAATCGGCAAACGTTAACTAGATGAAAGCCTCCGCGTTCACAGTCGCCGTCTTTTTCGCATGCGCCGCAGCCTCGCAAGCCGCGATGATCGGTCCGGAAGATGCGTACAAACTCGTCTCCGTCGGCGAGCCCGTCTTCTCTCCCGACGGCACGAAACTCGTGTCGATCCAGGGACGCGTCGACGTCGCGGGCGACAAACGTCGCAGCACGCTCGTCATCACCGATATCGCGGCGAAAACGTCGCGCAATCTTACCGTCGATCGGCGCGGGCTTGCTGAGCCGCAGTTCGCACCCGGCGGCGATGCGATCGCGTTCATCGCCGAAGATGCGCAAAAGCACGAACAAGTCTTTCTCATGCCGCTCGACGGCGGTGACGCGCGTGCGCTCACGAAAACAAAAGAGGGCGTGCAGCAGTTTGCCTGGCGTCCCGACGGCGATGCGATTGCGTACGTAACGACGGATGCGAATCCCAAGAAAGCCGCAATCGCAAAACATCACGATTTCTTCGATCTCGCCAATGACGATTATCTCGGACGCGAATACGCGCCGCCGTCACACATTTGGCTCGTCTCACGCGCGGGAACGAACGACCACCGGCTCACGTCGGGGCCGTGGAGCCTTGCGTCATCGTATCCGCCCTCACCACCGGCCTCGCCGCTCTCGTGGTCGCCCGACGGTACATCGCTGCTCTTCACGCGCGTCCCCGATACCCGCGATGGCGACGCGTACCGATCGCAGATCATGCGCCTCGACGTTGCGACGAAGGCCGTCACGCCGGTTACCGGACACGATCGCTTCGAAGGCTACGCGCAGTATTCACCCGACGGCTCGAAGATCGCGTATCTTTATTCGCGCGACGGCGATCCCAACAACGAAAACGACGTTTTCATCATGGACGCGAGTGGCAAGAACGACGTCGACGTTTCGAAGACCCTCGATCGATCGATCTTTCGCGCGCAGTGGTTGCCCGACGGCAAGTCACTCCTCGTCGGCGCGCACGACGGCACGCGCACGTTCCTCTGGCATCTCGCTCTCGACGGCACCTTCGCACGGATTCCAACGGGCGACGTCAATCCGGTAAATTTCTTTTGGATGAACAACGCGTTGGCACGCGACGGTCGCATCGCATTCGTCGCATCGGAATCGACGCATCCAAACGAACTCTATCTCGTCGACAAAGATGGCGGGACACCAAAGAAGATTAGCGACCTCAACGGCACGATCGCGGGACGCGAGCTCGGTGCCGCGAGTGTCGTGACCTATGAGAACGATGGGTTCAAACAGAGCGGTATCCTCACGCATCCGCCACACGAAGTCGCGGGGAAAAAATACCCGCTCGTGCTCTACGTGCACGGTGGCCCGACGGCATCGTCGAACACGAGCTTCGAATTTTTCTCACAGGCCCTCGCCGCGCACGGGTGGCTCGTCTTCGAACCGAACTATCGCGGCAGCGACAACGCGGGTAACGCGTACCAACGCGCCGTCTACATGGATGCGGGCGCGGGACCCGGGCGCGACGTGATGGCAGGCGTTGCGGCCGTCGAAAAGCTCGGCATCGTCGATACGTCGCGCATGGCCGTGAGCGGCTGGAGTTACGGCGGTTACATGACGTCGTGGTTGATGTCGCATTACCACGTGTGGCGGACGGCGATCTCAGGCGCGGCCGTAAATAACTGGGTCGACATGTATAATCTCGGCGACGGAAATTTCCAGATCGGTTTCGAGTTCAAAGGCTCGCCATATGTCGGGAACAACATGGCCGATTACCGCGCGCAAAGTCCGCTCACGTATGCGGCGCAAACGACGTGCCCGGTGCTCGTTATATCCGACGTCGGCGACGTGCGCGTGCCGATATCGCAATCGTTCGAGATGTATCACGCGCTCGCCGATAACCACATCCCCGTCCGCTTCGTCGGTATTCCCGTCGACGGCCACTACCCGAGCGATCCCATACGTCAGCGCGACCTGCTCGTGCTTTGGGGTTCGTGGCTAGCCGATCACTTGCAATAACGTCGACGAAGTGTCGGCGCGCGATCTAATTCGTCGGTAGCGCGCCGATCCGCGGCCGAGCGGGAAACGCGCGCTCGATCGCTGCGATCTCGCTGCCTTCGAGCGTAACCTCGCCCGCCGACGCGTTCGTCTCGACATGCGCGATCGCATTCGCCTTCGGAATGACGAACGCGAGCGGATCGCGTGCCAGAAACGCGAGCACGATCGCTTCCATCGTAACGCGATGGGTCGCGGCGATCTCGCGAAGGACCGCTTCGCCCTCGGTCGTTTTATCGCGAGCGAGCGGCGTGTATGCGACGAAGGCGCTCGCATGTTGACGAGCCCATGGAAGTTCGTGCGCTTCCGGGCTGCGTTCGTCGAGATTATACAAGACTTGATTACAGGCGATGACGACACCCGAGGGAAGGGCGGCGGATGCTTCGCGCAGATCCCATGGGTCGAGATTGCTCACGCCGATCGAACGCGCTTTCCCCGATATCACGCAGTCGGCGAGCCCCGCCATCGTCTCTTCGATCGCGACTTCACCGCGCCAGTGGAGCAAGAAGCAATCGACGTACTCCGTGTGCAAGCGTTGCAGCGAACGTTCGCAAGCGCGTACGACGCCCGCGCGCGTCGCATTGGACGGCAGCACTTTCGTCACGATGAAAAGCGATTCGCGCGCGTAGGGCGCGATCGCTTCGCCGACCATCTCTTCCGAACGACCGTCACCGTACATCTCGGCGGTATCGACGTGCGTCATGCCGAGATCGATGCCGCGCCGTAGTGCCGCGACGTCGGGCAAGGGCCACGTGCCCTGCCCGATAACCGAGACGTCGAATCCGGTGGATCCGAAACGTTTGGTGAGCACGCTTTCTAAGGCAGCTTTTCGAGAACCGCCATCATCGCACGCGTCTTGGCGTTGTAGGGCGGGGCGAGCATCGGCGCGAGTGAGGCCTTCGTCTGATGCATCACGGCACGCTCGTGCGAGAACGCTTTAAAACCGAAGTATCCGTGATAGCTTCCCGCGCCGCTCTCGCCGATACCGCCGAAGGGCAGGTTGTGATTGGCGAGATGCAAGATCGTATCGTTGACGAGCGTTCCACCCGCACTCGTGCCGCCGAGGATCTGCTCGACGACATCGTTCTTTTGCGAGAACGCGTAGAGCGCGAGAGGCTTTGGGAGTGCGTTGATCTTCGCGAGCGCGTCGTCGAGCGATGCGTAGGTGATGACCGGAAGCACGGGCCCGAAGATCTCTTCGCGCATGATCGCGGCATCGAAGCCCACGTTCGAGAGCACGGTCGGCGCGATGTAACGCTGCGCGGCATCGGTCTGGCCGCCGACTTCCACGCGGCCGCCTGCAGCAACCGTCTCAGCGAGCATGCCGGCGATCCGCGAAAAATGGCCGTCGTCGATCATGCGGCAGAAATCGGGTGTCGTCTTGCGCGCGTCATCGCTCGCGCCGTACATTTTTGCGACGCTCTGCGATATTTTGTCGAGAAACGAGCGTTCGATCGATTCGTGAACGAGCACGTAATCCGGCGCCACACACGTCTGGCCACCGTTCATGAACTTGCCCCAGGCAACGCGGCTCGCGGCGCGTTCCACATCGGCGTGCGCGTCGATGATGCATGGCGATTTGCCGCCGAGTTCGAGCGTCACACTCGAAAGATGTTCCGCCGCCGCGCGCATCACGACTTTGCCGATACGCGTACTTCCGGTGAAGAAGATGTGATCGAAGGGCAATTCCAAGAGCGCCGTTGCGGTCTCGACTTCGCCGCCGATACACGCGACATCGTGCGGCACGAAAGCTTCGGCGATGATCGAAGCCATCACGTCGCGCGTCGCGGGCGCCTTCTCGGAGGGACGCACGATCACGCGATTGCCCGCAGCGATCGCCGCGATGAGCGGCGCCATCGTCAGATAGACGGGATAATTCCACGGCGAGAGGACGAGCACGACGCCCTTGGGCTCGTAGCGAATCTCCGAGTGCGACCCGAAAACGACGAGCGGCGTATCGACGCGCTGCGGCTTCGCCCACGACGCGAGTTTCGCGCGCGCGAATTTCAGTTCGGCGAGCGTGACGATGAGTTCGGTGAATTCCGATTCATCCGCGGATTTCCGGAAGTCGGCTTCGAGTGCTTTCTTGAGCTCATCGCGATGGTTGCGAATCGCCCGCTCGAGTTTTTCGAGTTTCGCGCGACGTTCTTCGACCGGCGGATTGGGCGCCGCGCGATAGCGTTTGCGCTGTTCCTCGAACACGGCATTGATATCGAGGTCGCTGGTCGCGGGTCGTTCGGCAATCATCGCAAGCTCCAAGCGTAAGCGTTCCACGTCGGCACGAAGGCGTTTGGGGCGAAGCCCTGCAGTCGCGGCGCGTACGCATAGATGTAATTGGGGTTGAAGAGATACACGATCGGGACGTCCCGCGCGACACGCGCGTCGATCTGGGCGTAGGCGAGCTTTCGCTTCGCGCGGTCGGGCTCCGCTGCGGCCACGTTCTCGAGGCGATCCACGTCGCGGTCGCAGTAGCGCATATAGTTCTTGATTCCGCCCGTACACGCGAGCAAGAAACGGTCGTCGGGATCGGCGCCCATCATCCACGGCACGTAGGCCATGTCGAAGGCGCCTTTCGCAAGCGTGCCCCCATCGCGTGCGGGGAGAAAGAGTTGCGCGTTCGAGATCGATTTGATCGTGACATCGATGCCACGATCGAAAAGCTCGCGTTGCACGAGCGCGGCCGCACGCACGCCCGTCGTCGTCTCCGGAAACTGAACGTACGTGAGAGCGAGCGGCTTGCCGTTTTTGCGACGCATGCCGCCCGGCCCACGCGTGTAGCCCGCAACATCGAGCGCGCGGTCGGCGGCCACCGGATCGTATCGCGGTTGCTTCACGCTCGCGTCGTATGCGAACGAAAATCGCGGGCGATCGCTATCGGCGACGGGATACTTGCCGAGCGTGATCTTCGTCGAGATACCACGGCGATCGATACTCTGCGCGATCGCGCGGCGCACGCGTGCATCATCGAGCGGCGCATGCGTGACGTTGAGTGCGATCCCCGCGATGAGTGCCGTCGGCGCGTACGCGTATGCGAGCTTTGTACTGGTTCGCACGAGTGCGGCTTGTTGCGACGGCGCGACGAGATTGAAGTCGAGATCGCCCGACTGTAAGAGCGTCAGATTCGTGCCGGGGTCGGGCACGATGCGGACGTCGATGCGAGCGATCTTCGGCGCGCCGCGCCAATACGACGGGTTCGCCGCGTACCGCACGCGTTCGCCGCGCGTCCAGGCGACGAACGTGTACGGACCGTCGCCAACGTTCGGCTTCGCGTTGAACGCGGCCGTCGCGAGCGGTCCCGCTTTCGCGAGGACGTGTTCGGGCAAGACGTATTGCGGGCTCGTGCCGTAGGTAAAAAACGTCGCGACGGCCGGCGCCCACGCACGCCGCAAATGGAACCGCACCGTGTGCGCGTCGGGCGCCTCGGCGCGATCGATGAGGTCGTAGCCCTCGTGCGAGCCGACGGGATTTCGCGGATCGAGAATCGCGTGCAGCGTGAAGATCACGTCGCGCGAGGTGAGCGGCACGCCGTCGCTCCAGCGCACGCCCGGGCGCAAGCGATACACGATCGTGCGACCGTCGCGCGAGAGACCACCGTTTGCGACCGTCGGAAGCGTCGCGAGCAGTTCGGGAACCGGCGTCCCGTGCGCGTCGAGATCGAAGAAGGGCTCGAAGGCGAGATGTGCGAGTTGCCCTTCGACGTTGCCGGCGTCGGTATGCGCGAAGAGTGGGTTGAGATTTGCGGGATCGGCGGCCACGTCGAAGCGCAACGAGGCCGTGCGTTCGTCGCCGGTCGCGGCGTGCGAACAACCGGCTGCTGCGAGTATGAAGCCCCACGCGAGGACCCTAAGGATACCGTGCATGCTCATGGAGAGCGATCGGCGCTCGCGGCGAAATTGAAGGGCACCCTCTCGCCGTTGGCCGTCCTCCACCGCACTCCCGCGCACCCTAGCGTCCGGTCATCGCAACGCTCGTCAGAATACATTATTCGGCTCTTTACCTCTTGCGCCGAACAAAGTGCCCGGTGTAAGCTCGAACGACCGAATGAAAATGTCGTTCGGGCATCTGGAGACCCACCTTGTGTTCGTAAGCGACCTCGACGACCTCGATGTCCGCCTGCTCGGGGCCCTCCAAGGCAACGCGCGCTCGACGTTTGCCGAGCTTGGCGTGCTCGTCGGCCTCAAGGCCCCCGCCGTCCACGACCGCGTCAAACGCCTCGAGGCGCGCGGTTACATTCGTGGATACGCGGCGCGACTCGACGCTCCACGCCTCGGGTACGGCCTCGTCGCATTCGTGAGTGCCTACACGACGGCCGATGTCGATTACGATCGTTTCAGCGCTGCCGTCGCGGCACTTTCCGAAGTTGCCGAAATCCACAGCGTTGCGGGCGAAGAATCGTTCGTGCTCAAAGTCGTCACGCGTTCGACCGGGCATCTCGACAACTTCCTCTCGCGTCTCAAAGCGATTCCCGGTATCGGCCGCACGAAGACGACGATCGTGCTCTCGACGCCCTTCGAACGCGACGGGCTCTCCCTTGGCGACGGCGCACCCTGCGCCGACGAGACCGTAGCCGCACCGGTGACGACGAAGATTTTACGAGCAATCGGGAGCTCGCGTTGATCGCGGCACGCCCGTCTTGCCCCCTTGGGACGCACCGCGTGCTCGAGCCCGCCGTGAGCCTGCCGCAGGCCGCGTGGAAACTCGATAACACGCCCGTCGCGCACGACAATGAGATCCTCTGCGACGTCGACGCCCTTAATATCGATTCGGCCTCGTTCCGGCAAATCGCCGAGGCATGCGATTTCGACGAAGCGCGCGTCGCCGCGCACGTGCTCGCCCTCGTCGAAGAGCGCGGAAAACACCACAATCCCGTCACCGGCAGCGGCGGCATGTTTCTCGGGCGCGTGCGCGAGATCGGTACGGCCCTTCGTGGCACACACGATCTCGCACCCGGCGACCGCATCGCCTCGCTCGTCTCGCTCACGCTCACGCCGCTTCGTATCGAAGCGATCGAGCGCATCGATATGGCGACGGGCCGCATTTGGATCGCGGGCACGGCGACGCTCTTCGCGACCGGCGCCTACGCGCGCTTGCCGGGCGACTTCCCACACGACGTCGCCCTCGCCGTGCTCGACGTCGCCGGTGCACCCGCGCAAGTCCGTCGCCTCGCCGCGCCCGGCATGACCGTCGCGGTGCTCGGTGCCGATGGAAAATCGGGCATCCTTGCCTGCGTTGCGGCGCGCGAACGCGTCGGCCCGAGCGGACGCGTCGTCGGCTTCGCACCCGATGCCACGACGCCCGGGGCGCGCTTCCTCATCGCGGGCGGCTACGTCGATAGGTTCGTCTCGGTCGACGCGCGCGACACGCTCGCGATGCTCGCAGCCGTGCCCGAAGCATTACCGATGCTCGCCGACCTCACGATTAATTGCGTCAACGTCGCGGGCACGGAACTCGCCTCGATTCTCGTCACCCGCGACGAAGGCACGGTCTACTTTTTCTCGATGAGCACGTCGTTTACGGCAGCCGCCCTCGGAGCCGAGGGCGTCGGGAAAGACGTGACGATGATCGTCGGTAACGGCTACGCGAAGGGGCACGCCGCAATCGCGCTCCAGACGCTCCGCGATCGGCCCGACTTGCGCGATTATTTTATCGCTCGCTACGGCTCGGCCGTGCCACTCAACGCCGCCGTCCGGAGTTAAGGGAACGCCAATGGAAACGATCGCTCGCGAACACCACATCAAGCCGCCCGCCGGCCCCGAAGCCTTCGTGCATCGCGAACTGCGCGACGGCGAATTTTGGCGTGCGATCCCAAAATATCGCGAGATCGATGAAGCGACGTTCCTCGATCATATCTGGCAGGGCCAGAACTCGATCAAATCGCCCGAAGATCTCCTCGATACCGTTAAAGAACTCGTCGATCCATCATTTTTCGACGACGTACGCGAAGGCTTCCGTCGCGCACCGATGGCCGTGCGCGTCTCGCCGTACATGATCGCATCGATCGATTGGTCGCAACCCTATCGCGACCCGATCCGCACGCAGTTCATCCCCGTGGCCTCGAAATTGCGTCCCGACCATCCACGGCTCACGCTCGATTCACTGCACGAGCTCGAAGATTCGCCCGTGCCCGGCCTCACGCATCGCTACGTCGATAAAGCGCTTTTTCTGCCGCTCAGCGTCTGCCCCGTCTACTGTCGTTTCTGCACGCGGTCCTATGCGATCGGCGGCGATACCGACATCGTCGAAAAAGTCTCACTCGCCAAGACGCCCAAGCAATGGCACGAAGCCTTCGCATATATCGCCTCGCGCCCCGAGCTCGAAGATATCGTCATCTCCGGCGGCGACACGTACCAACTCGCGCCCAAAAACATCACGGCGATCGGCGATGCGTTGCTCGCGATCCCGCACGTGCGCCGGTTGCGATTCGCGACCAAAGGCCCGGCCGTGATGCCGATGAAAATTCTGACCGATCATGCGTGGACGGATGCCCTCTCCGGGGTCGTCGATGCAGGCCGCAAGCTCGGCAAAGAAGTCGTCGTGCACACGCACTTCAACTCACCCAACGAGATCACCGCGATCACGCAACGCGCGATGGCCTTGCTCTTCGAACGCGGCATCACGGTTCGCAACCAGAGCGTGCTCATACGCGGCGTCAACGATCATGCCGAGACGATGCAGTTATTGGTCAAGCGCTTGAGTTACATCAACGTGCATCCGTACTACGTCTACATGCACGACCTCGTCAAAGGCGTCGAAGATCTGCGCACGACCGTTCAAACGTCGGTCGAGATCGAGAAGGCCGTGCGCGGATCGACCGCCGGCTTCAACACGCCGCACTTCATCTGCGACGCTCCCGGCGGCGGCGGCAAGCGCGATATCCATAGCTTCGATCATTACGATCGCGAGAACGGTATCGTGATCTATTCCGCGCCGAGCGTGAAACCGGGCGCGCACTTCGTCTATTTCGATCCAATCGATCTGCTCGGGCCCGAAGCGCAAGCTCGCTGGCAGAACGCGTCGATTGCCGAGGAAATGATCGCCGAAGCCGTCGCGAAAGCCGGCGGCCTACCCACGTACGTGAACGCATAATTCATTCGGGACCGATCGAAAATGCGTAGCGCTCGAGATCGGTGAACGATGCGAATCTTGATCTACGGCGCCGGCGTCCAGGGGTCGATCTACGGCGGCGTTCTCGCGGAAAGTGGCCACGACGTTTCGTTCGTTGCGCGCGGGTCGCGCGCCGCGCAGTTACTCGGTGGCGGTCTCGTTCTACGAGGCGCTCTCGGCGACCGTACCTTGCGAATTCGCAGACCGGTCGTCGTCGGCCGGCTCGAGCCCGACGATCGTTTCGATTTGTGCATCGTGACGGTCCGGCGCGAGCAAGTCGAGGCGATCGTACCGACGCTCGTGGCATCGGCTATTCCGCTCATTGCCTTCATGCATAACCATGCTGACGGTTCGCAATCGCTCGCGAGCCGCATCGGTCCCGAGCGTACGGTCATTGCGTTTCCTGGTGCCGGTGGAACCATCGGTCCCGACGGTGTCGTGCGTTACGCGCTCGTTGCGGAACAACCGACGATGATCGGCACGCTCCCGAGATTCGATTCAGGGCCCCGTGCGTTCGGCAACGTCTTGCGCGCGAGCGGATTGCGGATCACCTTGGTTCGCGATCCTGACGCTTGGCTGCGGCGACATGCGGTACTGGTCGGCGCGCTTTCCGGCGCTCTGTGGCTCTGCGGTTGCGACGCTGCCGCACTCGTCCGCTCGCGCGACGGAGTACCCGACTTCATCCGCGCGGTTCGCGAGGGCTTTCGAGCCTTGGATGCCGTTCGTGTCGCACCCGCCCCCATCGCCTTACGAGCGATTTTCAGTTGGGTACCGCTGACGTTTGCAATCGCGTATTGGCGACGATATCTAACCGGGCCACGCGGTGAAGTCGTCTTTGCAGCTCACGCTCGGCACGCGGCGGGCGAAATGGCCCAAATCGCCGGTGAAGTCAGCGACGTGATGCGCGGCTCCGGTGTTGCAACGCCCGTTTTCGACCGCCTACGCAAAGCAATCCCCACGTAGCCGATCGAGAAGATGATGGCCGAAGCCGTCGCGAATGCTCGCGCTATGCCGATGTGTGTGAACGCGTAACGTGGAGGCCCTCGATCTTACGAAGGCGCCGCCGCGAGCGCCGCGCGAGGAACTCGCCGGTATACGTTTTCTGCCGCGTTCGATCGACAAGATTCGCGCGACGCTTCCCGATGGTGTCCTTGGCGAGTATCTCATCGAGGGACTCACGACGAGCATGCTCGATGCGCTCGGGATCACCGTCACCGCGTTTACCGACGCCATTCGCGACGCGAAAAACGATGACGAAATCGCCGCGTTCGTGACCGCGCACGCGAAGCCGGGTGGCATCGACGTCTGGCATCGCTTCATCGACGCACGCCGACCCCAGGGTGGCGATCCTCGCAAAGCCATCGAGGCCTATCCGTTTCTCGCGGGCCGGAGCGACCTCGGGCTCTCTCTCGATGTCATCGCGGAAGACGATCGACTGCTCTTCGCGCGAGGCCACGCGGGCTGACCCCGCTCGGCGGCGGCAGCGCGCACCCGTGGCGCGATGCGGATCTCGTCGGACCGACCGCGGGCGACGAGCGCATTCGCGCGACGTTGTGGCTCCGTGGCGAGTGCGACGATCGCATCGCAGCCGAACGTATCGCCGCAATCGGCGCGCTTCCGCCGCGATCGCGCGCGTATGCGGAGCCGCACGAGATCGTGCGCGAACTCGACTCGTCGGCCGATGCGCGCGCACAGGTCGCGGCGTTTTGCACCAAACACGATATCGAGATCGTCTCATCGGGCTTTCGCAGCTTCGTGACGGCGGGAACGGTCGCTTCGTACGAACGCGCGTTCGCGACGACGATCTCAAATTTTACACACGGTGATTCGGCGCCGTTTCATCGGCGCACGACGGCGCTCGCGGCACCCGACGCGATCGCGCCCCTGATCCGCGGCATCTTCGGACTCGATGCGTGGCCGCACACCATGCACCGCGCATCACAAGTTGCCGCACCCCACGCTGCCGACGCGTCGCTCGCAGCCGCGCGCACGGCACGCGCCGAACTCGCGGCGCAAACGCTCCGCCGTTACAATTTCGGACAAGCGTGGACGGGACGCGGAGAGACGATCGGCATCCTGCGCTACGGCGGCACGTTCGATGAAGACGATTTTACCGCGTGCCTCGTCGCACATGGCGTGAGCGCAACGATGCCGGAGATCGTGACGTGCGACGATACGTCGCGCATCGGCCGTCACGTCGAGACGTTCGAAGGCGAACTCGCACTCGACGTTCAGGTCATTGCGGCCCACGCGCCCGGCGCGCGCATCATCCTCTATACCACGCCGCACGGCGAACGTGGATTCCTCGATGCGATCGCTCGCGCGCTCTTCGACGCGCGGCGGCCCGCGACGTTCTCGATCAGTTTCGGCTATCCCGAATATCGCTGGACACTTGCGGCGCTCGCGCGTCTCGACGAACTCGCGGCCGTTGCGGCGCTGCTCGGCGTCACGCTGCTCGCCGCATCGGGCGATGCGGGCGCGGAGATCGACGAGCACGGCAACGCGCATGTGTGCGCACCCGCTTCGAATCGCTACATCTTGGCATGCGGAGGAACGATCGTCGACACGAGCGGTCACGAGAGCGCGTGGCCGCGTTCCGGCGGCGGATTTGCGGCACGCGGCCAAGCGCCACCGTGGCAACGCGACGCGCTCGATGCGTACGCCGCACATCGCAGCGAGGCGACGCGCACGTCGCACGGCGTCCCCGACGTCTCCGCGCAAGTCGACCCGGGATATCGGATGGTCTATCGCGGCGCCGCGACGTTTACGACCGGGACGAGCGCCGTCGCACCGCTCTGGGCCGCACTCGTCGCCCGGCTCAACGAGCGCCTCGGGAGCCGCGCGGGATTTTTCGCGCCGCTCCTCTACGCGACCGGCGCGACGAACGCCCCGTTACACGCGATCTCGACCGGCGGAAATGGCACGTACGAGGCTGGCCCCGGATGGTCTCCCGTCACGGGGCTCGGCGTTCCCGATGGTGAAGTTCTGTACGAACGGTTGAGTCATTAGCCCGTAATATTACCCGGCGAGCCGAACGCGTCATCGTCACGCAACGCTCTTACCGTTTTCTTCACGCTTTCGATCGCGTGATGGAGTCGGTCGTGATGCGCCGCATCGGTGTGATCGCGTAAGTGACGGTGCAACGCATCGATCGACGCATCGTGATCGTCGAGCAGCTTTTTCCGGGAATCTCGTGCATCAGCCATGGTCGTTCACCTTATGATCGGAGTCGGCAAGACGTGCAGAAGCGATCGCGCCCGCTCGCTCACCTCTGACAAGAATTGAACGTCCGAGTCGGACCGCCTGGTCTTCCGTAATAGCGCCTCCCCGCGACTCGATCGATTGCAAGACTGCGCTTGCAACGGCGGTCGTTACGAGCCCGCGGGCGCGCTCGTAACCCGACGCTTCGACCGGTTCGCGAACCTTCCCGAGCACGGCGAATCGCGCATCGGTAAAGGCCAGAAGTAACGCCGCGTCTTCGGCGTCGTCGCGCAGGGCCGCGTACAGCGCGATATGCTCGAGGGCGATCGTCAGCCACGTCGTGTTTCCGAAACGTTCGAGGGTCTCGAGGGCGTGCTCGAGCGACGCGCGCGCTTCCGCGGTTTCGCCCGCAGCGAGAGCATATGCGGCTTCGTTGCATCGCACGACGGCCTCGCGAAACGGGACGCGTTGCTCCTCAAACGCGACGCGTGCGACGCGTGCCGCCAATCGCGCGTCGGCGAAGCGACCCTCGATGAAATCGATATCGGCGCGAAGCGCGAGGGCGGAAGCCGATACGACGCTCCCGGCGGGCGCCAGGCGGACGCATTCGTCGATGAGTTCGCGCGCACGCGCATTGGCACCGCATTCGAACTCGACGATGGCGCGGTCACCCGCGAGTGAGGCAAGGTGCCCGCGATTGTCGCGTTCGCGTGCGATGTTCCACGCCGCATCGAGCATCGCTCGCGACTCATCGCGCCGACCCGCATCGCGAAGGAGAATGGCGATGACATGCTGCGCGTGCGCGGTCACGAGCCGGTCGCCCGATTCTTCGCCGGCCGCAATCGCTTCTGATGCGATTGCGATGCGATCGGCAATCGGAATCGCGCCGTGTGAGATGAGCGCGGCGTACCGCAGCAGCATCGTCGCACCGAGCCCGCGATTTGGGTGCGTCCGCGCGAGCTCGCGCGCTGGAGTATACCAGCGCATCGCTTCTTCGTGCCCGAAGACGCGCAGCGGTTGATGGAGCGCTGCGAGCACGCGCATACCGAGCTCGGCATCGCGCGATTCGCCGATCGCCCACGCGAGCGCCGCGCGCACGTTATCGAGTTCGGTCGTGACGGCGTCTTGCCAGGCGCCTTCGTCCATCGTTTCCCAGAGGACCGACATTTCGACGAGCGACGCCGCGATGAAGACCGCGTGTTTGCGCGCGATTGCTTCACGCTCACCACTTTCAGCGAGCTTTTCTAGGGCAAATGCCCGCGTCGATTCAAGCAGCCGATAGCGCGCGTTTTCGCTCGTACGATCGGCAACAACGAGCGATTTCGCTTGCAACGCTGCAAGCGCATCGAGCAACTCCCACTCATCGAAGGCTGCGTCGGAGGCAACGACCGTCGCCGCATCGAGCGTGAAGCCGCCCGCAAAGATCGCGATGCGGCGAAAAATCGTGCGCTCGCGTAGCGAGAGCAATTCGAAACTCCACGCGATGAGCGCATGCAGCGTCTGCTGACGTGGCAACGCTCCACGCACGCCTTTGGTGAGCAAACGAAATCGCTCGTCGAGGCGCGCGGCGAGCTGCGCGGGTGAGAGCGCGGCGATGCGCGGTGCGGCGAGTTCGATCGCGAGCGCGATACCGTCGAGCCGCCGCACGATCTCCACGACGCTGCCGACGTTGGCGTCGGTGAGCACGAACCCCGCATCGATCGCGCGCGCACGATCGACGAAGAGCTCGACGGCGCCGAACGTTAGGGCTTTCGCAGCCGACGTCATATGCAGTTTCGGCACCGCGAGCGTGTCCAGCCGATAGACGAACTCACCCGGCACGGAGAGTGGTTCACGCGAGGTCGCAATGATGCGCAATCCCGCACAACGCCACAAAAGTTCGCGCGCGAGAGCGACACCGGTTTCGATGACGTGCTCGCAATTATCCAAGATCAAAACCACACGTTTGCCCGCGAGCGCGTTGACGAGTTCGTCGGTTGCGTTCGATGTCGAAGCGACGCGTATGTCGAGCGTCGCCGCGACGGCAGCGGCGACGAATTCCGATTCCGTTAGTGGTGCGAGATCGACGAACCACACACCATCGGGATAGCTTTCGAGCAAAGCGCTCCCCACGGCAATCGAGAGTCGCGTCTTCCCGACGCCGCCCGGACCGACGAGCGTCACCGATCGCGATGCGTCGACGCGTTCGAGCACCGCCGCGACATCGGCTTCGCGTCCGACGAAGCTCGTAATCTGGAGTGGGAGATTCGTCAAACCGCGGCCGAGCGATCGCAATTCGGGGTGTCGCGCGCGCATCGGCGGAACGCTCAACTGAAAGACGCGTTCGGGCGTCACGATATCGCGCAGGCGGTGCGGGCCGAGATCGTCGAGTCGCGCGTCCGCACGCAGACGGTCGCGCGCAAGCGCGATGGCTACCGGCGTGATGAGAATCTGTTCGCCGTGCCCGATCCCGAGCAACCGCGCGACGCGATTGAGCGGTTGACCGAAATAATCGTCGTCGCGCCGTTCGACGACGCCCGCATGAATCGCCATGCGCACCGCGAGACCACCGATTGCAGAGAAATCTTCGCCGGCGAGTGCGGCCTGCACGTCGAGCGCGGCGTGCGCGGCATCCGCCGAATCGAGGAAAGCGATGCAAAACGCATCGCCGATCGTTTTGAAGACATGACCGCGGTACGGCGCGACCGTCGCACGCACGATCGTGTCGTGTCGGCGCAGCGCCGCACCCATCCCCTCGGGATCGGTCTCCCACCGCCGCGTACTCTCCACGATATCGGTGAAGAGAAACGCGACGATTGCCGAAGCGTCGGGCAACCCGGTCACGGCGTCAGCCGCCCGCGCGCTCTCGCGCGAGCGACGCTCCCGCACCGAGCGCCCGCAACTTCGCATACGCGACATCGCGCGGCATCGGCGCCATACCGCAATTCGTCGAACATTGAATGCGTTCGTCGGGAAGGTAGCGTCGCGCGAGTTCGATCGTCGCAGCAACGTCGTCTGCGGATTCGACGTCATTCGTCGCCACGTCGATCACACCGATCGCGACGTTTTTCTCACCGAGCAAGGCGAGAACGTGGGGCGGCACGCGCGAACCCGCAAGTTCCATCGAAACCGTATGCACGCTGCTGCGCGCGAGCATCGGAAAGAGCTGCGCGTACTGGTCCCACGCGGTGCCGAGCGACGACTTCCACGCAACGTTCGCCGGGACGCCATACCCGTAGCAAACGTGCACCACCGTCTCGCACCCCACGCCCGCAACGACGGCATCGAGCGCGTCGATACCCCACGCTTCGACCTCGTCGAAATAGACGTTGAAAGCGGGCTCGTCGATCTGCACGACGTCGACGCCGATCGTGACGAGTTCGTCGATTTCGGCACGGAGCGCGTGTGCGAACGCGAACGCGGCCTTCGCGCGGCTCGCATAGTGATGGTCGACGAGCGTATCGACGATCGTCATCGGCCCGGGCAACGTCACCTTGAGGCGCTGCGTGGTCGCCGCGCGCGCGAAACGGATCTCATCTGCGTGAACCGCAGCCGCCCGGCGCACCGGCCCGACGATCGTGGGACAGTCGGCTTCATACCGATCGCCGCGAATACCGCGACGCTCGAGTCTGGTCGCATCGACGCCATCGAGCGCTCCGGCAAAGCCGTGTACGAAGTGGTGTCGGGATTGCTCGCCGTCGGTGACGACATCGATTCCCGAGCGAATCTGTTCGAAGAGCGCGACGCGCGTGGCGTCGGTTTGCGCGGCGCGCAATGCGTCGCCCGCGACATGCCAACTCGGCCAAAGCTTCTGCGGTTCGGCGAGCCAATCGGGTTTGGGTAAGCTCCCGGCAATCGTCGTTGGAAAACGCATGGCGAACCGTTCGGTTCGGGGGAGTGGCAAGCCCGCGCCAGCGAAGCACCCGCGATGTACCGTCGCATCGTCTGTGTTGGGCTCGCTTTCGTCGTTTTCGCATCCCTCGGTTCGACGACCGAGATCCGCGCCGCGGAAAACATCACGCGTATCGCGCTCGCCGAGCCGTCGATCTCACCCGACCGATCGGAGATCGCCTTTGTCGCAGGCGGCGATATCTGGGCCGTGCCTGCGAACGGCGGTACCGCACGCTTATTGATTTCGAACGGTGCCACATCATCACGGCCGATGTACGCCCCCGATGGCAAGCATCTCGCCTTCATCTCGACACGCGCCGGTCACGCTGATCTTGGCATCCTCGACTTCGGCGACGCAACGATCCGACGCATCACGCACGACGACGGCTTCGCCGGCCTCGACGGGTGGTCGCGCGATGGGTCGGTCCTCTACTTCGAATCGATCTCGCATCAGGTCGGCAGCACGCCGTGCATCATGCGCGTCCCGGCGAACGGCGGCACGCCGACGATCGTCTTTCGCGAACGCTACGTCGCGTCGTCGCAAGCAGCCGTGCGTCCGGGCAGCGACGATATCGCTTTCGTCGATGGTGGGTTTCCGCAGTGGTGGCGTCACGGCCATTCGCACATCGATGAAAGCGCGATCGCCCTCTACCATCCCGGCGCGATCGGGACCGCGCGTTTCGCACGGCTCAGTGAGGGTCATGCCGTCGAGCATTGGCCCATGTGGTCGGCCGACGGGCAACGACTCTATTACGTCTCCGATCGCGATGGCACGCCAAATCTCTTGGAACGAATACCGGGTGCGCGTGCGCGGCAACTCACGCATTTCACGACCGGCCGACTCGTCTTTCCGGCGATCGCGAACGACGGTAAAACCATCGTCTTCGAACGGGATTTCGGGATCTGGCGCTACGACATCGGCGGCGATGCGCGCGAACTTCGCGTCACGCTTGCAGCCGCGCCGACGCAAGCCGATCCGCAGCACCTCGCGATCGCATCGCGCTTTGGCGAACTCGCGCTCTCACCCGATGGAAAGAAGATCGCCTTCACCGCGCGCGGCCAGATCTTCGCCGCTTCCGCGAAAGACGGCGGCGCGGGTCTGCGCGTCACGCACACGAGCGCGAACGAAGCCGCAATCGCTTGGGCGCCCGATAGTCGTCGCATCGCCTACGTCTCCGATCGCGACGGTGACGAAGCGATCTTCATGTACGATTTCGGGACGGATACCGAGACGCGCATAACGGCCGCCGAACGCGACTACGCACCCGCATTCTCTCCCGATGGCACATCGCTCGCTTTTCTCGAGCGACATCGTAGCGTGCGCGTCGTCGATCTCGCGAAGAAGACGACGCGTACGCTCGCGTCGGGGGCGTACGACGAAATCGAGCCGTTCGGCGACCGCCATGCGCTCGCGTTCTCTCCTGACGGCGCGTTTCTCGCCTTCACATCGCGGGTGACGCGCGGGTACGTCGTCGTGGAGGCCGTGCCCTCGAGCGGCGGGACGCCCCGCGCGATCGACCGCCTCGCCAACACCGGAACGGGCAACATCGCCTGGGCGCCCGATGGGAAGCGCGTCTATTTTCTCACGGGGCAGCGCACGGAACCCGGTCAGATCGCGCAAGTCGATCTCATCGCACGAACGCCGCTTTTCAAAGAAGATGAATTCCGGCGGCTCTTTACCGAATCCACGCCGGCCGAACCGGGAATGCCCGCGCGCACGCGCGGACCGTCGCAACTCCAACCGAGCGTCGTTCCCAGCACCGAGCCCACCCCCGAACCGACCGCACGCGCGTTGCAAACGCCGCGAACGCGCATCGATTTCGACGGTATTGGCGAGCGCGCGTCACTCTTACCGACGGGTATCGACGTCGGTGAGATCGCCCTCGCACGCGATGGAAAATCGCTCGTCTTTACTGGAAACGCAGCGGGCCAATCCAACGTCTATCGGCTCTCCGTCGACCCACTCGACACCGAACCATCCGTTGCGAAGCAACTCACGAGTTCGCTCGGGCTCAAGAGTAATCTCAATCTCGCGGCCGACGGATCCGCTTACTATCTCGAAAACGGTCGCGCGTTCATCGCATCGCCCGATGGCCGCACGCGCCCCTTGCCACTGGCCGCCGAGCTCGATGTCGATTTTACAACCGAGAAGACGGAACTCTTCAACCAGGCGTGGCGCGGTTTGCAGAATTTCTACGCCGATCCGAAATTCAACGGCGTGGATTGGAACGCCGTCCACGCAACGTACGAGCCGCTCGTGCGCGGCGCGCACAACGTCGTCGAATTACGACGTCTGCTCAACCTCATGGTCGGTGAATTGAACTCATCGCACTCCGGCGTCGGCGCTCCACGCGATCTCAACGCTTCGCGTTCGGGATATCTCGGCGTCGAGTTCGATGGCGCGTTCTACGAAAAGACGCATCGGTTGAAAATCGCCGAGATCGTGCCGCTCGGTCCGCTCGCACTCGCACTCGCACGAACGATTCGCGTCGGCGACGAACTCGAAGCGGTCGGCGGCACGAAACTCGCTCCCAACACCAACCTCGAAACGCTCCTCGAAAATAGCGTCGGTAAACGCATCGTTATCCGCGTGAGCGGCCACGATGTCGTCGTTTCGCCTATCGATGCGTCCACGGCGAGCGGGCTTGCATACCGTGCGTGGGTAGCATCGCGCCGCACGCTCGTGAACCGACTTTCCGGCGGGCGACTCGGCTACGTCCATCTCCAAGATATGGGCGAGGAATCGCTCGCACGACTCACGATCGATCTCGATACCGACAACCAGGCAAAAGACGGCGTCGTTGTCGACATCCGCAACAACAATGGTGGCTTCGTCGATCCCTACGTGACGGATATCTTTTCACGCCGCAACTACGTCAATTTCATCGAGCGCGGCTATCCGCTCGCACCCGAGCGACCGTCGCTCGGGCAACGCACGCTCGACCGGCCGACGGTGCTCGTCACGAACGCGCACTCGCTCTCCGACGCCGAAAACTTCACCGAAGATTACCGTCGCGCGCACCTCGGCAAAGTCGTCGGCGAACCCACGGCCGGCTGGATCATCTTCACCTATTCGCTCACGATGGTCGATGGGTCGCGCGTGCGTATACCTCGCACGCAGACATTGACGCTCGACGGCCAAAATATGGAGAACCATCCGCGTCCCGTGGACGTCCTCGCGGCGCGAACCCTCGGCGAAGACGAGCGCGATATCGATTCGCAACTCGCCGTCGCCGTCTCGACGCTCTTGCGCGGGCTCCCGCATCGATCGGCACCATGACCGCAAGGGACGCTTCGAGGTTCGACGTAGCAACGTGAGGTGATCAATCTCTGCGTCACCTACGTCTTCGCGCCCGAGAAACTGACCGAGGCGGAGGGCTACCTCAGCGCGCTGATCGCTCCATCGCGTGCGGAGCCCGGCTGTCGCACCTATGAAATTTCGCGCGCGAAAGACGATCCACACACGTTCCTCATTTTCGAACAATACGACGACGAAGCCGCAATCGAGGCACATCGTGCGTCGTCTCACTTCCTGCAATACGGCAAGAACGGCATTGCGGCGATCGCTCTCAGCCGCGTCGCCGGCCTCTATCTTCCCTTCGCTTGAATCGCGTGTCGTCTCACTCCGAAAGGCCGTTCGCATTGCGCTCGCTTCTCGTCGCCCTCGTAGGAAGTCTCGTTATGTCCTCCGTGTCCCACGCCGCATCCGCGGCGCCCATCGTGCTCGATCCGAGCGTTGCGCCCGTTCCGGTCACGAAAAAAATACCCCAGATCACCCACATCCACGGCTACACGCGTCACGACGATTACTTCTGGCTGCGAGACAAGACCGACCCCGAGGTGATGGCGCACCTCAAATCTGAGACCGCCTACACCGAAGCCGTGTTGGCGCCGACCGCGCCGTTGCAGGCGAAGCTCTATGACGAGATTCTCTCGCACGTCAAGCAGACCGATCTCAGCGTGCCGTATCGGAAGGGAGCGTATTACTATTACGCCCGGACCGAAGAAGGCAAGCAATACCCCATCTACGCGCGCAAACGTGGCAGTCTCGACGCGCCCGAAGAGATCACGCTCGATCTCAACGCGCTCGCCGCCGGGCATTCGTACCTCGGTCTCGGCACGTATAAAATCAGCGATGACGGACATTTGCTCGCGTACTCCCTCGACACGACAGGATATCGGCAGTACACGCTCCACGTCAAAGATCTCCGTACGGGACGAGATCTTTCGGAGGCGATCGAGCGCGTCGATAGCGTCGATTGGGCGAGCGACAATGCGACGCTCTATTACTCGACGGAAGACGCGGTCAGCAAGCGCCACGACAAATTCTTCCGCCACGCACTCGGTGCGCCGGCCTCGACACTCCTCTTCGAAGAAAAAGACGAGCTGTACGACATCGGCTCGCAGCGCTCCAACGATGGCGCGTACGTCTTTCTCACGAGCTATAGCAAATCGACGAACGAAGCGCGCGCCGTGCGCGTCGATCGCCCCGGTGGCGAACTCGCGATGCTCGTCCCGCGTCGCGAAGGCCATCGTTTCGGTCTCGAACATCACGGCGATCGCTTCTTCATCCTCACCAATCGCAACGCCGACGATTTCCGGCTCGTCACGGCACCCGAGACGGCGCCGCAGGAAGCGAATTGGAAAGAACTCGTGCCGCAGCGCGCGGGCGTCCATCTCGACGATATCTCGATGTTCGAGAAGTACGCGGTTCTCAGCGGTCGCAGCGGCGGCTTCAGCAATCTCGAGATCCTCGATCTCGCGACGGGGAAACTCACGTCCGTGCCCTTCGAAGAAGCCGTCCATACGGCCATGCCACAGGCCAATCCCGAATTCGTGACCTCCACGTTCCGCTTCACCTATACGTCGCTCGTGACACCGAATGCGGTGTACGATATCGATCTCGCAACGGGCAAGCGCACGTTACTCAAAGCGACGGAAGTCCCGAACTACGACCCAAAACTCTACGCAACCGAACTCGCGCACGCGACCGCAAAAGACGGCACGCAGGTTCCGATCTCCCTCGTCTATCGCAAAAACGTCAAGCGCGACGGGACGGCGCCGATGCTGCTCTACGCGTACGGCTCGTACGGCATTTCGATGGATCCGACGTTCTCGGCTTCGCGGCTCGCACTCCTGGATCGCGGCGTCGTCTACGCGATCGCACACATTCGTGGTGGCGGCGAACTCGGCGAGAAATGGCGGACGTCGGGCCATTTGCGCGAGAAACTCAATACCTTTACCGACTTCATCGATTGCGCCGAGTATCTCGTGAAGGCGAAGTACACGGCATCCGATCGCCTCGCGATCCAGGGCGGTAGCGCGGGCGGCCTGCTCATGGGTGCCGTCTCGAACATGCGACCCGATCTCTTCAAAGCCGTCGTCTCGCAAGTGCCCTTCGTCGACGTCATGAATACGATGCTCGATGCCTCGCTGCCGCTCACGACGAGTGAGTATTTGGAGTGGGGCGATCCCAACATGAAAGGCGATTACGATTACATGATGCGCTACTCACCGTACGACAACGTCGGCGTGAAACCGTATCCCGCTACGCTCGTAAAGGTCTCGGTCAACGATAGCCAAGTCCCGTATTGGGAAGGCGCGAAGCTCGTTGCGAAGATTCGTGCCGCGCGCACCGATTCGCATCCGATGCTCCTGATGGTAAACTTCGGCGCGGGCCACGGCGGTGCGTCCGGCCGGTACGACGCGATCAAGGAGAGCGCGTTTAACTACGCGTTCATCCTCGCAGAGATCGCGTCGGGCTCGTGATCGCGCGGCTCGCGTTTGCAGCGTGCGCGGCCGCTCTGCTCGCGTTCGCCTCGACGCGCGATGCCGATGCCGCCTGCGCGTACCCCGTTGGAAACGCGCTTGCATTCGCGACCGATCGCGAGCCCGCAACCGACGCACAGCTTTTTACCGGCGAACGCGGGATCGGCCGACGGCGGCGGGCGCTGGTTTCCTACGGTTTCGTACGCGAACCCGCCGAGCGAGGAACGCTCGTCCGTTGCGCTTCGAGCGCCGCGTTCGCAAAAGCGGTCGGCGCCCGCTTTGCGGCGAGAGGCCCCAAACGCATCCTCGTGTTTATCCACGGCTATTACACGCCGTTCAAACGCGCCGCAGCCGATGCGCTCGCATTACAACGGCAGCTGAAATTTGCCGGACCCGTCGTCCTCTTCGCATGGCCTGCCAAAACGACGAGCCTCCTTGCGTATCTCAAGGACGAAACGAGTGCATCATGGGCGATGCCGCATTTCCGCGCGATCCTCGCCACATTACGCAAGACCTACCCGACAGCAACGTTTTCCTTCGCCTCGCACAGCCTCGGCTCGCGCTTCGCAGCAAACGGTATCGCGGTACTTCGCGAGAGCCAGTGCGCGCAGTGCCTCGATCGATCCGTTTTCTTCGCGCCCGACATCGATTCAACCACGCTGCACGAGGAATTGAGCGAAGCGGGAACGTGTTCGGGGCGGCCGCCGAAAAAGCTGACGAAAGCCGCTCTCGTGACGCTCTACGTCTCTAACAACGATCTCGCGCTCCGGCAATCGCAGACGGTTCACGGCTATCAACGCGCGGGTCAAGCCGGGAGCGAACTCATCGTCTGCGCCGGTGTCGATACGATCGACGTCAGCCGCTATAATAGTTCCGACAAAGCGGGGCACGGCTATTTCGTCGATGCACGCATCGTCTCGGATCTCCGGGCTGCATTCGCCGGTACGTCGCCCACCGCGCCCGCACGCAAGCTCAAAGTCGTGCGGCGTGGCAACGGCGGCGCTTACTTCGAACTGCATTCTTAGCGCGACGATGACGAAGTCCGCACCCGAGATCTCGGGCCTCGTCACGTCGCGATGGGAAGCTCGCAATTGATCATCCAGTCGATCCCATAGCGATCGGTTAGCATCCCGAGCATCGCACCCCAGAACATCTTGCCGTACGGCATCGCAACGACGCCGCCCGCAGAGAGGGTGTCGAAGATGCGTTGCCCTTCGGCCATATCGTTCGTCCAAAGCGAGAGTGCGACGCGGCTGCCCGTGCATTCACTTGCGCGGTTGCTATCGGAGGCCGCGAACGCGATCGATTGCGACGTAAAGGTCGCGTGCATCACGTTCTTGCGCACCTCAGGCGGCATGTCGTCCGCTACCGGCGAGTCTTCGTAGCGTTGCAGATCCGCGATCCCGTCGCCGAAAATCGTCGCGTAGAAACGCAACGCCTCTTCGCAGGTTCCGTCGAAAAACAGATGCGGTTCCAGACGCATCGGTTATTCTTCGCGCGCGGATGACGTGCCGCCCGCATCCGCGCCGCGAAGATCGCATCGTGCGCCATCGTCGCATCCGCCGAGACGTCAGCCTTCGGCAAGTGCCTCGCGCACGATGCGCTCTTGCTCGACGGCGTGGGCGCCGCCGTAGCCTTCGGAGGGGCTCGCACGATACGGACGACCGATGTAGTCGACATCGGCGATACCGTTGGGTAAGCGGTCGAAGATGCGACGCCGGACGTGCGCGCGCGCGCCCATGTTCTTGGGTTCTTCTTGAACCCAAACCACCCGCCGCACATTGGGATAGCGCTCGAGGGTTTGCACGATCTCCGCCGCCGGCAATGGCGAGAGCAATTCCACACGGACGATCGCCGTCTTCGTTGCCTTCGCATACGCGTCGCTGCCGACGAGATCGTAGTAAATTTTCCCGGAGCATAAGATCACGCGTTCGACCGTCGCGGCGTTTTCCGCAAAACGCGCGTCGTCGATAACGGGTTCGAATTTCCCCGACGTAAGCGCGTCGAGATGTCCCGACGCCGCCTTCATGCGCAAGAGGCTCTTGGGCGTAAAAATCACGAGCGGCAGCGCGCGCGGTTGACGCGCTTGCAGACGCAAGAGATGGAAGTATTGCGCCGCGTTCGAGCAGTTCGCGATCTGCATGCTGCCTTCGGCCGAGAGTTGTAAGAAGCGTTCGATGCGCGCGCTCGAATGCTCGGGACCCGCACCTTCGTAGCCATGCGGCAGGAGCATCACCAGGCGCGACGTTTCGCCCCACTTCGCCTGACCCGCGGCGATGAATTGATCGATGATGATTTGGGCGCCGTTGTTGAAGTCGCCGAATTGCGCTTCCCAGAGGACGAGTGCGCCCGGCGCTTCGACTGCGTATCCGTATTCGAAACCGAGGCACGCGTATTCGGAGAGCGGGCTATTGTAGATCTCGATACTCGCGCTCGCGCCTCCGAGATGTTGGATCGGCGCGTATGTGCTGTTGGTCTTGGCGTCGTGATAGACGAGATGCCGATGCGAGAACGTCCCGCGCTGGACGTCTTGACCGGTAAGACGAATCGGCGTGCCCTCGGCGAGCAACGATGCGAACGCGAGCGCTTCACCCAGACCCCAATCGACTTCACCCTCGGTCGCGAAGGTCGCCTTCCGGCGTTCGAGTTGACGCACGAGTTTGGGATGGATCGTAAAGGTGCCGGGCACCGTGATGAGCGCGTCGCTCCACGCAAGGAGTTGCGCGCGATCGAGCGTCGGCTCGACGCGAGCGACCGCATCGTCGCCGTACGCGACGTGAGGCCCGATCTCGCCCATCCATTCGCCGCTCTTGACGGCCTGATGCGCGGCCGTGAGGCGCGCGGTTGCATTTGCGAGCAACGCGTTGACGTCATCGGCGCTAACGATGCCCTGTGCGATGAGTTTTTGCGCGTAGAGTTCGCGCACCGTCGGATGCGATTTGATCCGCTCGTACATATCGGGCTGCGTGTAGGCGGGTTCGTCTGTCTCGTTGTGACCGAAGCGGCGGTACCCGATGAGATCGATGATGACGTCGTGGCCGAATTTGCGGCGGAAGTCGATCGCGAGATGCACGGCAGCGATACACGCATCGACGTCGTCGGCATTGACGTGCACGATCGGCACGTCGAACCCCTTGGCGAGATCCGATGCGTAAAACGTCGAACGCGCGTCGCGCGGATCGGTCGTGAAACCGATTTGATTGTTACTGATGATGTGAACGGTGCCGCCCGTGGCATAGCCCGCAAGCGCCTGAAGGTTCAGTACTTCAGCAACGACGCCTTGCGCCGAGAACGCCGCATCGCCGTGAATGAGGATCGGTGCCGCGCGGCCCGTTTCGAGCTTCGCCGGCGACGACGTGCGATCGGTCTGCAGCGCGCGCGTCCGGCCTTCGACGACGCCGTCGACGGCTTCGAGATGGCTCGGGTTGTTTGCGAGGGCGACCGCGATCGGCCCGAGCGCCGATGCATACGTGCCGACGGCACCGCGATGATATTTCACGTCGCCCGTGATATCGTCGGTGACGCCTTCCCCACGCAGCGTTGCCGCTTCGAATTCGGCGAGTAATTCTTCGTAGGGCCGGTTGACCACGTGCGCGATCGTTGCGAGACGGCCGCGGTGTGCCATGCCGAGCACGGCGGTCTCCACGCCATCGGCGGCGAGCAACGTAACGAGCTCTTCGAGCATCGGCACCATCGCATCGAGGCCTTCGATCGAGAACGTCTTCGCGCCGATATACGTCTTGCGCAGGAAGCGTTCGAAAGATTCCACCTTCGTAAGGCGCTCGAGCACGTTGCGCGCGCGATCGGGTGCGAGTTGCACGAAGTGCATTCCCGTCTCGATGTAATCGCGCAGCCATTCGCGCTGCTGGATATTGGCGATATGCTCGACTTCGTAGGCGATCGTGGAGCTGTACGTCTTGCGCAATTCGGCGACGACGTCGGCGAGCGTACTGCCCGCGACTTTCGTGCGCAGAATCGAGGCGGGGATCGCCGACATCACGCTCGGCGTCAGCGCGTAGTTGTGCCAATCGAGTGCGGGATCGCCTTGCGGCGGCGTGCCGAGCGGATCGAGCGTTGCCGCGAGATGACCGTGGCGGCGATACGATGAGAGGATCGCCATACCCGCGGCAACGGCGCGCAAGAGCTCTTCGGAATACGACTCGATCTCGCGCGGAGCCGTCGCGTGTTGATCGGTAACGGCGGTCGCGACGACCGGCTGTTGCGCGAGATTAACGCGCGCGGGCGCGGCGCTCGTCGCGACGGCACTGGCGGCCACGACGGCGCGCGGTGCCGCGAGGCCGGCGCTCGCGAAGATGCTTTCGTAGAAGCCGTCTTTGCCTGCGAGCAGTTCGTCGACACGCTTGAGATACTCACCCGATTGTGCGCCCTGGATAACGCGATGATCGTAGGTGCTCGTGAGCGTCATGATCTTCTCGACGCCGATCGATTTGAGCGCCACGGGATCGGCATTGACGAAACCGGGTGGAAACGCGATCGCGCCAGCGGCGAGAATCGCACCTTGGCCTGCGGTCAGGCGCGGGACCGATGCGATCGTGCCGATACCGCCGGGATTGGTAAGGGTGAACGACGCGCCCGAAAGATCGTCGGCACCGAGCTTGCCGTCGCGAGCTTTCGCGATGAGCGCTTCATAGGCGCTACGGAACGCGATGAAATCGAGGCCATCGGCGTTTTTGATGACGGGCACGACGAGAAAGCGGGAGCCGTCTTTACGTGACGTATCGACCGCGATGCCGATGTGAACGCCGTTATCGACGCGCGTCGCGACGCCGTTTTCGCGGCGGAAGCTCGTGACGATCGCCGGAAATTCGTGCGCCACGCGCACGAGTGCGAAGGCGATGAGGTGCGTGAAGGAGATCTTCTCCGGGCGGCCCGCGATTTTGAGTGCGGCGTTGAACTCGGCGCGACGTGCTTCGAGCGTGCCCACTTGCAGCGTGCGAAAGCTCGTCGCGGTCGGAATCGTTAAGGACTGTTCCATCGCGCCGACGAGTGCGTTCGCTGGCCCTTTGATCGGCGTTGCCGTCGCACCGGTGGCGAGCGGCGGCAGTGGCTGCGTCGGCGGCGCGGTAGCGGCCGCGTGGCCGTTCGAGGCGATGGGCGCGTCGATCGCGTCGGCGTACAAAATCATGCCGCCCGGTCCCGAACCGACGACACTCTTGAGATCGAGATGCCGACGTTGCGCGAGCCGTTGTGCGCGATGCGACGCGGCGCCGCCGACGTGGGATCCGTTGGAGACGGGCGCTGCAGTCGCGACCTGCGCTACCGGCGGAGCCGTCGGCGTCGTGGCCGTCTGCGTCGTGGCCGTCGGCGTCGTCGTTGCGGAGCCGTCGGGGCGTGTGGCCGACGTATCGATCTCCGCGAGCAAGGCACCGACGTTGACCGTCGCGCCTTCTTCGGCGGCAAGCTTCGTTACGAGGCCCGCGGCCGGAGCGGGGACCTCGACGTCGACTTTATCCGTCGTAATGTCCACGAGCGTCGCGCCGGCATCGATCCAAGCACCCACTTTGACCCCGCCACTCGACGATCGAGCCTTCGGTCACAGATTCACCCATTTCGGGTAAAACGACTTTTACAAGCGTTTCAGGCACGACGTGACGTTTCTCTTAGCACAACACGTCCAATTCTAAAGCGCGCACCGGAACCCGCCTCCGCTTTTCGTCGGTCCGAACCAGAACGGCCACTCCCGAAATACAGCACCAAATTCTTCCCTCGCCTGGAGGCCTCCAAACCATGAAGCCCCTCTCGTACGCCCTCGCCGCCGGTCTCGTTTTCGCCGGCATCTTCGCAAGCGCAGCGCATCGCGGTAGCGCGGGACCGGTGACGATCGTCGCGGTCGACGCCGCCTCTCCGACCCCGACCCCGACCGCGACGCCCGCAGCCGTGATCGACACGAAAGATTTCGCTTATATCGACGACACCGTCACGATCAAGGCCGGCGAAAGCGTCCTTTTCAAGAACTCGGATTCGGTCGGGCACACGGTCGCAGCTGATGACAAGAGCTTCGATTCCGGCGACATGCCGACGGGGGCGACCTTTGCGCACACGTTCGAAAAACCCGGAACCTACGCGTACACCTGCGCCTACCATCGCTTCATGCACGGCAAGGTCATCGTGAAATAGGACCACGCAAATAAAAAGCCCCGTGTCGTGCACGGGGCTTTTTCGATCGTCATGCCCAGGAAGGGACTCGAACCCCCACAACCTTGCGATTACTGATACCTGAAACCAGCGCGTCTACCAATTCCGCCACCAGGGCACGGTCGCACAGCGTTCGCGTAGCTCGCGAACGACCCTGTTACCGAACGTATGAGGCGCCGTTGACGTCGATCGTCGTGCCGGTCGCATAATCGGCTCCGCCCGATGCGAGGAACGCGACGATGCTCGCGACTTCATCCGGTCCGCCAACGCGTCCGGATGGAATGTCGCCGCGAATCGCCGCGCCGTCCTCCACGAGCGATTCCGTCGCCATGTCCGTCTCGATGTAGCCGGGGGCGACCGCGAAAGCGACGATGCCGTCCCGCGCGCACCCGCGAGCGATCGACTTCGTGAAGTTCACGAGCGCGGCTTTGCTCGCGCCATAATCGGCAAACGTCATCTCGCCACGATGCGCGGCGCGCGATGCGACGTTGATCACGCGACCGCGCACGCCACGTGCCACGATGTCTTGCACGCGCATTTGCCGCATCGCCATGTACGCGAGATCGACTGCGCCGAAGAGATTGACGTCGAACGTGCGTTTCCAGCCCGCCCGCCACGCAGCGAAGTCGTCGCCGTCGAAGAGATTCTCGGCGAAGATGCCGGCATTGTTGACGAGCGTATCGATGCGGCCAAAGCGCGCGATCGTCTGAGCGACCAGCGGTTCGTGGGCGGCGGGATCTCCGACGTCGCTCTGCGCGCACGCAACATTGGCACCCCCGAGTTCATCGACGAGCGCATGTGCGGCTGCGGCTGCGTTTGCATAGGTAAAGAAAACGCTGGTCCCATCTCGCGCAAGCGCACGGACAACGTCCGCGCCGATCCCTCGCGAGCCACCGGTGACGAGGGCGACACGTTCGTGCATGGGCGCGTTCATGCGCGCTGGACGAGCGCGATTCCGCCCGCGATCGCCGCGAGGCCGATGAGATCGTTCGCGTGCACGGGTTCGTGCAAGATCAGCGCGGCGAGTGCGAGCCCGAAGACGGGCGTGAGATAATAGAACGCACTCACGCGACTCGCTTCACCATGCGAGAGTAACCAGAACCAGATCAGCGATGCGCCGACGCTGAGGACGAGCACGAGATAGGCGAACGATGCGATGAGTTCGGGTGTGAGGTGCACGTGCGGAACGCCGACCGAAACGAACGCGACCGGCACGAGCACGAGACCCGCGACCACGAGTTGAATCGCGTTGATCGCGAGCAGACTCGTCTTCGTCCCCGCACGCTTATACAGGAGTGTCGATGCGACGCTCGCGCAAACGCCGAGAAAGGCGAGGAGCACGTCGCTCGGTGCGGCCGAAGCGCTGCCGCCACGTGCGAAAACGATCGCGATCACGCCGCCAAAACCGAGCGCGAGCCCGATCGCTTTGGGAACCGTTAATTTTTCGCCGAGCAGTTTCGGTGCGACGAGCGCGAGGACGAGCGGATTCGTACTCGCAACGATCGCGCCCATACCCGACGAGAGATGATGCAGAGCCGTATAGGTGAAACCTAAGTACATGGAATTTGCGAGGATTCCGAGGCCGCCTGCGACGAGCCACGCTCGAAGCGTGCGCGGAAACGCGTGACCGAAAATCCGTGCGAGCAGTGCGAGAATGACGCCTGCCGTCACGAAACGCACGACCAGAAACCAGAGCGCGTCGGATTCGACCGATGCGACCTTGCTCGGCACGTATGCCGACGCCCAGAGAAAAATGTAAAAGATCGCGATCGCCACGCCGATCGGTCCTTGCGCTCTCACGCTCATGGTTCGAGCGACCCAACCCCGCGCATCACGTTCCAGTTGCGTCGGCGCATCGTCACCGCAATTTTTTTCGCCCGCGACACAACGCGAACGGCGGCGTAGGATCGTGTTTGCCAAACTCTTTCCGATTTTAGGCATCACGTTCATCGACATTCTCGGGTTCAGTATTCTGATTCCGATCTTGCCGTATTACGTCAAGCATTTCGGTGCATCGACGATTGCGGTCGGCGAGCTCTTCGCCGTTTTTGCACTCTGCCAATTTCTGGCAGGTCCGTTCTGGGGCCATGTGAGCGATCGCATCGGACGTAAACGCGTCCTCATCATCTCGCAGATCGGCGCGACGATCGGGTGGGCTGGGCTCGCTTTCGCGCCGACGCTCTTCTGGGTCTTCATCGCGCGCATCATCGAGGGGATCGCCGGCGGAAATATCTCCGTCACGCAGGCCTACGTAGCCGATCGCGTCGAGCCCGAGCAGCGCTCGCATGCATTCGCCTTCATCGGTGCGGCGTTCTCTGCGGGCCTCGTGCTCGGCCCCGTCGCAGGCGGGCTCCTCCTCGCGCGCTACGGCTACAAGATGCCGTTCTTGCTCGCCGCGGGCTTGCAAGTATTGACGCTGATCGCGACGATTTTTTTCCTACCCGAAGACGTCGCCGCACACGCTGAAAAAGCACCGACCGGAGGCTTCCGCGATATCGTACGCTCGCTCGGCGACGTGCACGTCTCACCCGTGCTCGTGCAAAAACTCGCCTATTCACTCGCACTCTACGCGTGGTTCGCCGTCTTCGCGCTCGTGCTCGCCGCCGTCGCTGGTTTCGGGCCGACCGAGACGAGTTTTTTCTTCGCGGGATTCGGTGCCGCGAGTATCGTCTTCCAACTCGGCGTCGTCGGTCGTATGGTCGATCGCTTCGGGGTGCGGCTCACCTCGAACATCGGCTTCGCAGCGGCGTGCGTCTACTTCGTTGCCGTACCATTCATGCACGGAACGATCGCACTCTTTCTCACGCAGATCATCTTCGCATTCGCGCTTTCGGTGACCAACGCCACGCTCGCGACGCTCCTCACCAATGCCGCACCCGAACATCTGCGCGGCACCGTTCTCGGTGCGGGATCGTCGCTCGAATCCGTCGCCGGGGTCGTGATGCCGACGATTAGCGCAGCCGTACTCGCGACCTACGGCGCGGGATGGACGGGCGCGATCTCGGCGTTCTTCGCATTCGTCGCGCTCGTGCTCGGAATCGCCGCGACGCGAAAACGCGCGACGGCGTGATCGAGCGATCGTTCACGCGGCGGACGATTTGCGCCGCGGCTTCTTTTTCGCTGCGGCCGTATCGTCCGAAGATTCATCGGTGACGCCGCGTTTTTTCGATGCCTCGAGACTCTTCTGCAACACGTCCATAAGGTTGATGACGTTGTCGCGCGCGGGCGCTTTGGTCTCGCCCTTGGGAAGATCTTTGCCTGCGGCGCGCGCGTCGATCATCGCGAGCATCTGCTCGCGATAGGTATCTTTGAACGCCTCGGGATCGAAGGCTTCGGTCATCGTATCGATGAGCATCTTCGCGACTTTCATTTCGTTCGCGATCGGTTTTTCACTCGCGGGCAAATCGAGCGTCGACGTCGCGACGATCTCATCGGCGAAGTGCATCAATTCCAGGACGAGTGCATCGCCGCTCGGCTTGAGCGCCGCGAGATGTTCGCGCGAGCGAATCACGACTTTTGCGATGCCGACTTTACCCGATTCGCGCAACGCCTCGCGCAAGAGCGCGTAGGCGTGACGACCGCGCTTTTCCGGTTCGAGATAATACGGCTTATCGAAAAACATCGGATCGATCTCTGCGAGATCGACGAACTGCACGATATCGACCGATTGCGTCGCCTCGGGATTCACGCGATCGAAATCTTCATCGCTGATGATGACGTAACGGCCCTTCTCGTACTCGAAACCCTTGACGAGATCACCATATCCGACTTCTTCGCCGTCGATCGAACAACGACGCACGTTATTAATCCGGCCTTCATCGGTCTTATGCAAGAAGTTGAATTTGAGGTCGTTCGTGCGTATCGCGGTCTGCAGTTTCACCGGGATCGTCACGAGCCCGAAGTTGATCGATCCGGTCCAAATTGCGTGGGCCACGGCCTACCTCCAAGTCGCTCGTGCGGCAGCGAGCGCGGGTTCGAGTTGCTGTTCGCGCCACGATGCGCCGCCCCAGAGATCGCCGCGTTCGGCGAGCATCGCGGGAGCATTTGCGATCGTGAAGCGAGCGAATTCGCCCTCGGTACCCGCGAGCGCTGCCTTCCCGCGCGGGCGTTTACGCGCGAGAGCCTCGATCTCGGCCCACGCCATCGGCATCGAGACGGGCGCCCCATCGCGCGCGCGGACGCTGTAGGGCGCCACGAGCGTCTTGCCTCGGCCCACCTGAACGTAATCCAAATAGACGGTCGCAGCCGGACGTTTCGCCGTCGTACGCTCGAGCGTCGTGAGTGTGGGAAAGCGCTCGTGGACGCGCCGCGCGATCATCTCAGCAAAACCCCGCGCGATCTCGTAGGTATACGTCGGCACGAGCGGGATCGCGACGTGCAGCCCGCTTCCCCCCGAGGATTTGATCGCGGGGACCAGCCCAATTTCGGCGAGCGTCTCGCGCAACCCGAGCGCGACTTTCGCGAGCGTGCCGATGGTACAGCCGTTAAACGGATCGAGATCGAAGAAGAGAAATTCGGGCACGTCGAGGTCGGGTTCGTGCGAGGTCCAGACGTGGAGCACGATCGCGGCGAGGTTCGCCACGTACACGAGCGTCGCTTCATCGTCGCACATCACGAAACGCACGCGATCCCGCTTACCACCAGGTGAATCGACGGTCGTCGTCGCGACCCATGGCGGCAGATGCGCGGATGCGTTCTTTTCGAAGAACGTCGTTCCGTCGATGCCGCTCGGGAAGCGCTCGAGCGTAAGCGGCCGACCGCGCAGATGCGGAACCATTGCGCCCGCGACCGCACGGTAATACGCGATAAGATCGCCCTTCGTGTAGCCATCGCGGGGAAAGAGCACTTTCTCGCGGTTTGAGAGCGCGAGTTCGCGGCCGTCGATCGTCACGAATTCTTTTGCCGCGACGGTCACGCAAGGTCACATGCGGGGATCGCGCGCTCGCGCACCACGTCGCGCGCGTCTTTATCCACACGCATGGCGACGAAGACCGGATGACGCAGCGACCCGTCGCGCGTCCATTCGGCAAACGTCACTTCGGCGACGAGCGTGGGTTCGATGTAATGCGCGGGAGTCGCCGTCTTCGGTTCATCGGCAAACGGCGACGTCGGCCGTTCGAGCGGAGCGAGTTCGCGCGCGATCGCGGCGAGTCGTTTGCTATCGAAGCCCGTGCCGATGGAACCCACGTAGCGTAGGACGTTCCCCTCGTACACGCCCGCAAGCAATGCACCGAAATGCTTGCGACTGCCGCGGCCTTCGGTCCAACCGCCGATCACGACCTCGGCACGTTGCTGGGCTTTGATTTTCACCCAATCGCGCGAACGTCGCTCGACGTACGGCGAGCTGCTTCGTTTTCCAACGATGCCTTCGAGACCACGGGTCTTCGCGAGATCGAAGAGCGCTTTTCCATCGCCCACCACGTGTTTGCTCAGCATGACGGGGCCGCGTCCGGTCAAGAGCTCTTCGAGTATCGCCTTGCGTTTGGCGAGCGGTTCTGCGCGAAGATCGCGACCGTTGCCGTACAGAACGTCGAAGACCGCAAACGTTACGGGCGCTTTGTTCGGCGCCATTCGACCGAAGCGGTCGACGCGTTCTTGCAGGGCGCTAAAAGACGGTCGGCCCTCGCCATCGAGCACGACGATCTCGCCGTCGACCACGAGCGGTCGTTCGGAGAACGCATCGGCAAGCGCGCCGAGTTCGGCAAACTTCGTCGTAAAGTCGTTGCCGTTACGCGATACGATCGTGACCGCGCCATGTTCGTCGATGTGCACGAGCGCGCGATACCCGTCCCACTTGAGTTCGAAGAGCCACATGGGATCATCGAAGGGCGCATCGACGGCCGTCGCGAGCATGGGTGAGACGATCGTCGGCACGGGCTCGTGGTGTTTCGCACGCATAGCGGACGGACGCGCTACGGCTGCGGGGCCGGATGACGTCGACGATTTCGCCTTCGGACTCGCTGCGATGTCGTCGAGCGTCTTCGTCGATTTCACCGACAGCGCATGATCTTCGATCCGCCACGCGGGATCGACGGCATCATCCCGCTCCTTGATGAGGAGCCACGCATTGGCCTCATCATCGCGGCCTTTGATATGGACGAGCGCGAACTTACCGTGTAATTTCTTGCCGAAAAGCTCGACCTTCACGGAACCGTGCGCGATCTCTTCGGTGAGATCGTCGCCCTCGGTGAGACGATACGTGCCGCGATCCCAAACGATGACCGCACCCGCACCATAATTGCCCGCGGGAATAGTACCTTCGAAATCACGATAATCGAGCGGGTGATCTTCCACCGCGATCGCGAGTCGCTTCTGCGCGGGATCGAATGACGGGCCCTTCGGGACTGCCCACGATTTAAGCACGCCATCGGCTTCGAGGCGAAAATCGTAGTGCAAGCGCGAAGCGCGATGCATCTGCACGACAAACCGTAGCCGCGTTCCGCGCGCCGGCTTCGTTCGCGCCGGAGCATCGGAAGGTTCGGACGTCTGCGAAAAATCGCGTTTCTTCGCATACGTTGCCAGCGGCTTTGCGTTCGGTGCTGCCACGATACAGACGAGTATACCCGTTCTTGGCTGAAACCGAGCGAGCGCGCCGCACGAAATGGATGAAGAGAGAACTTACTTGGTGGTCGTGGTGGTACCAGACGAACCGCCGGCTGCGCCGGCGCCGGCGGGCTGCTGATTGATGATGGTCGTCGTCGACTTCGGGCCGGACGATGCGTTCCAAGGCTGCCAGACGAAAAGCACGATCGCAAAGATCACAACGATGGCGACGATGGCTAGAATACCGGTGTTGTTGCCCTTCGAAACGATGATGGGACGATCTTGCATGGGGACTCCTTTACAAACAAAGGCGTTATAACCCACGTTCCAGGTTCGAAACATCGGGTCGTTCGGTTGCGACCTCACGAAGCTCTAGCACCGAACTATTGCATTACGTTCGAACGAACGTTCTCCAATACCAACAACCCCAGGCCCCCACGAGCATCGAGTAGCCGCAGAGAGCGATGCCGATACGGCCGATGCCGTCGCGACAAGCGAGCGCGATGAGGACGAAGAGAAACGGCTCGAAATCGAGTGCGTGACGCATGCCGAATTGCGCGTATCCGTTCACGTAGTACACGACGTTCGGCAAAAAACACAACGCAACGGCCGCCCACATCGCGATCCGCAAACGCATCGGCCCGCGGGCGAATAGCCCGAGCACGAGCCCGGGCGAACTCCAGGTGAGTGCGAACCCGTTGAGCGTCGGAACGACGTACGGATAGCCGGCTTGAAAATCCGGCAATCGAACGAAAAACGAATGGAGTTCGTACGGGATATAGCTCAGGCGGAACGGCGAGCCGGTCGGTTCGCCCGCTGAATCCTGGTGATACCACGCGGTGTAGCCGATATCGTAGGGCACGCCCCAGCGCGCTTCGTTGTATCCGATCCAGAGCGCCACGAACGGGACGAGCGTGAATACGTACGCGATGAGATTCCGCCGATGATCGCGTGGCGAGCGTTCGCGCGCGAGCAAGGCACCCGCCCCCGTTCCCCACCAGAGCAGCGCCCCATACACCGGTAAGACGAGCACCATCGTGAAGCGCGATTCGACGGCAGCGGCGGCGTACAGCGCGACGAGCACGCCCCGCCGCTTACCGAGAAGCTCACGAATCGCGAGCAGCGTCATCGCAGCCGAAGCGACATGCGCGATAAACCAGACGTCGCCCAACATCGCGCACCAAAACAGATCCGTTCCGAGCAACAGAAACGCCGCTAAGAAGGCCGACGTTCGACGCGGCACCTCGAGCATGCGCGCGATCTCGTACGCCGCGAACGTCGCCACGCCACCCAAGAGCGCGGCGAGCGCTGTTTGGTTCGTCGCGGTTCCCCAAATGGCGAGTGCCGGAAGCAGGAGCACCGCTGGAAACGGCGCTTCGATCACGTAATAACGTCCGTTATATGGGAGCGCGTCGATGTAGGCACCCGGCCAATCGATCCACGTCCGGCCATGTCGAAACGCGTCCGCCAAGAGCACGAAATTATTATACGGCGTATGCTTGAAGCCACCGGCAATGAGGATCGCGAGCACCGCGAAAACACCGAGGGCGATACCTTCGAAACGTTTCACGAGTGCGCGCGATCGGACGTTATGCTATACACGGCGTACGGCGAACGTTTGAGCGCCCTACACCGGTACCCTGGAAGCGCGAGTGCGTCATCGAATGACACGATGTAGATCGGGCGCGCGCGCAACCAGCGAGCATAGTGCGCGACGTATTGTTCGGGCGACGCGGCCACGACGACGCGCGCTCCGAGATCGTGGTTCACATAGGCCGCGTAGGCGAGCGGCGTCGCATACGCCCATTCCGCGAGCACGATCGAACCGTCGGGAACGAGCCTCTTGAAATCGGCAACGTAGCGCGCCGCACCTCGGTCGTTCCGTTGGGCAAAGATCTCGAGCCGCGCGGGAGCGGCCACGACGAAACTCACGACGAGCCCGAGCGTCATCGCCGTGCGCGCGATGCTGCGCGGCCGCGCGACGAGCAGCTCGGCAATGCGCTCGTACGCCAAACCGATCGCGATCGCCGCACACCACAGTGGAAAGAGATAGTAGCGATCGGGATCTTGTAATTCCGTATACGATTCCGTGTACGGCACGGGTGCGACCGCCGCGAGAACGAGCGCGATTGCAATCGGCTTGCGCGACCAAAGCGCGAGTGCGAAGCCGACGGCGGCGAGCGCAGCGCCCGGCGGCCCGTACGCCGCTCCCGCGCGCGCATCGAATGCACCCGCAAACGCGGGGTAGCGCGCGATATCGAAAAATCCCGCAAAGCCGCTATGCACGTTGAAATCCGAGGCCGTTAAGACGCGAATGAAATTCGCGATCGTCGCTGGATGATCGTAATCCCAAAACGCCGACGCACCCGCGGCGAGTCCGAGCGCAATCGTGGGGTCGAGCGCGTGCGCCGCCACGTACGCACTACGTAACGGTAAATATGCGTAGGGTAAGAGGCCGAGCCCAACCCCGAATGCGACGATCGCACCGCTGCGTAGAGAGCGACCGTCCGGTCGCGCGAGCACGACGATTGCGATTGATGGAACGAGGAGGAGCGCGATACCGTGCGTCGCGCCCGCGAGACCCGTCACCAGTGCGGTTACGAAGAGCGTGCGCGGCGAGCCGCCGTCGTAAAAGCGGATCGCGAAGAAGATCGCGAGCGTTCGAAAGAGCAGCGAGAGATCTTGCACTTCCGCGCGCGTCGCATCGTGCAGCGTCACGTTCGCAAACGCGAAGCCGAGCGTACAGATCGCGGCAACGATGGGTGGCACCTCGAAGCGCCGTGCGACTGCGTAGAGCACGCCGACGGCGACCGCGACGGCGGTCGCGCACATCAGATCGACGCGCCACGCCGCTTCTCCGAAAGGAACGACGTGCGCGACGAGCCAGCCGAGCAAGATGAAGGCCGGGCACGCGGGCGGGTGCGCGATGCCGAGGATGATCGCGACCGTCTGCAACTCGCCCGTATCCCAAAACGCGAACGATGGCGGTAGGGCCGAAACGTACGTGGCGAAGGCGACGAGTCCCAAGATCGTCGCGTGGAGCGCCGTTTTATTCATGACCGAAGTTCCGAGAGTCGCCATTTTTTCGAGATGTAGAGCGAATTTGCGAACGGTGTGACATCGTATGCGCGGGCGAGCACGAAATAGATATGCGGGAAACGCGCTTGCCAGCCCGGGTAAAGGCCGGCGAAATCGTGCGGCCAGCCGCAGGCGATCCGTCGCGTACCGAGTGAATGTGCGACGTAGATCTCGTATGCGAGCGGCGTCGCGAAATTCCACGTCGCGATGACGAGCGAACCATCGGCGGTCCGTCGCGCGACTTCACGTCCGAGTTCGCGTGCATCGTCGGTGCGCGTCGTCTCGCCAACGTCGTGCGCGACGCCCGCGATGCCGGGGAGGAGTGCGAGCGCGAGCGCTAACGCCGCAAGCGATGACGCGTGCGGCGCGATGCGTGGTGCATCGCTCGTAAGCGCGCGCACGAGCCACGATACGCCGACGGCCGCACACGCGCCGATCGCCCAGAGCGCGGGCAAGGCATACCGTGCCGTATCGGATTCCGCGGCATAATTCGCAACGAACGCCGCACTCCCGAGCGCGAGCGATGCGAATCCGCTCGCGACGCGCGGGCGACGCACGACGAGCGCGCAAAATCCGATCAGCGCGAAGGCGAGCATCACGTAGCCCTCGTTTCCGTATGCGACGTCGTGCGCGAAACGAAGGGCGCGTCCGGCGCCATCGGTGCTAGCCGCGCGCGCGAACGCATGCAGCGGCGAGAAATCGGCACCTGAGATGTAGCGCCAGAACGTACTCGGTGTTGATGGCGCACCGTTGTCGAAGATCGCGGTCCCGACGAGCCCGAGGTCGCGTCCGGGATCGCCACCGTGCGTTTCCACATATGCGCTGCGAAGCGGGACGTAGAGATAGAGTGCGAGCGGCGCGAGTCCGCCCGCGACCGCACGGGCGCGCGCACGTGGACGCGCGGCGACGATCGCGGGCCAGGCGAAGACGATCGCGCACGGGAGCGCGAGCGCGGCAATCGGATGGATCGCGAGCGCCGCGCCCAGGGCGAGCGCGGAGCGCATGAGGAGGCGCGGGTCGCGCTTCGCCCCCGCC
>ENA-OFCD01000048-OFCD01000048.1-metagenomes-genome-assembly--contig:-NODE-48-length-73323-cov-4.022998_pt1 | contig 73323 bp, 58 predicted proteins | sample MGYA00153392_OFCD01 | MGnify analysis MGYA00153392 | reverse complement strand
CGCCGTACTCATCGCCGCCTCTCGGCGCTCTCGGCGCGGTCGCGCTCGGCGCTCAGCTCAGCGACTTGGCGCTCGAGGTCCAGCCACACCAACGTCGCGGCCACGCGTGGATTGGCCTCGATCTCCCGCGCCTTGTGGCTCTCGTAGTTCGTGTAAAAGACGATCCCGTGCTCGTCGAGACCCTTCAATAGTACGACACGCGCGCTGGGAACTCCGTCCGTGGTCGCGGACGCAAGTGTCATCGCGTTGGGCTCGAGGACGCCCGCCGTCTGCGCTTGGTGCAGCCAGATCTCCAGCTGCTTCAACGGATGAGCCGCTACGTCTCCCTCGAGCAAGCCGGCCTGCGTGTACTCCTGGCGGAGCGTGGCCCACCGCGATTGCGTCATCGAATGCACCTGTAGCTCTTGGTTTTCCTGGCTCAGCCCCCTCGCGGTACCACCTTTCTACTCGGCAGGCGTGTAGAGTGTTGCCTCGCTCTCGAAACCCCCGAGTAACGAGGAATCGGATGTCCATTCGCCGACCCAACATCGACGAGAAGCGCGTGGCTGTGGTGAACAGCACGCTGCCGCCGAGTTCGGGCGTCGAGCACGGCAACATCGGCGCCGATTGGGCGCTGCTGGTCCTCGAGCAAATGCCGGACGGCGTCGCCTTGCTGGAGCACGGAGTGATCGCCGCGGCAAACGATCGCCTCGCGAAGCTCTTGGGAGAAAGTGTCGGCAGAGACCTCGTCGGCAGGCCGCTCCCCGAGCCGACCGAGCCCAAGGTCGGCTCCGCGCAAGAGCATTGGGCTCGCGCGGACGGGAGCATGGTTCACGTGGAGGTCCGCCGCAGCGCGCTGGAGCTTGCCGGAGTCCAACGCACGCTTGTAGTGGCTCGCGACGCCGCGACTCTGTCGCTCGTCGAATCGCAGGTTCGGCAGGCGGGCCGACTCGCAGCGGTGGGCACTCTCGCGGCCGGAGTCGCGCACCAGATCAACAATCCGCTCGCCTACGTGATCACCAACCTCGCTCACCTCGGCGAACGTCTACCCGAGATCTCGCGATTGATCGCCTCGGGTGACATCGTCGAAGCCGATCGGCGGATCGCCGACTTGCTGGCGGCCGTTCTCGAAGCTCGTGAGGGAGCCAAGCGCGTCGCCGCCATCGTGAGTGACCTCAAGATGCTCAGCCGGGTGGACGACGATCGCCACGCACCCGTCGACGTCGCACGCTTGCTCGACGCCGCCGCGAACATCGTCGCGACCGAGTTCGGCGGACGCGTGAAGCTATCTCGCGACTACTCCGGCGTCGGGACGGTCGTCGGCAACGAGGCGCGCCTCGGGCACGTCTTCGTGAACCTCCTCATGAACGCCGCCCAAGCGCTGCAGGAGGCGGGCGAGGGTCCTCACGAGGTGCGCCTCGTGACCAAGAACGACGCGAACGGACAGATGGTCGTCGAGATTTCGGACACGGGTCCGGGCATTCCCCAGAGTGTCGCCACGCGCATCTTCGACCCGTTCTTCACGACCAAGCCGCTAGGCGTGGGTACCGGCCTCGGCCTCACGACGAGCCTCGGGATCCTCAACGCGATGGGCGGCACCATCGAGGTCGACAGCGAGGTCGGCGCGGGCGCCACGTTCCGCGTCGTCATGCCCGTGACCGCAGCGACCACGATCGCAAAGCGCAGCGAGCCGCCGGAGCCCGGCGTGAAGTCTCGCCCTCGCGTGCTCGTGATCGACGACGAGGTGACGCTCACGAACGCGCTCCGACGCGCGCTGCATGACGCCGAGGTCGTCGTTCGATCGAGCGGCGTCGAGGCGCTCGCGCTGCTCGAAGGAGACCATCGCTTCGACGCCATCGTTTGTGACATCATGATGCCCGAAATGAGCGGCATCGAGACGTTCGAGCGAGTGCGCGCCAAGAACCCCGAGCTCGCCCCACGCTTCATCTTCATGACGGGCGGCGCGTTCACCGTGGAGGCGCGCGCCTTCTTGGACGCAGTGGACAACGAGTGGCTGGAGAAACCGTTCGAGCTATCTGCGCTGCGCCGCCTGATCCGCGGTCGCGCCGCAGAGAAAGCGAAATGAGCGATCAGGACGCCGAAGCGCGCGCGCGATTCGTCTACCTCGTCGTCCGCGAGCTCGGCGCGAGCGGCGTGCGGATGGGCCGTCTCGAGCCTAGCGAAGATCCCGACGTGGTCCGCGTCGAGCTCGGCGACGGTCGCGCAGTCGAAGCGACGTTCCCGAACGACGGGTTGAAGGACAAGAGCGGCGCGCAAGGACGACTGTTGCTGCTCGCGCGCGCGTTCGAGAGTGCGATCTTCGGCGCGCAGCCTCCGCGTGCCACCGAGGAGCCGGAGCGCGCACTCGGAGAAGAGCTCGGAGCGCTGGCTGGCCGCGCGGGTGCTGTAGACGCAGTGGTGATCGACGCAAAATCGCCAGTGATTTGGGCCTCGGCGCGCGGCCTCGTCGGCGGTGGCGCGACGGCGGAGGTCGTCCGCATCGGCCGCCCCAAGCGCGTCGCGACGCAACCGGCGGAGCCGCCCACCGCCAAACGCAAGACAGAGCGCGTCGTCGCTCGCGTGCGATCACTCAAGGGCGTGCAGACGCTCTCACGTGGAGGTCACGTCGCACACCTCGAGCGCGCCCGCGTCGGTGGCTATCTCGCGCGCAGCTTCGCCAGCATCTACGTGCTCATCGTGATCTTCGACGGCGCCATCGACGAGCTTCGGGCCGAGCGAGCGCTGCGCGAGCACATGCCCACTGTCGAGCGCCTCGTCATCGCGCTTCCTCCGCGCGATCCGATCGACGGGAACACGAACGTCGTCTCGCTGCGCTCAAAGCGCGCTCGCGCGAGAGGCTAGCCGACGATCTGCGCGAGGCCGTCGACGAGTCGGTCGACGTCTTGCTCGCCGTTGAAGACGTGCGGACTCGCGCGCACGGTTCCATCGAGATTGGCGCGCGCGTGAAGCACGTGTGCGCAGTGAAAGCCTCCCGAGACGCACACGCCGAACGTGTCGGACAGGGCGCGCGCGACGTTCTCCTGTGTCATGCCCGGCGCGTCTACGACGATGGTTGCGAGCGCGATGCGCTCGGTCATGGGGAGTGCGTCGGCGAGCACGCGAACACCAGGGACCTTGCGCAGCCGATCGAGCATGTACGCGCCGAGCTGCTCGTCGTGTTCGCGTACGGCTTGGAGGCCGATCGCCCGCAAGAAGCGGATCGCCGCGCCCATGCCGATCGTCGCCTCGATCGCCGGCGTGCCCGCCTCGAATCGGAACGGCGCGTCGCGCGGAACGAAGCGTCCCTCGAGCTCTTCGTTGAGCGACACCATGCCGCCGCCGACTTGATAGAGCGCGAGTCGATCGAGCCGCTCACGCTTGGCCCACAAGAAGCCGACGCCGCTCGGACCGAACGCCTTGTGTGAGCTCGCCGCCAAGAAATCGATCCCGAGCGCGCGCACGTCGATCGGCAAATGACTTATCGACTGCGCGGCGTCCACGAGTACCGGCACACCCTTCTTCTTGGCGAGCTCCACGATGCGCGCGAGCGGCGCGATCGCGCCAGTGACGTTGGAGACGTGCCCGATGGCGACGAGCTTGGTCCGCTCCCCCAGCAGCGACTCGAAGCGATCCCAATGCGGGAGGCCGTCGGCGTCGATCGGGACGGGAACGGGTCGAGCCCGCACGCGCCACGGCAGCCAGTTCGCGTGGTGCTCGCTCTCGGGGAACACCACCTCGTCGTCGGGGCCGAGTCCCATGCCGTGCGCGACGAGGTTGATCGCCTCGGTCGTTCCGCGTACGAAAACGATTTCGCTGGGCGACGCGTTGATGAGACTCGCCACCTCGAGCCGCGCCGCCTCGTACAGATCGGTCGCCTCCTCACCGAGCGCGTGCACTCCGCGATGCACGTTGGCGGTCGTGCGCTCGTAGTAGTCGCGTACGGCGTCGATCACCACTCGCGGCTTGGGCGTCGTGGACGCGCTGTCGAGGAAGACGAGTCGCTCTCCGTTGAGCGTCCGCGAGAGCAGCGGAAACTCGCCTCGAACGCGCTCGTCCAGGCTCACGACTCCGCGGCCTCGAACGTCGCCTGCACATCGATCGGGAAGCTCCGCCGCACGACGCGAAACTTTCCGCTCGCCTCCGCCGCGATCGCCGTCGCGCTGCGGACCTCGAGTCGAACGCCATGCAAGAGAGGCTCGAGCGCGCGCTTCACGTCAGCGTTCACGTCCCCGCGCGCGACGACGTCGATCTCCACCGCAGACGGCTCGCGTTGCTGGAGCTGGAACTGCACGAGCCCTTCGATCTTGGCCAGCGCGCGATCGATCGCCGCGCACGTGACGATCGCGCCGTCGGGGCGAACCACCGCGTCTTGCAGCCGGCCCTCCACGCTGCGCAGCGACGGCACTGTCGTGAAGCGAGCGGTCGCCTCGTTCGCGACCGACACGAGATCGCCGACGACGAAGCGCAACAACGGCTGCGCAGCTCGGTCCAGCGTGGAGACGACGACGAGCGCGACGTCCACGCTCCCGGGCGTCGGCACCTTCACGCGCAACAACTCGACGTGCGTGGTGAGCGGCGCATGATGCAGCCACCCGTCTTCACCTTGCATGAACAGCACACCGACCTCGCTCGCGCCGTAGAGCTGAAAGATCGGGCCCGCGTACGCGCGCCGGATGGAGCGAAGGTGCGCCTGCGTGGTCTGCGCGTACGTGAGCTGCACGAAGCCACCGACTTCGATCTTGCGACCCTGCTGGTGCGCGTGCTCCGCGAGCGCGGCGAGGTACGCCGGGTCTGCTTCGAGTCCGACGGTCTGGTGTCGCGCGAGTTCGTCGAGCATCCGCGTCATGTCGTCGGCGGCCCAGAAGGTCGGATCGGGACGCATGTTCAAGAACAAGTGCGGCTCGTCTAGCCGTTCGTCGAAGGTGAGATCGCCGGTGTGGCAGACGCCTCCGCCGCACACGGGCGTCGTCAGAATGGCCTCTTTGTAGGGCGATCCGACGCTGTCCATCGCGCGTGCGACGAGCGAGTTCGTGCGCATCGCGCGCGCCTCTTGGCGCAGCCACCACCCTTTGTCCCAGAGGATGCGGAGTCGCTCCTCGGTCGAGCCGCTGGTCTCGACGAGCTCGAGCGAGCCGCTCAGGAGCTCCGCGCGAGTGTCGCGATCCTTGGTGACCCACGCCTTCGGCAGCGCCGCGCGCACGTCCTTCTTGAACAAGATCGGCATGCCGGACAACGTCTGCGCGAGCGTGTCACCGCGCGCGACTCCTCCACGCTTGCTGTAGAACGGGATCTCCGTGGCGGCGCGCACGATTGCGTCGAGGGCGCGTCGCTCGTGATTGGGATCCTTCGGCGTCTGTCCGAGAGACTTATTTTCGGCGACGAGCTGCGTTTGCATCGGGAAGCGACCTTAGCACTCAGTCATCGTCGTCACGAGCGGCGACGGTAGGAGGCGTCAAGGACACGCAGCCGTCAGTCGTGAGGAGCCCGCACGCGAGCGCGGCGTTGAACTCTCGAGCGGGCAAGCGATCGGCGTGATCGAAGTCCATGCCCATCGTCGCGAGCGCCCAGTACTTCGCGTCGCCACGAGGCCTTGAGGCGGTCTCCCCCTTCTTCGCGGGTGGCAGCGTGAGCTTGGTGTTGCGAAGCACGTCCGGAACGATCGCGACGAACGGCTCGGCGCTCACGGACTCCGTCAGAGCCTCGGCGATCGGCGCGGCAGTCGCGTCGGCTTGAGACATCGGCGAGAGCCCCAAAATCAGCTCGATCGTGCGCAGCACACTCGGCGTCGTGTAGCGAGTGTGCACGAGCCCACCCTTCACGTGGCCACCCGCGAACGCGACGAAGCTGCGGTGAGAGTCCACGTGGTCTGCGCCGTTCTGAGCGTCGTCCTCCAGCACGATGACGAGCGTGGACTCCCAGTACTTGCTCTTACTGAACCTCTCGACGAGCCGGCCCACCGCGTAGTCGTGGTCGGCCACTTGCGCGTCGGGCGTGTCGACGCCGTCGAGCGACTTGGTGAACGAGCCCGTGTGATCGTGCGGCAAACGAACGAGCTCGAGCGCCGGCAGATCGCCGTTCTTCTCGTACGCGTCCAGCTCGCGCGCCCACTCGTTCACGCGGTACTGATCGGGGAACGTCATGTCGAACCCGCGGAAATACGGGTCCGTCACGTCGTGCAACGCCGACGCGGTCGGGAACGCGACGCGTGTTTTCTTCGCGAACGGATCCTTGATCGGCGGCACGCGCGCGGCGTCGTTCTTCGGCAGGGTGTAGCGATAGTCCTCGACGAAGCACCCGTAGTTGCGCACGGACTTTCCCGCTGCCAGCGCGACGTCCCACAAATACCCGTGCCCACCCTGCGCGGGCGTGTCGACGCCGCCTACGTCCGCGCGGCCCGGCAACAGATCGATCTGCTTGGGCGTCTTCGGGTTGAAGGCGAGTCTCTCATCGAGCGTCGCCTGCGACACGTTGATGTTCCGGTTCGTGCCCTCCCAGTCGTACGAGTGCTGTCCGCGGCCCGCGTACTCGAGCGGAATCGCCTTCTCCGCGACGTCCGTGGCGCGGCCTGCCATCGTCCACTGCCAGCCGTCTCCCGACACACCGCCCGAGTCGAAGAAGCGATCGAGCAGCACGAAGCGCTTGGTGAGCGCGTGGAGGTTCGGCGTGATGCTCTCGCCCCACATCGTCAGCGAAGCGTCGCCGTCCGCGCCCTGCACGTCGCCGAGCACCTGATCGTAGGTGCGGTTCTCTCCGATCACGAAGACGACGTGCGTGATCTTGCCCGCGAGCGCGGCGAAGATCGGCGGCGTCGTTGGAGGCGCGTCGAGGTGGTGGTTGGCCAATGCCTGATGTGTCAACGGTGCGAGCAGCGCAGCCTCCGGGATCGGAAACGCGTGAACGCCACCCTTCATCAGCTGCAAACCGAACTGCGTTCCGTCGCCCATCACGACGTCGAAGGGCTTCACCATGGCCGTAGGGTCGCCACGCGGACCTCGCGGGTTGGGTCCCGTCGCGCTCTTGCCATACGCCACGAAGAGCGAGCGCCCGTCGGGAGAGACGACGACGTCGTTCGGGTAGAAGCCCGTCGGCACCAGGCCAACGACCTGGCTCACGCCTGAGATGTCGCTCGCGAGATCGACGATCGCGACTGCGTCCGCGCCTCCGAGCGTGACGAACAGGCGTCTTTCGTCTTGCGAGAGTCGAAGTGCGTTCGGGCTCGATCCGCGGTAGCTCAGTGCGACCGAGCCGAGGGGACCCGCGACGCGAATCTCGTCGCGCGCGGTGAACGACTCGCGATCGATCACGCTCACGGTGTCGCTGTTCGCGTTCGCGACGAAGAGTTTCCGGCCGTCTTTCGTCGCAATGACGCGCGTCGGCTGCCCACCCACGCGAACGCGCCGCGAGACGGCCCCTAACGCGAGATCGATCTCGACGAGTTCCCGATCTCTCTGCGAGGTGACGTACGCACGATCCTCTCCGACGACGAGCACGCCGAGCGGGAACTCTCCGCCGGGTACACCCTTGCCAGGACGCAGATCGATCTCCTTCTGTACGCCGCGCGTGGCGACGTCGATCAGCTGCACGCTGTCGTTCTCGTGATTGGCCACGACGAGCATCTTGCCGCTCGCGGATACGCCGATGCCCGCGGCGAACGGGCCCTCCTCGAGTCCGAGCCCACCGCCGTCCGCGCCCTTCAAATGGTGCAGCGCGATGGGTGGCGTGCCGTCCGCGAATTTGTTCGTCGCCGCGTCTCGTGTGAGCTCGCGCACGACGTCGTCCGAGCCGCCGCTCACGTAGAGGTGCGCGCCGTCGGGCGAGAACGCGAGCCCGATGAAGCTGTTCGGGACCACCACCGCGCCAAGCTCCTTCAGCTCGCCGTTCGCCTGCGGCTCGAAGAAGAACACGTACTCGCCCGCCGTCTCTTGCACCGCATCCCCTTTGGGCGTTAGCAAGCGGTTGAACCCGCTCGTCAACACCGCGAGCGTCTTGCCGTCCGGCGAAAGCTCCTCGGAGACCGCGAATCCTGCTCGAAACGAGGAGTGAGCCGCGAGGTGCGGGTCGAGCTCGTAGAGCCGAGAGCCGGGAGCGATGTCGGGCGTCAACGTCGCCCCAGTGGCGAGCTCCACCGATGTCCGGACCACCAGATTGGGCGCTGGGCGCGCGTCGACGGATGCGTCGAGCGATTTTTCGGCCGAAAGAATCGGCTGCGGCACGGCGGGCGAGCAGCTGAAAACAAGCACTGCGAGCGCATGAGGTGCGGAACGCACGTTCAGCATGGAAGGGGCCGTTCCTTGACGTTGATGAAGAGGGCGGTGTACTTGGGCTGCGATTCGGACACCAGGGGCGATGTTTGCGACTGGTGGTCGGAGCGATGTAGATTGAGCTTTTCGCTCTGCATTGGGTAACTCGGGGGACGAGGTTGAGTGCATGGGCAGTCGACAAACCTGGCCGGAAATTCGTCAAATCGAAGAATACCAAGGGCGATGGGTCGCTCTGGATCACTGCCGCTACGATTCGCGCACCGCGCAGCCCGTCGAGGGCAGCGTCGTCGACTCGGACGAGGACCTCGCCGAGCTCTGCACCCGGATCAAGCAAAAGGAGGGGCGTCACTGCGCCATCCTCTTCTGCACCGCGCACGACGACCGCACCACACCACTGCCGCCATCTTCACGCGCGCTCACGCACTGACGACATCGCGCCGCGTGACAGCCGAACTGTAAGCATGCTTACAGAACGGGCCTCGGCATCACTTGACGACGGGTTTGAGGACGGTCTTGCCGTCTTTGATGCTCACCTCGAAGTCGATCGATTTGCCGCCATGCTTCTCGCGCAGCTTCGCGGTGGACTGCTGGATCGTCTTCGCCAAGTTCTCGTAGGTGACCTGAGCGGTTGACTCGTTCTGAGCGCGCTTGGTCTGCACGTACTGCGAGTAGATTTGCCGCAGACGATCGTCGGAGAGGTCTCCTGGTTTGGCTGCGGGCTTGGGCTGCGGGCTCGCCGCGATGGGTTTTGGCGGCTCGGGAGGCTTGGAGCGAGCCTTCTCCGTGATCGTCGGATTGGGGAGCGCAGCCTTCATGAACGTAGCCGGCCTCGAGACGACGACAGGCGCCTTGGGCCGAGTGGGCGGCTCTTCGCGGGGCTCGACCTTGCGCCATTTACCGATCGCGGTGGCCGTCGAGACGAGCGGTACTCTCGGCGCGGGCTCGTTGGGCAACTCTTCGAGCTGCGGTCCGTCGTCCAGAGCGTCATCGAGCGAGAGCTCGTACGATCCGCTCGCGGTCTTTCCTGGCTCCACCACTGCGCTGACGGCGTCCGACGCGGGTACGTCGTCGAGGAACTTCTTCTTCGCGCGCTGGATGTGCCTCTTGTAGGTGCCTTCCTCGATCTCGCGGCAGATGCGCTGCCAATACGCGGTGTACGTGTTGTACCGCTGGATGATCATCTGGAAGCGGAACCGAAGCCCCGTGTTTCTGGGCTGATCGCGCCGCAGCGCTTGAATGCGTCGCTCCACGTCCTTGAGCGGAACGCTAGGGATCGTCCTCTCGATCCCCATGAAGTACTGCTCGTACAGAGACCGCAGGCGGTCGACGCGCGACTCCAGCTCAGCGACTAGGGTCTCGAACTCGGAAACGTCCACCGTGCCCCCCAGTCTAATACGAACCCGATCTAAGGGAGGGGCGTGACTTTGACGTTGTCGAAGCAGACCTTCACTTCCCAGTTGTTGAAGCCGAAGTGGTCGTGCCCGAAGCCGGTGAGCGGTTGGGGGTCGTCGTACGTGAGGTACTCGAGGCCGTCCACGGACCAGCGCACCGTGTGACCGTCGCTGCGCACCACCTTGAAGTGGTAGCTCTGACCGCGCACCACGGGCTTCTCGCGCGGGTCGTCGCTCGTCGGATCGACCGTGATTTCCTTGCGATCCTCGCCGTGCTCGTTGATGCGCGCGAGCACGTGGAACTTGTTCTTCCAGCCGCCCATGATCGTCAGGTAGCTGGTCGCGTTGGTGTACGAGATCGAGGTCGCCGAGGATTGGCCGTCTCCCCAGACCTCCGCCTTGAGGTCACCTAGCTGCGAGTCGCTCGTGGCGTCGAACTCGATTTGCGCATTCACGCCCAACACGCGATTTAGCCAGAGGCCGTGGTTGTGCGCCATCTGCCCGCACACCCGACCGTTCTCGAGGTGCCACACGTTGGTCTGCGCCTGGCGCCAGTTCGGCGCGAGGCCGTCGTCGGCGATGTCCGGCATCATGAGCGGCGGCGGCATGATCAGGCTCGTTTCAGACGCGTTTGCGAGATGCCCGTCTGCCATCATCGGCAACAGCGGAGCGATCGGCGCCGCGTCGCGCTTCATGACGACGCGATCGAAGTTGTCCTCGAACGGGGCCATCATCACGTTCGGCGCTGGACGCGCAGACGGCGTGGGTCCCCCGTTTGAGGTCGTCGTGGTCCCTGCGTCGCTGGGCGTGCTGTTCCCGGGAGGAACACAAGCAACGGCGCAGAGGGCGAATGCAACGGAGGCTCGCATGACGGTCTTTGGTACCACAGTACGGACTGAAACTCTGACAAGCGCCGGAGGCACACTCGAAGCGATGCGTGCCGCCCGACGAGACAACGCCCAGGCGGGCGCGAGTGTATTGAGGCTCCCGCGAATCGCGGCTCGGGTATAAGGACGCGGCAGTCATGCATCCGATCCTCTTTCATATCCCGCTCCCCAATCGCCCGCTCAAGCTCTGGTGGGCGCTCGTCGCAATCGCCGTCCTCTCGGCCATCTATGGGGTTTGGGCGCAACGCAAGAGCACGAGAGAAGACGCGCTCACCGGCCTCGTGATCGCCGCGGCGGCAGGTGCCGGCGCCTACTACTGGCGCGCGTCCGACTGGACCCCCCCGACCGGCGGCGTCCCCATCTACTCCTATGGAGTGATGCTCGGGCTCTCGCTCGTCGTCGGCTGGTACATCACGCTCCCGCTCGCGCGGAAGATCGGCCTGCCCGCCGAGACGATGGCCAACTGTTACGTCTGGACGGCGCTCGCGGCGCTCGCGGGATCGCGTGTACTTTACATCATCACGAATCTCGACGAGTTCCACGAGACCGCCGACTACTTCGCGTTCCGCAAGGGTGGCCTCGTCGCGTACGGCGGCTTTCTCGGCGGCTACATCGGCAGCTGGCTGTATCTCCGCGCCCACAAGATCCGGCTGATGCCGTGGGCGGACGTCGCGGTGCCGAGCCTCGCGTCGGGCCTGATGATCACGCGCATCGGCTGTTACTTGTACGGCTGCGACTTCGGCCAGCGCCTGTCGACGGACGCGCCGGGCTTCCTGAAGAAGATGGGCACGTTCCCCAAGCTGGAGGACGGCACGCTCGGGTACTTCGAGAACGGCTCGCCGATCCCCGGCTCACCCGCATTCGCGCACCACCTCGATCAGTGCACGCGTGGCGACATCCACTACAAAGCCGCCGAGTGCTTGAACCTGAAGGACGCGTCGTTCCCGGTTCATCCCACGCAGATCTACGAGTCGCTCGTCGGTCTTGGGCTGCTCGTTTTGTTGCTCTGGCACCGCAAGCACCAGAAATTCCGCGGGCAGATCTTCTACACGTTCGTCATCGCTTACGGCTTTCTGCGGTTCATCCTCGAGCTCTGGCGCGACGACGATCAGCGCGGCAGTTTGCCGTTCCACACAGATCGTTACTTGTTGATCGGCGGCGGCCTGCTGTTGATGGCGATCGGCTTCACGCTGGGCGTCGCGAAGGCGATACCGAATCCGCGGCTGCGCTTGGGCGCGCAGATCGCGTCGTTCGTTCCCGGCGTGCTCGCGATCTTCACGATGAAGACGGCGCAGTACGTCGTCGACGACTACGCGTACTCGACGAGTCAGTTCATCGGGCTCGTGACCGCGCTCATCGCGTGCTTCTTTTACTCGATGGCCTGGGACGAAGCGAAGCTCGCGCCGAAGCTCGCGATGGCTCTCGGCCTCGAAGGCGCGCCTCTCGCCGACGACAAGGCGCTCAACGAGCCGCGCAAGAAGCGCAGTGACGACGAAGGCGAAGACGAAGAACAAGATCGTCCGAAGAAGAAGCTCGTCAAAAAGAAGAAGAAGAAGCCCGTCGAGACGACGCCGGGCGAGACGACGCCGGGCGAGACGACGCCGGGCGAGACGACGCCGGGCGAAGCGGAAGAAGAGAAAGACGAGCCGGAGGCCGAGAAAGAGGCCCCGAAAAAGGACGTCGAGGAAGTGCACCAAGACAAGGACGAGGAGTCCAAGGACGACTGAGGCGTGGTCTCGCCGCTCCTTGTCGTCGCTCTGGTGCACGCGGGCGTCGCGACGGCGTTTACGATCGTTTGCCTCGTGGCCTCCGTGGTGCGCGCTACCCCGACGAGTCGACGCGGCGCCTCGCGAGTCTTTCTGCTGCGGCCGATGGAGATTGCCTCTCCGGCGATCGTGGCGCGCCTCCTCTTTGATGCACGCGCGTACTCGGGTGAGCTGGTGCGCGTCTGGTGTGCGCCCGTCGCGATCGCGGTGCCCGAAGGCGTGCGCGTCGCAGTGAGCGGGCTGGCCGACGACGCCGCGCAGAATCGCAAGTCGGCGCACCTTGCCGCGGGTCTCGCGCTCGTTGCGGCGGAGCTCGACGAGCGCAGCGTCGTCGTTCACGCGGACTCCGACGTGCGCCTCCTGCCTGGCGACTTGGACGCGCTCATCCTTGCGCTGGACGAGGGGCTCGCTCTGTCGTTCGCGCCGCCATCTCCAAGCGGACGCCTCGCGCAAGCGATCATCGCGCTGTCCCCGCAAGCCTTCGCGGTGATCGCGGGCCTCTCCCGAATCACGGGGTCTTCGCCGGCGATCGCCGGCAAGCTCGTCGCGATGCGCGCACCGCTCCTCGACGCGATCGGCGGCTATGCGTGCGTGATGCACACGATCGGTGACGACGTCGCGCTCGTGGAGGCAGCAAAAAACAAGGGCGCGCGTGTGCTCATGTCGGATCGTGCTGCGCTGGTGGAGAATCATCACGGCGTGCTGCAGGTCTTCGATCAGCTGACGCGATGGCTCCGCGTCGTACGCGCGCACCGCGCGGCGCTGCTGTTGACGTACCCGTTCTTGATGGCGCCGCTCCCGATCGCCGCGCTGCTCTGCGCGTTGGCAAACGCGTGGCCCGCGTTCTTCGCGCTCGTGGTGGCCCGCCTTCTGCTCGCCGTCGCTCTCACGCGCGGTCCGTATCGCGGTCGTGCAAGCATGCTCAACGCTTTGCTCGCGCCGGTCGCCGACACGCTCGTGCTCTTGGCCGCCGCGCGCGCGTCGCTCCGCGGCTCGATCGAGTGGGCGGGACGTCGATATCGCGTGGGCGCTGGGGGTCGTATCCTCGCCGTGGAGCGGATCGATCGATGAGGCGCGAAGTCGCGCGCGTGCTCGGGTCGTTGTTCGTCATGAGCGACAAGACCAAGACGATCTCGCTCGACGAGATCGGGGAGGCGCTCGGCGGAATAGCGATCACAACGGACGAGATCGACGCACTGATCGCGGCGCTCGAAGCGCGCGGTCGCCGCGTGATCGGACCCTCGGGCGGTGGCGGGGAGTCTCGCCTCAAGCTCGTGATCGCGACCGCCCGCGATTTGCGCATCGAGCTCTCGCGCCCGCCAAAAGTCGCCGAAATCGCCGAGCGAGCGTCGCTCACGGAGCAGGAGGTTCGGCACGCGCTGGCGCTTGCGAAGGTCATTGCGAAGGGCTGAAAACGCGACAAGGCGAGCGATGCGCGCTATGAGTCTCAGCGCCGGGCCCAACCATGGAACGAAACAGAAGATGCGCATTGTTAGGGGACCCTTCGCTCTCGCGCTCGCAGCGGCTCAGCTCCTCGCGCTGACCGCGCTGGCTGACAAAGTGGCCGTGCTGCCGTTCAACAGCGGCGCCGGAGCCACGCCCGCACAGATCGACGACGCCAAAAACGCGACGCGTGCCGCCGTGCTGCTGCGCGCGCACACGCTTCCGTCGGACTCGGAGATGACGACCGCGATCATGGCGGTGGCCGATGGCACGCCGGACACGAGCGTCGAGTACCGCGCGGCTGGACGCGCATCGTCGTCTCAGTGGACGCTCGTCGGCCGCGTCGATCCGCACGGGCCGACCTACAAGCTCGAGGTCGACGTCTGTCAGGTCGAGACCGGTCGCGTAGAGTCGCTCGCGCGCGAGATCGATCCCGCGCAAGCGCCGACACAGATCTCGGAGATGCTCGCGCTCCTTCTGCGGCCCGAGGGCATCGGCAACTCGGAGATCCCGTGGGAGAAGGGCAACGGCAAGCCGCCCGAGAAGCCGCCCGAGAAGCCACCGGAGAAGCTGCTGCTGCCGCCAGCACCACCGCTTCCTCCTCCCGTCCCGGCGGTGAGGCACACGTACGCCGAGGACCATCCGATCGCGGCGGGCCTTGGTGTTGGCGTGTTTGGCGCCGTGGTGCGACCCGACAACGCGGTGGGCTCGTCATTGTCCGGCGAGGGCTTCGTCTCCGGCGAGTACGCGATCGATGCGGTCCCCGGGCTCGCGCTGCGAGCTGACTTCGGCTTTCCGATCGTCGGGCCTCAGTCGATCTGGCTCGACGCGGGCGCGCGCTACGCGATCCCGATCGCGCCCACGCTCCGCATCTTCGCGGGACCGGAGCTCGACATCGGCGGGTTCTTCCCGCTCGGCGGCGACAAGCAACCGCGCTTTCTCTTGAGGGGTCAAGTGTTCGGCGCGATCGGGCTCGGCGACCGAGTCCAGCTCGAGGTCGCGTTCGACGTACCGACGAACCTCGGCGGCACCGGCGCACTCGTGCTGATGGGCGGCACGGCTCGCGCCTCTTTCAGGTTTTGATGCTCGCGCTCGCGACCGTCGCCGACACGCTACGGCTCGGGGCGACCCTTGGGGCAGCGCTACAGCCTGGCGATCTCGTGCTCTTGGACGGGCCGCTCGGCGCAGGCAAGACGCTGCTGGCTGGGGCGATCGCCCGCGCGCTCGGAGTACCGGACGACACGCGCGTCGCGAGCCCGACGTTCGCGCTCGTGCTCGAGTACGAGACGCCCCGCGCGCCATTGCTTCACGCAGATCTGTATCGTCTCCTCGACGAGCCCGATGCCCTGCCGATCGAGCTCGCGCGGTTGGGTCTGCGTGAGCGCCGTGGCGAGGGCGCCATCGTGCTGTGCGAGTGGGGCGCGTCTTGGGAGTCGTTGCTCGGAGGGCCAGCCGAGTTGCTGGTGTCGCTCGAGATCGACGGAGCCGGGCGCCGCGCTAAGCTCGATGGGCCACGCGCGGCCGTGCTCTAATCGGAAACCGTGGCGAGGTCCGAGCTCCGCACGTACGCGTTCGTCGCGGCGCTCGCGTGCGGCGCGTTCTTCGGCGCTCGCGCTCTCGACGGTCTCGCGCAGCACTACCAATCGGTGCACGGGCCCGGCGGAGGCCTACGACTCGATACGGCGGGTGAGGCTCTCCTCTGCGGGCCGGTGTTCGCGATACGACCGACTGACGGCGCGCTCTTCGTCGAGAGCAGAGACGGCAAGACTCGTTACGAGGGACAGCTCGTCCTCCGCTACCGCGATCTGCGTCTGCCGCTCCGGCTCGCATCCACGGACCAGAAGACGGCGGGCACGCTGCGTGGTGCGGTCTCTGCGTCGTTCGCCGACGTGCACGTGGACGCAGACGTCGAGGCGCGTGTGGATCCGGCCGCGAACACGCTCGACCTGAAGGTCACCATCAAGACGATCTCGCCGCCCGAAGAGGAGAGCCTCAAGGCATCCCTCGCTCTCGAGATGCGCTCGGGAGACGCGTTCGTGCCGGGCGTCGGAGTCATCGCGGACTCGGCGCTGGTGCCGGCGCCGTTCGTGATGTTCGGCGAAGACACGCCGCTCGCGATCACCGCAAAGTCACTCGTCGCGTTCGCCGAGCCCGAGGACGGCAAGCTGCGCGTGAGCACGAGCACGGACTCGCTCGCGTTGCGCGTGCAGCTCTCGAGCGACGGCGCCGCGCTGACCTCGTCGCTGAACGGCGTTCCGTCGGAGCTCGTGAAGGGCGTCGTGCACGGCGTGGGCGGCTCCGCGCGCGTGGTTGGCTTGGACGACGAGGGCTTGCCGCGCGTGCGCTTCGTCACGAAGACGGACGGTCGCTTCGAGGTTCGCGTCCCACGAGAGGTCACCAATTGGTACGCGAGCGTCCGCGGGACGACGAAGGTCGCGACGAGCTCACCGACGTACTTCATGCCGGGCACTGGGTACGAGCTCCAGCTCGACGTGAGCGAGGGCGGCGAGATCGAAGTGCACGTCACGGACGGCGACACACACGCGCCGCTCACCGCGCGTCTGCTCGTGCATGGCGTGGAGGGCACGCTCGATCCGAGCTTCGGCCCTGATTACAGGGCTTCTGGCGCGGGACCGCTGATCGACGCGCTGCGCGGGTCGGTCACGACGCCAGTGCCGAAAGGTCGTTATCGAGTGGCCGCGACCAAGGGCTTCGAGTGGAGCATCGACGCGGTCACGGTGGACGTCGGATCGGATCAGCGGGTCGTGATCGATCTGGCGCCACGGCACGTCGTTCCGACTCCGGGAGTCGTCGGATGCGATCTGCACGTGCACGCACGCCCGAGCTTCGACTCACCCGTGCTCGTCGAGGATCGCGTGCTCTCGCTCGTTGCCGCCGGTGTCGACTTCGCCGTTCCCACCGAGCACAATATCGTCGGCGACTACGGTCCTGCACTCGAGGTTCAAGGTTTGACGAGCGAGCTCGCGACCGTCCGCGGGGTCGAGGTGACGACGTTCTCCCCGAGGTTCGGCCACTTCGGCGTGTTTCCGTACCCGCTCACCGACAACGTCCCGCCCTTCCGCAACACCACGGCCGACAAACTCTTCGTCGCCGCGCGTGCCGGCGATCCGAAGCGCATTTTGCAAGTGAACCATCCGCGCCTGCCGAAGCAGATCGGTTACTTCGAGATGAACGGCTTTCGACCCGGCGGCGCGATCCCGAAGACGATGCGCACCGACTTCGACACGATCGAGGTCTACAACGGCTACGATCTCGCGGCCCCGTCGCGCGTGGACGCCGTGCTCGCCGATTGGTTCGCGCTCCTCAACGCGGGGCAGAAGCCGACCGCGACCGGCTCGAGCGACTCGCATCGCATCCAGTACCAGTGGGCCGGCTACCCGCGCACGCTGGTCGCGACGGGTGACGACGAGCACATCGATCCGGCGCGTGTCGTCGAAGAGCTGAAGAAAGGGCACGCGACCGTATCGAGCGGCCCCGTGATCGATTTGGAGCTCGAGGGCGCAAGACCCGGCGACGAGATCGCAGAGAGTCACACTCCGATCTCCGGGCACGTGGTCGTCCGCGCCGCGCCGTGGGTCGACGTCACTTCGCTCGAGGTCGTCGTCGGAGGCAAGTTGACGCAGACGATCCCGATCGCGACGCGTCCCACGTCGATCGGCAAGATCGACGGCTCGCTCGCCGATGCCCAAGCGCGCTGCGTCCGCCTCGACGCGGAGCTGCACCTCACGGTGACTGCGCCGACTTGGGTCGTCGTCATCGCACGAGGCACACGAATGCTGGACGACGTACTGCCGTTCATGCCCGTGCCGCCGATGGCGTTCACGAATCCGATCTGGGTCGCGCGATGAGTAGGACGAGGTAGGTCCACGCGGCACACGACGCGTTCGCTTTTTTCTTTCGTTGCACGCAGGACAGCGGTACGCCCTGGGCGCGGGTTCATTCCAAGCTTGGTGCTAAGCTCGATTGGTTTGGTCACAAGTGCGGCGGCGAATCCATGCATCAAGACTTGTCGATCGCCGAACGCGACAACAGGTGAAGAGCGGACCGAGAGCGAGTCGATGAGGGGGAAGTCGTGAGTGGGATCTCAGGGAGTGGTCAGGGCGCTTCGGTGACTCCGGTTGCCAAGGCCTTCGGTCGCTATCGACTCCTCGAGCGCCTGGGTCAAGGCGGTATGGCGGAGGTCTTCAAGGCGAAGAGCTTCGGCGTGGAGGGGTTCGAGAAGGTCCTCGTCATCAAGCGGATCTTGCCGGAGCTCGCGCGAAGTCAAGAGTTCGTCGACATGTTCATCCACGAGGCCAAGCTCGCGGTGCGACTCTCGCACGCGAACATCGTGCAGGTCTTCGACCTGGGCCGCGCGCCGCTCGGAGAGGACGCGAAGTCTCAAGACGCTTACTTCATGGCGATGGAGTACGTGCACGGCCTGGACCTCGCCACGCTGCTGGCACGCTGCCGTCGACAACAAGTGCCGATGCCGATCGAGATTGCGGTGTTCGCGTGCGCCGAGGTTGCGAAGGGTCTCGATCACGCGCACCGACGACGCGACGAGCAGCTCAGGCCGCTCGGCATCGTGCACCGAGATGTCTCTCCGCAGAACGTGCTCGTCTCGTTCGAGGGCGAGGTCAAGGTCACGGACTTCGGCATCGCGAAAGCGCGCGGCGCTCTCGAACAAAACGAGACCGAGGACACGCGCACGCGCCAGCTCCACGGCAAGTTCGGCTACATGAGCCCAGAGCAAGCGCGCGGTGAGCCGGTGGATGCGCGCAGCGATCTCTTCAGCCTCGGCATCGTGCTCTACGAGTGCATCGCGGGCGTGAACCCGTTCAGCGCACCGACGACCTTCGAGACACTGCGCCGCGTGCAAGCGTGCGAGTACCCCCCGGCGACTCTGTTGCGTCCGGAAGCACCGCCCGAGCTGCTCGCGATCCTCGCCACCGCCATGGCCAAGACTCCGAAGGAGCGCTACGCGGACGCGGGACGAATGTACGAGGCGATGCTCGCCTTCTTGTACTCGCAAGGCAGCCGCTATGGCTCGCACGAGCTCTCCGAGTTCGTCGTCACGATCCAAGGTGGAGACCAAGCGCCGAGCGGCTCGCAAATCGAAATCCTCGACGGCGACGCGGTCGCGCCGCAAGCAGAGCGAACACCGGTGGAGGTGCCGCCGTCGCGCAGCATCTCGAGCGTCTCTCGCGTGGAGACGGGCGTGCGCGCGGTCGGGATCGATCGCGCAGCTGGCCTTGGTGAGCGTCGAGAGGTGACCGCGCTGGTCGTCGAGTTCCCACGGGGAGACTCCACCGAGGCGTGCAGCAAGACGTGCGAGCTCGTGTTGCGCTACGGCGGACGCGTCTACAAGCGCGAGAGTGATCAGGTGGTCGCGCTCTTCGGACTCGGCGAGCCAGACGGCCGTGACACCGAGGTCGCGACGCGCTGCGCGCTCTTGACGATGCGCGCGCTCGGCGGTGATCGACCTCCGTCCGCGGGTCTGCACACCGCGCGCATTCACGTGAGTGACGAAGGCGAGCCCACGGAAGACGAGCGCCTCAGCGGCCTCTTCGCCTCGGCGCGCGAGCTCGCCCGCGCGAGAGACGGACGCTGCGTAATCTCTGGCGCGGCGATGCGACAGGTCAAGAGCCTGTTCGTCTTCGAACCGCTGAACGACGGCTCGCAGATCACCAACGTCTCGGGCGCGATCGTGAAGGACGTTCGCGGCCCCTCCGAGACCTTCGGCAGGTTCGTCGGGCGCAAAGAGGAGCTGCGTCGCATCGGCGAGCTGCTCGCGTCCGCGACGCGCCGCTCGGCCCGCGCGATCACGGTGCGGGGCGCGCATGGCGTTGGCAAGACACGGCTGCTCTACGAGGTGGAGCGCAGGCTCATCAAGGGTGGCTACAACGTGGGCTGGTACATCGCGACGTGCCCGCCGCGCGGCCGCGAGATCCCACTCTCGGGTCTCGTGTGCATGCTGCAGATCTTGTGCGGCACCGTAGATGGCGACACACACGAGCGCGTGATGACCGTGCTGCCGCGCCTTCGCGCGCTCGGTCTGCACGACGACGAGGTGAACGCGGTGCTCACGTCGCTCGGCGCGAACGTGCCGACTTCGTCCTCCATCACCGCGAAGACCGCGCTCCGTACTGCGTTCACCCGCATGGTCGCCAGCCTCTGCGAAGACAAGCCGCACACGTTCGCGTGGGACGCCGCGCACTGCATGGACGAGGACAGCTTCTCCATCCTCGAGCACGCTCTCGGCAAGCTGAAGAGCTCGCGCGTGGTCTTCGCGTTCACCACACGCGAGGGCTTCTCGCACACGCTCGAGAAGATCGAAGGACACCTCGGCCTCGATCTCGCGGACCTCAAGGGGGAGGATGTCGCGCGCCTCATCGCGTACCGCCTCGGCACGGATACCGTCCCCGACGAGCTCGTTCGGTTCGTTGGCGATCGCGCCGGCGGTCACCCGCTCTTCATCGAGGAGGTCATCAAAGGCCTCCAGGACGCGAGCGCGGTCACTGTCGGCGAGCGCAAGGTCGTCTCGATGCGGTTGGTCGGGCAGGAACTCGCGTTGCCGAAGACGCTCCGTGGTCTCGTGGCCTCGCGCGTTGCTCGCCTCTCAGCGGCCGATCGAGCTTCGCTGCAGGCGTCGGCCGTGTTGGGCGAGCCCATCGTCACCTCGGTGCTTGCGACGATGTTGAGCCAGCAAGTCGCGCCCCTGGAGAAGTCGATCGACGCGCTGATCAAAGCGGAGCTCCTCGTGCGTACGGGGCCCTCCGAGCTGCGCCTACCATCGCCGATCGTGCGCGAGGTGGTGATCGACGCGCTCCCGCACGAGGCCACGCGCGAGCTGCACGCGGCGGCAGGTACGGCGCTCGAGCAGTCGCTCGGCGATCGCGCCTGGGAGCAAGCGTCACGCATCGCCACGCACTTCTACGAGTCGGGCGATCGCGAGCGCGCCGCGACCTACTTCGGCAAGAGCGGCGAGCGGCGTCTCGAGGCCAGGCTGCTTGAGGCCGCCGTACGCGACATCTCGCGCGCGATCGAGCTGTGCGACACAAACCGCAGGACACCCGAGGAGCTCGGGTCGTGGCTCGACGATCTCGCGATCGCCGTACGCTTGGTGCGCGCCGCGCCGGAGGCCGGCCAGATGTGTGACCGCGTGATCGCGCGACTCGATCAGGCGAGCGACGTGCCCGCCCGTGTGCGCGCTCGCGTCAACGCGTGTCGCATCTTCGTCGCGATGCACAAGTTCGACGTCGCCACGACGTACCTCACCGACGCCGAGAAGATCGCCGCGGGCAACGACGACATGATGAAGCTCGTGCTCGTGTCGGCCGCCGAGATGGCCGGACGCCGCGGTGAGTTCGCGCAATCGCTCAAGCTGCTGTTGCGCATGCAAAAGCTCGCGACCCACGAGGGCGACAAGCAGGAAGAGCACAAGATCCTCATCAACCTCGCCCAAGCGCATGCGGCCGTGGGCGATCGCGCCTCGTCACTGGCCGCGCTCGAGAGCGCCGAGCGACTCTTGCCGGACGACACCGCAGCGCAGTGCGAACGCCAGAAGCTCCGCGGGCTCGTCTACTACTTCACGCGAGACTTCCAACGCGCCGCGATCGAGAGCGAGAAGGCCGTGGACATGGCACGCGCGCTCGGGTTGACCTACGAGGTCGGCGTCAACCTCCACAACGTCGGTGACGTGCTCATCCGCCTCGACGACCACGCGCGCGCGTACGGCGCATTGCAACAATCACTCGCGCTTTGCGACGAGTTCGGCTTCGAGCGTTTGGCGAGCCACAACCGAATGCTCCTCGCGTACCTCGCTGGACTCAAGGGCGACGCGGAAGCCGAGAAGCTCCTCAGCGCGGGCGTCCGATACGCCGAGGCCAACGAGTTCATGTGGGACGTCATCAGCGGCCGGTACTTCCTCGCGCAGCTCGCGATCAAGCGCGGCGGCGACCGAGACAAGGCGAAGAAAGAGATCGAGGCGCTGCGCGACATGGCGCGCTCAGCTGGTCATATGCTGGTCGCCGAGGACTGCGAAGAGGCGCTGCTCACATTGGGCTGAGTCGGCGGGGGAACATGGAGCGTGTTCTGCAACGTAGAATTCGTTTTGATGGGACCGTTTCGTCGAATCGCGTGTGCAATAGCGCCCCTGGCGTTGATTTGCGCTTGTGAGATGCCCTACTTCGGTCGCGACGGAACCGTCGTTTTTCCCGAGCAAGGCGCGCACGGCGCTACCATCGTCACGGAGAACGGGATCGAGTTTCGCGATCGCGACGACGTGCCGTCACGAATCGTCCGACATTCGACCAGCGAGCCTTGGCGCGCGCCAGTGGGGTTCATTCTGCCCCGCGGCGGGCGCTTCACCGAGACGAGTCGCCCTACTCTCGTCGCGACGAACGGTCTCGCGTTCGCGCTTCGCCCGAGCGACACGCGCGTGCCGGCGTGGGGCGGCGAAGTGCTCATGCGCGTGGACATCATCGCGCCCGCAGCGCAAGGCACCGCGCGGCTAGGCGAGCGCATCGTCGTAGTGTTGGACGGCGCCGGCAGAGACACACTCGTGCTGGGGGACGTCGCGCTCTCGCAGCTCGGCGCCTACGATCACTTCGGGGTCGTCGACGCGACCGAGGCCAAGCTCGTGGTTCCCATGCTCCCGGGAAATCACAAGTCGCTCGCGAGCGCCGCGATCGAGAAGCGCGAACGCGAGGGCTCACACGCCTCGCGTGACCTCACGGGAGCCCTGAAAATAGCGCAAGTGATGCTCGGTTCCCCCAGCGCGGGCGAAGATGCGCGCCGCTTGCTGATCCTCACGGACGGTCGCGTCCCGCTAGACGCGGCCGCGTTGCACGAGGTCGAAGCGCTCGGCGAGTCTGGAGTAATCGTGAGCGCGGTGCCGTCGGATGTCGGCGTAGACCCCATGGTCGTTGCGTCACTCGCGACCGCGGGTGGAGTGGCGCGCACTGCAGACGCGCTGCCTCCGCGCGTCGCGATGGTGCGCGACGCGGTTCCCGCGGCAGGTATCGTCACCTTCAACGACACGCGCGTCTCGTTCGCGGGCAATCCCGCGCCGTCTCACGTGCTCGAGTCCTCCGGCGGCGGCGTGCTCTGGCACCCGAACTCAGGGGACCTCTGGCTCGGAGACGTACGCGCGGGAGAGGCGCGCACCGAGGTGATCCGCATCACGGTGCCGCCGTACATCGCCGGTCACAAGTTCACGTTCGAGGTGACCGCGCACGCAACGGAACCATCTACTGGACAAGAGCGGACGTTCTACGCCGAGGTGCCGTGCACCTACGATGACGACATCGAGCGCATCGCGAACTCGCGCAATGGAGATGTCATCGCGTACGCGTCAGCGCTCGCCACGTTGAAGCGCCTCGACGCTGCGTTCGTCGGCGACGACGTGAAGCGCGCCGGCGGAATTCGCGTGGTCGCGCGTATGCACGCTCAGTCGATGACGTTGCTCGCGCGAGACACGGGAGATCACGCCATCGCGGAGCAAGCAGAGATCCTCAACGCGCTGTTGGCGACCCTCGGCCCCTGAGAGGAATCTGCGTTCGGGGAAGCTCTCGGGCGAAATTGCCGTAGGCTCGATTTCCCAATGTACGGACAACCTCCCCCTGGTTACGGCTATGGCGCGCCCCGACCTCAATGGGGCAACAACCCGTATGCGCCGCCGCAACCGGCGATGGGTTATCCCTCGGTCGTCGCGCCGCCCGGCACCGGCGGATGGCTGAAATGGGCCTACGCGGCGTGCCTTGGGCTCGGCGTGTTCATGGTGTTTGGAGGCATCGGCCTCGTCGCAGTCGACGACGAAGACGACGGCGCTCTCTCCGCGCTCGGCGGGGTTTTGGGGATGTTCGGGGTGAGCATGTGGTTCGTCCGACTCATCTTCGGGCTCATCTGGCTGTACAGCTCGTGGAGTTCGATCCCACCCGAGCTCCGCTTCACCAAGACACGCATGATGAGCCCAGGCGAGGCCGTCGGGTTCTGCTTCATCCCGTTCTACAACTTCTATTGGATCTTCGTCGCGAACGTGGGTCTGTGCGACGCTCTCGACTACGGACTGCAGTGCGTAGGCTCGTTTCGGCGCGCGCCTCGGGGCTCGGCCATCGTCGCGTGCATCTTTCAGCTCATTCCGTATTTGAATTTCCTGATCTCGCCGTTCACGTGGCTGATCTTCATGTTCCTCGCGGACGGCGCACGCTTCGAGCTTCTCAGCCGTCTCGCAGCACAAGGCGGACAGCGGGCGGGTCCTCCTCCGATGGGCGCGATGCCGCAAGCGCCGGGCGGAGGCTATGGTCCGCCGGGCTACAACGCGCCGCCGTACGGCTACTGACGTCGACCGCCTTTGGAGAACTAGCGCGCGCGCAAAGCCTCGATTAGCCGCCCGTGGAGCCCAGAAAACGCCCCGTTGCTGAGCAACGCGATGGTGTCGTTCGGCCTCGCCTCGGCGACGAGGAGCGCCAAAATCTCGTCCACGCTCGAGGCCGCGATGGCCTTGGGATCGCCCAGATCCCGCGCGAGCTTTCGCGTGTCGAGCCGCTCTCCCTCGGGCACGTTCGACCGGCCCAGCGGCGCGAGGATCACTCGCTCTGCGGCGCCGAACGCCTTCACGTAGGCGTCTTGGTGGATCGCGCGGCACGCGGTGGCGCTGCGAGGCTCGAAGACGGCGAAGAGCCTCCCGCTCGGGTGTTTGCTCTTCAGCGCGCGAAGCGTCTCGTCGACCGCGGTGGGGTGATGCGCGAAGTCGTCATAGACGCGCACGCCGCCGGGCTCGCCGATCAAATCCTGCCGGCGCCGCACGCCTTCGAACGTCGCCATCGCTGCGCGCGCCTTCGGCATGGAGACGCCGAAACACTCAGCGCCCATCGCGATCGCGGCGAGCGCGTTCTTCACGTTGTGCGCGCCGGGGCTCTTCATCGCGAAGCGTCCGCACGAGGCGCCGCCGACGAACACGTCGAACGTCTGTCGTTCTTGATCATCCATCGGGCCCACGGCGGCGAGCCACTCGGGCGTGACAGACGTCTTCTGGCCGTCCAACGCGTAGTGCGAAATGGGGCTGGAACAAGCCTCCGCTGCGATCGCGACGGCGCGCGCGTCGGTCGCGTCTACGAACAGATGCCCGCCCTTGGGGATCCGCGCGAGCGACTCGCGAAACGCGTCTTCGTAGGTTCTCTCGGTCGGGTAGATGTCGATGTGATCGTGCTCGACGCTCGTGAGGATCGCGACGTCGTCCGGCCCCACGCCGAGGTAGTCCAAGAGCTTCGGCTTTTTGTGCCAGTACACCGCGTCGTATTCGTCACCCTCGACCACGAACGGCGCGTTCGGTCGTGACAGTGACCGCGCCGCGCGGCCGATCGCGGCCCCACTCGGGAAGTTCTTCGGCAGCCCGCCGATGAAGTATCCGGGCTCGAGCTCCGCTGATGCGAGCAGCCACGCACTCATGGCGCTGGTCGTCGTCTTGCCATGTGTTCCCGCGACGACCACGGGGCGTCGGTTGATCAAGAACTGCTCGCGCAGCGCGCCAGACATCGACGTTCTCGCCAGATTTCGCTCCGCGGCCGCGACTGCCTCCGGGTTGTCTGCACGGATCGCGTTGCCCACGACGACCAGATCCGGTGCTGGCGACAGGTGCGCCGCGTCGTAGCCCTGCATGCACACGATACCCGCCGCAACGAGCGCAGGACCGATGGGAGGGTCGAACGCGACGTCGCTCCCGGTCACTTGCGCACCGCGCTCTCGAAACAACATCGCGAGCGCGCCCATGCCGGTGCCGCTCACGCCGATGAAGTGAACGTGCTTCATCCTTTGAGCTCTCTTCCGAGCGTATTCCCGAACACGCGTGCCTCGTGCTCGCTGGGCCAGCTCACGCGCTCGTCACGCGTGCGAGGATTGCTTCCGTCCGGGTTCGCGATGAATGCGCGAAGGCGCAGCGATCCGGCGTCTTTCTGGGCGAACGCGGCGATCGGAGTCTTGCAGTCGCCCTCCAATGCGAGCAGCACCGCGCGCTCAGCGGCGACGCACGTCGCGGCATCGGTGTCATGGAGCGGTGCGAGCAACATCAAGATACGCGCGGCGTCCAGCTTGGACTCGATCCCTAGCGCGCCTTGTCCCACCGCCGGCAGAGACACCTCGGGCGAGAGCACCTCTGTCGCGCGATCTTGCAACCCGAGTCGAACGAGGCCCGCGCGCGCCAACACGATCGCGTGGGCTTCGCCTTGCTCGACCTTACGCAGGCGCGTGTCGACGTTGCCGCGCAGCGCGACGAACGTCAGGTCTGGGCGCACGGCGCGCAGCATCAACTGTCGACGCAAGCTGCCGGTGCCCACCTTCGCGCCCCGCGGGAGATTCGCGATCGAGCCAAATTCAGGCGAAACCAGCACGTCGCGAGGATCCTCGCGCGTCGGGATGCAGACGATGCCGAGACCCTGAGGCAGCTCCGCCGGAACGTCTTTGATCGAGTGCACCGCGAAGTGCGCAGAGCCATCGAGGAGCGCCTCTTCGATCTCTTTTACGAAGAGTCCCTTGCCGCCGATCTCGGACAGCGGTCTGTCCTGCACGCGATCCCCGGTGGTCACGACTTGCTTCTCGTTCGTCTGAAGGTCTGGATGCGCGGACTTTAAACGGTCGACGAACGCGCGACACTGTGCGAGCGCGAGCGGAGACCGACGAGTGGCGTAGGTGACGAGCACGATGCGCAGAATAGCCCACACCGGCTTTCTTGCGCTCGCCCAATCATCAGCTATGTTGGGCTCGCTTTGCCGCTGTTTATGCTTCAGTCCGCGCGCTCGCGGGGGCACCGCGTCGCCGTCTTCCTGGTGACTGTTCTCGCCCTCGTCCTCGCCCCCGTCCTCGCCCCGATGCGCCAAGCGTGGGCGAAGGCCGCGACGCCGATCCCCGATCCGCAGCGCATCGAAGTGCCCGGATATCCCGACGCGTTCTACTATCGACCCCGCGTGAGGGGCATGCGCCCCGTGATCATGTATCTCCACGGTCGCGGCGGTAACCCGATGGAGGAGTGCCGCAAGTGGGCGAAGGTCGCGACTCAGTTCGGCTGGGTCGTCTGCCCGCAGGGCCCGGTCGACAAGGGCGGAGGCGCGCGCGCGTGGGACAACAACGCGATCGTCGGCGGACAGATCGCCGACGCGACCGTCAAGGCGTTGCGTGCAAAGTACAAGCGTCGGGTGCAGCTCCACGGCAACGTCCTCATCGGCTTCAGCGAGGGCGCGTTCGTCGCGATGCAGGTCGCCATTCACGACACACGCACGTGGAGCCGCTGGTTGATCCTCGCGGCCAACGATCAGTACTGGTGGGGCGACGCTCCCGGGCTGCTGGACGACAACCGCAAGAAGGTGCGCATCTACTTGTTCACCGGCGAGACAGACGCAGTCGTCGAGAATACCAAGCGCGTGGGCGATATGCTGAAGGCCCACAAAATGCGGTACAAAATGAAGATCGCGACCGGCATGGGACACGAGGTGCCGGCCGACCGCATGGTGACGAACTACCGCCGCCCACTCTCGTGGTTGCTGGCGACCAAATAGCGATCGCGAAGCAAGGCCGAATGCGGGTCGTGCCGGCCAGGCTGTCGCTGTCTTCGAGCCTTCCGGACTCGGTGTTGCTCGAGAGCGCACGCACGCTGCGCGCTCGCTACCCGATGTTGATCCCGCCGTCGATCGTACGCGCGAAGGATCTCGATGCGCGCGTGGGTGCGCAGACCTTCTTGGCGGTCGAGTCCCAGCAGCTCACGGGGAGCTTCAAGGTTCGCGGCGCGCTCTTGGCGCTCGAGTCCCTCTCGTCGGGTGCGCACGGTCGCCCCAAACACGTCGTCGCTGCGAGCGCAGGCAATCACGGCGCGGGAGTCGCGTTCGCGGCATCAACGCTCGGAATCGTTGCCACCATCGTCGTGCCGAGAAACGCCCCGCGCAGCAAGACAGACAAGATGCGCGACGCAGGCGCCACCGTCATCACGGTCGCCACAGACAGCTACGACGACGCAGAGGTCGAGGCAAAGCGGCTGGCGGTTCGCTCTGACGCGATGTTCTTGTCGCCCTACGACGACCTCGCCGTGCTCGCGGGGAACGGTGCGTCGCTCGCATTCGATATCGTAGAGCAGCTCGAGATCGCGCCAGGGCGCGTGATCGCACCGTTCGGCGGCGGCGGCCTCGCGACGGGTCTCGCATGCGGTCTCGCGCATGCCTACGGAGACGAGCTCGGCAAGGTGCGTCGCGTATGGGGCGCGCAGAGCGAGGCCTCTTGTGCGATGGCGCTGTCGCTCAAGCGAGGCCGCGCTGTCCTCGCGCTCGCTTGCGATGGGCCCACGTTCGCGGAGGGGCTCGAGGGGGGAATCAGCGAGGCCGCGTACAAGCGCGCAGGCGGCGTGATCGACGCGATGGTGGTCGTCGACGAGCGGTCGATCGCACGCGCGATGGTCTGGTCAGAAGATGTGCTCGGTCTCAGGCTCGAAGGCAGCGCGGCAGTCGGTCTCGCGGCGGTACTGGATGGCGCGCCGCCGACGCTGGCGCCCTCGCACGACGAAGGGGTCGTCATCGTGCTCACCGGAAGAAACGTGGATGATGCACGCTTCGCCGAAGCTCGCGCCCGAGTCGCGGTGTGATAGTCATCGACGCTATGTCGCAATCGCCCTTGATTCTCGGCATCGCAGGCGGGTCTGGCTCCGGCAAGAGCACGATCTCTCGCGCGCTCGTGAGCGCCCTCGCGGACGCGGACGGCGTTCTCCTCGAGCAAGACCACTATTACAAGAAGCTCTCCCACCTCTCGTACGCCGAGCGCGAGCGCATCAACTACGATCACCCCGGCGCGCTCGAGTTCGATCTGCTCGCACTCCACCTCGACGCGCTCAAGCGAGGCGAGCCCATCGATCGCCCGACCTACGATTTCACGACGCACGACCGCTCGGCAACGCCACTCCGCGTCGAGCCGGCTCCGATCATCGTCGTCGAGGGCATCCTGGTGTTGGCCGAGGAGCAGCTGCGCCGTCGCTTCGACGTGAAGATCTTCGTCGACACGGACGCAGACATCCGACTGATGCGACGCATCCGCCGAGACCTCGAGCATCGCGGCCGCTCGTTCGCGCAGATACGGCAGCAATATTACGAGACCGTTCGCCCGATGCACCTCGCGTTCGTGGAGCCGAGCAAGCGCTTCGCGGATGTCATCATCCCCGAGGGCGGAGAGAACAAGGTAGCCGTGGAGATGTTGCTCTCGCTCGTTCGCGCCAAGATCGACAAAGCGCGGTAGACTAGGCTCGAGTGAACATTCAGGCGGTGAACAAGAAAGTCGCGGACCTGTTGCTCAAGGACGGGCTGCTCAAGCCTGAGCAATACGAGATGGTGCTGCAGCACGTGAGCGGCACGAGCCAGCGCGTCGAGGACGCCGCCATCGAACTGGGGCTCATCGCCGAGCCGGAGCTGCTGAAGTCTCTCGCGAGCCACTACCAGACGCGCTTCGTATCGACGGAGAAGCTGAGCAAGGCAGACATCGTCCGAACGACGCTGGAGCTCGTGCCGCGTAAGGTCGCCGAGACGTTCGCCGTGTTCCCCGTGCTGTTCGATCCGGCGACGCGCGTCCTGTCCGTGGTCGCGGCAGACCCGGACGACAAGGATGTGCTGCGTGAAATCCAGCATGTTTCAGGGGCAAAAGAGGTAAAGGCGTTCGTCGGTCGCCCGGCCGGTGTGCGCGCCGCGATCGCGAAGGCGTACGGCGGCGACATCCACGCGTTCGCGATCCTCGATCGACAAGCGCACGCGCAGTTCTCCGCGATGCTGGACGTGTACGAGCGCAACTTGATGAGCGAGTCGTCCATGGCGACGGCGCTGGCGCGTGAAGGCGTCGGGGCGAGCACGCGCGGTCGGATCGTGTCCGAGAAGGAACTGGTCAACGCGGGCAAGACCAGCGCGACGACGAAGGCGGGCTTCGGCGGCGACGAGCTGCTCGAGCTCTTGAACGTCATGCTGTCCTTGCTCGAGGCGTCGCGACAGGATCTGCGCGGTCACTCGGCGCAAGTCGCTCGGCTCACGCGTCGCATCCTCGAGCGCATGAACGTGGAGGCCGCCACCGTGGACGCGGTGGTCGCCGCCTCTTACTTGCACGACATCGGCAAGATGGGCCAGTACCACCTCACAGCGCTCAACGTAGCCGAGTACGACGGTCACAAGCTCGGCGCACAGAAGGCGTTCTCCACTCCGCGGCGCTTGCTCGAGTCCGTTCGCTTCGCGCCCGAGACCATCGAGACCCTCGAGCACATGTACGAGCGCTACGACGGCAAAGGCTTCCCGAACGGCACCAAAGAGAAGGAGATCCCGCTCGGCGCGCGCGTCCTCGCGATCACCGATACGTATGCGGATCTGACGCAGAACCCGCGCAATCCGTACCGCAAGACGCTCATGCCCGCGGAGGCGTGCGGCGTGCTCGCGAAGTTCAAAGAGAAAGTGTTCGATCCACACTTGGTAGACCTCTTCAAGAACACGGTGATGGGAGAGGACCTCCGCGCACGCCTGCTCGCGAACCGCTACTTCGCGCTGCTCGTCGACGCGGACCCCGAGGAGACCACGGTGCTCGAGCTGCGCATGATCGAGGCCGGCTTCGAAGTGAAGACCGCGCGCTCCATCGAGCAAGCGCTCAAGATGCTCGGCGAGGGCAACTTCGACATCGTCGTCGGTGAGGTGGACCTACCGCAAGGCGACGGCCTCGCCCTTCTCGAGCAGGTCCGCAAAGAGCCCTGGGGCAAGGACTTGCCGTGGGTCATCCACACACGCAAACAAGGCCGCCAAGAGGCGTCGCGTGCGTTCGAGCTCGGCGTCGTCGACTACGTCGCCAAGCCCGCACCCACCGACGTGCTCGTCGCGAAGCTCAAGTCGATGCTCGATCAACGATCCGCACGAGGCAACGCGCGCGGCGTGCAAGGCTCGTTGCGCGAAATGGGCCTGCCCGAGCTCGTGCAGGTGCTCTTCCATGGCCGCAAGACCGGAGCGTTGCGCATTCGCGCGGCGGGTGGCGCCGGCGAGATTCACTTCACGGACGGCAACATCGTCAACGCGCTGTTCGGTACCGCGCGCGGCGCGGACGCCGTGTACGCGATGATCAAACTGGAAGACGGCGAGTTCGGCGTGGATCCGTCGTTCAAGCCGGGACCCCGCGTGATTCAAGAGTCGCCAGAGGCGTTGCTGCTCGAAGGCATGAGGAGACTCGACGAAGGAGTCTAGCGCACTCGCTCATCATCGGAGAAGAGCGCGACCTTCGTGGGTATTGGGGCGACTACGACGACTTGCAGATATTGAACACTGACCGTAGCGGAACGACGACTTTCATCAGAGCGCATAGCACGACTGGGTTGCGTGCTCCGTGTGCGTCGCGCGATCAGTTCACCGAGAATCCCCTCCACGTCGACGGACTTACGTTTCAATGATTGTTGGTGCGCCTCGGTTGATGTGCCTCCTCCCGCTCTTGGGCTGTGGAGGCCTCACCGAAGCGCTGACGGTAGACGGCGGACAGGAAAGAGACACGTCGGTCGCAGACGCGACATCCGTCGATGCGTCCGTACGTGATGGTGCTTCACGCGACGCAACTTGGGATCGCTGGACTCCGTGCGGAGAGGCTCCGCTCTATGGCCAGTTTACCTGTTGCGACGGTGGTGCTTGCAACGGTGCGTGCACGCCGCAAGGGTGTTCGTGCCAAGCGATTCAGGGCGGCTGCGCGTCGCCAACGGTCTGTTGTGGAAAAGCCTGCACAACGGAGGAAATATGCGCGTACTGGAGTCACTAGCTATACTGGCTTCGCTTGGGTGCGGCACCACGGCGCAACCTGTAGACGACGGTGGTGGGCAAGATTCCACCGCCGAAGATTCGAGCCTCAGTTTCGGTGATGCTCCGTGGAACCCCCCAGATGTCGTGGACGCCGAGCCACCTGGACCAAAGGGCTACCACGTGATCGACGGTGGGACAGATGGCTCGTTCTATTGCGCGCCTGTCGGCGTGTTTCAGATTCAGTCTTGCTGTAATGGCAAGTGGTGTCGCGGCGATTGCGTTCAGTACGACGACGCGTCGATTGGGTGCAACTGCTTCGGAATTGTCGACGGCTGCCCTCCGAAACAGGAGTGTTGCGCAAAGCAACTAGGGTGCGTCGCAGACACAGTTTGTCTTGGAGGCAACTAAGGCGTTCAAGCGAAGCCCTTGAGCGCGTCGTAGGCGGCGTACTTGAACATCTCTGACAGCGTCGGGTAGTTGAACACCATCTCGATGAACGTGTCGATCGTGCCGCCCAGCGTGATCGTGACCTGACCGATGTGCACGAGCTCGCTCGCGCGGTCTCCGATGCAGTGACATCCGATGAGCTTGCGCGTCCCCTTGTCGAACACGAGCTTGATGACGCCGTCTTTGTCGCCGACGATCTTGCCACGCTGGTTGTCGCGGTAGAACGCGCGGCCCACGACGTAGTCGATCTTCTTTTCCTTGGCCTGCTCCTCGGAGAAGCCGACGCAGCTCACCTCGGGGATCGTGTACACGCCGTACGGCAACAGGTGCGAGACCTGCTTTTTGTAGGCGAATCCGAACGCGTGGCAGACGGCGACGCGCGCTTGCTCCATCGAGGTGGACGCGAGCGCGGGGAAGCCGATGACGTCGCCCGCGGCGAAGATGCTCGGCGTCGCGGTGCGGTAGCCGTCGTCGACTTGGATGTAGCCGCGCTTGTCCACGACGACGCCCATCGCGGGCAAGTTGAGCTGCGCGGTGCGACCCGAGCGGCCTGAGGCGGCGAGAAGCTTGCCGCACGCGATCGTCTCGCCGGTGGAGAGCTCGCAGAGGATCTTGTCGCCTTCGCGTCGAACCAGCTTGGTGGTCGTCTCGAGTCTGATGTCGACGCCGAGGCCCATCATCGCGGTGCGCAGGCGATCGCCCATCTCGAAATCCAAGAACGGCAGTAGGCGTGCGCGGCCCTCGATGAGCACGACGTTCACACCCATCGCCGCGAACATGGTGGCGTACTCGCAGCCGATCACGCCGCCGCCGATCACGACCATTTTGTCGGGCAATCGGTCGATGCGAAGGATGGTGTCGGAGTCGTCGACGTCCCCGTCGTCGAACGGGATGTTCGGCGGTTGGAAGGGGACGGAACCGGTGGTGACGAGCACGAACTCGGTGGTAAGTCGCTGCGTGCCACCGCCGAGCGTGCTGACCTCGACGGTGTGCGGATCGATCATCGTGGCGACGCCTCTGCGAAGCGCCACGTTGTGGCGATCGAAGTTCCACTTGAAGCGGCTCACCTCGAGCTCGGCCACCTGATTTTTGCGCGCGAGCAGCCGCGGGATCGCCAGCTCGCGATGGACGGGGACGGAGAACCCGTAGAGCTCCATCTGCCGGTATCCCGACAAGAACAGCGCGGTCTCGCGCAGCGTCTTGCTCGGCAGTGTCCCCGTGTGAACGGCCGCTCCACCGGGCTCCGCCTCTTGCTCGATGATCGCGACGCGCTTGCCGAAATACGCAGCCTGCACGGCCCCCTTCTCACCCGCGGGACCCGCGCCGATGACGATCAGATCGTAGTCGTACGCCATCGGTCGACGGTAACAGAACGAGACAACACCAAGGGTTAGAGGTCGTCGATTTTGTAGTCTTTGATTTTGTAGAGGAGCGCACGGTGGCTGATTTCAAGCAGCTCGGCGGCTCGCGTGCGGTTGCCCTTGGTCTTCTGGAGCGCGCGTCGGATCAGGATTTGCTCGATCGCCGCGCTCGTCTTCTTGACGGAGAGCTCGCCGCTCGCGAGCTGCACTTGAACGGGGTCCAGCGCGTCGCGGATGCGATCGGGGAGGTCGGGTGCCTGCACGAGGTCCGTGTCGCAGAGCACCATGGCGCGCTCGATCGTGTTCTCCAGCTCACGCACGTTGCCGGGCCACGAGTAGTCCATGAGCACCTTGCGCGCCTCGGCGGACACGCCGCGAATCTGGGTCCCGAGGCGCGCGTTGTTCCTGTCGAGGAAGTGGTCCAGCAGGATCGCGATGTCCTCGCGTCGCTCGCGTAGTGGAGGCACGACGATGGGAAGCACGTTGATGCGGTAGAACAGGTCCTCGCGGAAGCGACCGGCCGTGACCTCCGCCGAGAGATCGCGGTGAGTGGCGGCGATGATCCGCACGTCCACCTTGATGTCCTTCGCGTCGCCGAGCTTGCGGATGGTCTCCTCTTGCAGCACGCGCAACAGCTTCACTTGTAAGTTCAGAGGCAGCTCGCCGATCTCGTCCAAGAACAGCGTGCCGCCGTTCGCCTCCTCGAAGAGGCCATGTCGATCCGCCGACGCGTCGGTGAAAGCCCCTTTTTTGTGGCCGAATAGCTCGCTCTCGAGGAGGTTCTCGGGAATGGCTCCGCAGTTGATCGCGACGAACGGACGCGTCTTGCGGCTGCTGCTGTTGTGGATGGCCTTGGCGACGAGCTCCTTGCCGACGCCACTCTCTCCCGAGATGAGCACGGTGGTCTTGAACTCGGTGATCTTGGTGATGATCTTGAAGATCGCCGTCATGCTCGGGCTCTTCGCGAGGATCGACTGAAACTGCTCCTTGCCTTTGATCTGCTCCTTGAGCGCGCGGTTCTCTCGTCGGAGCGTCTCGCGCTCCTCGGCCTTGCGCAGCACCAGAATGAGCTCCTCCGGTTTGAAGGGCTTGGAGATGTAGTCGTACGCGCCGGCCTTCATGGCCTCGAGCGCCATGTCGATGTTGCCGTACGCGCTCATCACGATCACGGTCGCGGGGTGTTGCTTCGCGCGGAGCGTCGCGAGCAGATCGAGTCCGCCCATCTTCGGCATCCGCACGTCGGTGAGGATCACGTCAGGACCGAACGAGTCGACCATTCCGAGCGCCGCCTCCCCGCTGTCGGCGACGCCAACCTCGTAGCCGTTCTTGCGCAGCAGGCTTTTGACGACGAGGCGGATGTTCTCTTCGTCGTCGACCACGAGCACACGTCGCATGTTCTGGACCGTAGCGGAAACGATTGCGTAGCGCATCAACGTCCGCCGCCATGTGGCAGCAAATAGCCAGCTTTACTCCGCAATCATTTACACGCCGGCTTTGCGGCGCCCAGAGTAGGCTGCGCCGTATGTTCACGGTTGGACCTCGACCCGACGCGATGGAGACGTTGGAGTTACGCGACTCGGACGCGAAGAGCCTGCTCGTGCTCGCACCCGCGCGGGGCGGAATCGCGACGCGACTCTCGTTGCTCGGCAAGCATCGCTTCTTCCTCGACGAGTCGACGCTGCGTAACCCGGAGCTGAACGTGCGCGGCGGCAACCCGGTTTTGTTTCCGTCACCCGGCAAGCTGAAAGGCGACGCGTGGTCGCGCGACGGCAAGAGCGGCGTGCTCAAACAACATGGCTTTGCGCGCAACTTGCCGTGGGAGGTCGTCGGCACGAGCACCGAGGGCGCGGCGCAAGCGACGCTCAGGCTCGCCTCGAACGAGGCGACGCAGAAGAGCTACCCGTGGGAGTTTACTGCGGAATACACGTATAAACTGGCGGGAAACGCGCTGCGGATCGAGCAGCGGTTCACCAATCTTTCGTCGGGCTCGATGCCGTTCGGAGCGGGTTTTCATCCGTACTTTCACGTCAAGCAGACGGACAAGCGTGCGGCGCGTATCGAGACGGGCGCCAAGCGCGCGTTCGACAACGTGACCAAGAAAGAGGTGGAGCTCACCGGCCCGATCGATCTCTCGCAGAAGGAGGTGGACCTCCATCTGCTCGACCACGGGAGCGCGCCGTGCGTACTCAAGTGGGCGGCCGGAGAGGTCCACGTTCGCGGTTCGAGCGAGTTCTCCCACTGGGTGATCTGGACGCAGCAGCACAAAGACTTCGTGTGCGTAGAGCCGTGGACGTGTCCCGGGGATGCGCTCAACACGGGTGACCGCCTGATAACTCTCGCGCCGAACGAGACGCGCGAAATCTGGGTCGAGTACTCCGTACCCGGCTGATCTCAGGCCTTCGGTGCGATCAATGGGCCGCCGATGGGCAGCACGATCTTGTTCGCCGCGCCGTTCAGCAGAATGGCGATCGCGATGTATGCGGCGAGCCCGCCGAGCAGCACGGTGAGCACTCCCACGCCGGTGCCGAGTGTCGTCGCGGTCGGGACGAAGTGCTTGGTGATGCGCAGCGCGTACAAGAGATCGATGTCGATCAAGAAGACGAACAGCAGCTTCGAGTAGAACGCGAACGCGTAGGTGAGCGCGAGGAACAGGACGATGAACGCGACGTCCACCGCGAACACGATCGTCGCGTCGGGCACCTTGCCTTGACTGAGCTGATCGAGCGCCCACCAGTTCATCACCCAGTTGAACGAGAACGTCGTCAGCAGCGTGCCGCCGAGCGTGTTCTTGTTCGCGAGCGACATCACGCCCGCGAGGAACTGGCAGCCCGCGCCGAACAAGAGGCAGAACCACGCAGCGGTCTTCAGCGTCATCGCGATCGCCGCGGGCTCCTTCGGGAGTATCCCGAACGCCACGGGTGTCAGCGCGGCGCAGCCAATCGCGAGACCCAGGAGCCCGAGCGGAGTGGGCTCGCCGAATACGGGGGCCGGTGCGTTGGGGGCTTCCATGCTCCGCGCCTTATGACCCACAAACCACCGGGTGTCACCTGTCGTATGCTGCGCGCGTGCGCACAGGTTTGGACCGCATTTTGGACGACGCAGAGCTTCGCCAGAAGCTGCTCGCGGGTCGCGTGGGGTTGCTCGCTCACCCCGCGAGCGTCTCGCGCCTGCTCGGTCACTCGAGTCGCGCGCTGAGGGCCGCAGGCGTTCGCCTCGAGCTCATCTTCGGCCCCGAGCATGGCTACGGCGGCGAGGCCCAGGACATGATCGGCGTCGGCGACGCGCGCGACACGGACGGCACCCCCGTGCGAAGCTTGTATGGTGCACGGTTCGACGATCTGTCGCCAAAACGGGCCGATCTGTCGTCCATCGACGTTCTCGTGATCGACCTGCAAGACGTCGGCGCGCGCTATTACACGTTCGTGTGGACCGCAGTGCTCGCGATGCGCGCGTGCGCGAGAGCCAACGTGCGCGTGGTGGTTCTCGACCGACCGAACCCGCTCGGTGGGGTCGCGCTCGAGGGTCGCGTGCTGTCTCCCGAGTTTCGATCCTTCGTCGGTCTCGAGCCCGCTCCCATCCGTCACGCGATGACGCTCGGAGAGATCTGCGCGTGGCGTCGTGAACAGGAGCGACTCGACGTGGAGCTCACGATCGTACGTTGCGAGTGGGACCGACGAGCGCTCGCGTTCGATTGGGAAGATCGCTGGGTACTCCCTTCGCCCAACATGCCGACGCCGACGACCGCGCTGGTCTATCCGGGCGGTTGCCTGCTCGAAGGGACCAACCTGAGCGACGGCCGCGGCACCACGCGCCCGTTCGAGCTCACCGGTGCGCCGTTCGTCGACGGGCTGCGCCTCTCGCAGGCGCTCGCGTCCCTCGAGCTCCCCGGATGCGTCGCGCGGCCTGTCACGTTCTCACCGACGTTCCACAAACACGGCAAGGCGCTGTGCGGGGGCGTGCAGATCCACGTGACGGATCGGAACGCGTTTCGTCCGGTGCTGACCTACGTCGCGCTCATCGCGCTCGCGCATCATCAGTCTCCGAGCGACTTCCGGTTTCGCACCGAGCCCTACGAGTTCGTGGACGACATCCCCGCGTTCGACCTGCTCACGGGCGACGCCGAAGCCCGACTCCGCATCACCGCGGGCGACGATCCCATGGAGATCGCAACAGCCGCCTCGCGCCTTCGAGAGGGAGAGGACGAGCTGCTGGCCCTGTCCGTCGATCTTGGGATGCGTGCCGGCCGCTGAACATTCACCTGGAAGTAGCCAAAAATCGGCGAAAAATAGCACCGTCGCAAGGTGGTCTTGGAGGCATCCGTTTCGTAGACTGCATTTCGGATGTCGGCTGATCGCGATTCGAAGGAGGCGTTGCTCGGCCGCACGGTCGCGGGCAAGTTCCTGATCGAGTCCGTCGTCGGCGAAGGCGCGATGGGCGTCGTCTACAAGGCCAAGCAGCTCGCGCTCGAGAAGACCGTCGCGATCAAAGTCATGCACAGCGACATGGCGACGGACGAGCTGTTCGTCGCGCGCTTCAAGCGCGAAGCGAAAGCCGCGTCGCGGCTGGACCACCCGAACTCGATGCGCGTGATCGATTTCGGCGACGACGACGGTGTCTTGTACATCGCGATGGAGTTCGTCGCAGGCGACGACCTCTTCCACGTGATCAAGGCGGGGTGGCCGCTGCGAAACGAGCGCGTCACCGACATCATGATGCAAGCGCTTGCGGCGCTCGCCGTGGCTCACGACATGGGCGTCATCCATCGCGACCTCAAGCCCGAGAACATCATGCTCCTCGCGGGCCACGATGACGAGGGTGCGCCGCGCGACATCGTGAAGGTCTGTGACTTCGGCATCGCGAAGATCGACTCGCGCTCGAGCAAAGACACCGGGGCGAAGCTCTCCACCAAGGGTCTCGTCGTGGGCACGCCCGAGTACATGTCTCCAGAGCAGGGCAAGGGCGAGCCGCTCGACTCTCGCTGCGACATCTACTCGATGGGCGTGATCCTCTATCAGCTCATCACCGGGCGGTTGCCGTTCGACGCAGAGAGCGCTCTTGGCATCGTGCTCAAACACGTCACCGAAGAGCCGCCGCGACCGAGCCTCGTGTACCCGAGCGTCGATCGCAGACTCGAAGCTATCTGCTTGAAGGCGATGCAGAAGAAACGCGATGAGCGCTACCAGACCGCACGGGCGATGCGCGCGGACCTGAAGGCGACGGTCGAAGGCGCGGTGATGAGCGTGCCGATCGTGCCGAGCGGTCACCCGCCGCCCCAGTCCGGCAGCAACATGGAGCACGCGCCGACGCTTCGCCTCCAAGCGCAAGCGATGACGCCCTCCACTAGCGCCATCACGCCGCTGCTCGGGACCGAGGCTACGATCGAGCCGCACGAGGCAGGTGTCCCTCGCGGCGGAGGGTTGGTCGCGGCGCTCGTCGTGTTGGTCGGGCTCGCGATGGTCGGAGGCATCGGATACTTCGCGATGGGTGCGCTCAAAGGCTCGGCCAACGCGAATACGGATGACGTTGCCGACAGCGGCGCCGCTCCCGCAGTATCCATCAAGCCGCTCGTCCTCGAGACCGTTGCGCCGCTCGCGCCGCTCGCGCCGTCCGCTTCGCACAAACCTCTCCAAGCCGCGGGAATCAAGCCGCCGACCTCCGCAATTGTCGCGCAGCCTCTCGGCTCGTCCTCCGCGGTTGTGGTGGTGGACGCGGGGCCGTACGATCCGAACAACGCGCACGTGGAGATCCGAGTGCTCGAGGCAAAGAACGCCGCGATGCCGAACGTGCATAACGCGATCGTCGCTGCGGATCCGACCGCTTGCTTCCAGACCGCGCTGAAGGGCGGGGCCAAGCCGCTCGCGGGTAAGGGCACGCTCCACATCGACATCGACGCGACCGGACACGTGACGCTAGCGGGCCTCGACGGCACGAACGTCCCTCCGGCGGCAGGTAGGTGTATCCTTCACACCGTGGACCACCGCGAGATCGCCAAGGTCACCGAGGCCGGCTCGGCAGACATCGAACTCCTGTTCATGCTCCAATGAAGTTCGGCGGGGACAGCGCGGCGCTTGTCGACGTCTACTCCGCGCACGTCGCGTGGCTGCACGAGGCGTACGACCACGTGCTCTCTTCGTGTGCGCTCGACGCGATCGTGATCCACTCGGGCTCACTCAAGCGTCGCACGGAGTTCGACGACCAAGACTGGCCGCTACGGCCGACGCCGCACTTCATGCACTGGCTCGCGTGGCCGGAGCCCGAGTGCGCGCTCGTGATCGAGCCGGGCAGACGCGCGCGCTTGGCCCGCCTCGCGCAAGAGAGCTTCTGGGAGGCGCCCGTCACGGCGGAGTCCGAGCACTTCTGGCCGCTCTTCGACGTGGAGATCGCTTCGTCGCACGAGGCGCTTCGGGCCATGTTGCCGAAGACGCGCGTCGGTTTCGTGGGCGAGAACGTTGCGCGTGGCGAGCAGTGGGGCATGCCGCGAGAGTCCTGCAACGCGCCGACGCTCCTCTCGGCTCTCGACGCGCTGCGCACGAAGAAGACGCCGTACGAGGTGATGTGTCTCGCGGAGGCGAACCGCCGCGCCGCGCTCGGGCACGACACACTGCGCGGAGCGTTCGAGGCCGGAGACGCATCGGAGCTCGAGCTGCACCTGCTCTACTTGCGAGCGACCTCGCAAGACGATCCCGAGACGCCGTACAAGAACATCGTCGCCCTCGGCGAGCACGCCGCGACACTCCACCACGTCGGCTACCAGAAGACGCAGAGCGGCGGAGCGTCACTCTTGGTGGACGCAGGCGCCACCTGCCTGGGATACGCCTCGGACGTCACCCGTACCTGGGTGAAGAACAAGAGCGAATCAGCCCGCGTGTTTCAAGGTTTGATCGAGCGCATGGAACAGATGCAAAAAGAGCTTGTTCTCGCGATTGAAACTGGCTCGCGGTACGAGGCCCTGCACGAGCGATCGCACCATGGCGTCGCGGAAATACTGCGTGACGCAGGCATCGTCAAAGCGAGCGCAGACGAGATCGATGGCCAAGGAATCAGTCGTGCTTTCTATCCGCACGGATTGGGACATTCGCTCGGTCTTCAATGCCATGACGTCGGCTGCGCGCTGTCCAAGCCCAAGGCGAACAACCCGTTCCTGCGCAACACGTCGATCATCGAGTCCGGTCAGGTGTTCACGATCGAGCCGGGCCTCTACTTCATCCCGGCGCTGCTCGAACCGCTCCGCGGCAAGGTCGACATCGACTGGACGCTCATAGAGGCGCTCCGTCCGTTCGGTGGCATCCGCATCGAGGATGACGTTTTTGTCTCCGAGCGCGGAGTGCGCAATCTCACGCGCGAGGTTCTCCCACTCGGTGGGGGCGCGGTTTAGGACCCGCTGCGCGCGGGGCGAAGGGGGCACCAGCTATTGGGAGGCTGTGGCTCGGCGACACGCACTTGGGCCGTGCAACGGCTCAACGAAACAGGTGCCCGCTCGCTCACAGACCGAAACAATGTCGCGGAGGGAACTGCCGCGCAGCGCGTATCAATTCCTAAAGTCCGACTAGCTGCTTGCAGACGCTGTCGCAGATGGTGCCTGCGCACTGGGTGCATGTTTGGTGGCATGTCTGGCGGCATGTCTGCTCGGCACCTAGACACTGCTGAATGCAGCCATTGTTGCTGCAGTTGTCTTGGCAGCTGGCGCTCTTGCTCCCACACGAGATTCCGCAGCTGGTCGCGGTGCTCGAGCAGTTGCTAACGTTGCACGTGCCGCTCGAGTCGATGGCTGCGTCTTTGTTCGTGGCGCCGTCTTTGTTGCCGCTCGCGTCGCTGTTGGCGTCGACGGGGCCACCCGCGTCCCCCGTTGGCGTATACACGTTGAAGTCTTGCGTACAGCCGACGACGACGAGCACTCCGGCGGTTAGAAGGACTAGAACCCGCATCTTAGCAGTCTACATGGACCGCGTCGCTTTGCCAGGTTACGGGCTCACGTCGCGATGGTGCGGTACGGCCCCTGATCGTGGTTTCCGCCCTTCTTCGGCCACCAGCCGGCGGCGCGGGTGGCGACGACGACGCCCACGCCCATCATCGCGACTATGAAGGTGACGATGTCGCCGACCACGGGAATGGCGCCGGAGAGCAAGAACAAGAGGCAGCCGAACGCGAGCTGCAGGTACGGGCTGTCGGTCTTGTGACCGATGAGAGCCTTGCCTGCGGTCGTGAGCACTGCGGCGACTCCCGCGTAGCTCGCGAAGAGCGCGATGAGCACGAAGACGAACGCGACAGGAATGCCGACCAAGGTCACACACAGCGCGACCGTCGTGACGAGAGCGCCGAGGATGCCGATGAATCCGAGCGCGAAGCTGCGCATCGGTCGCGCGCCGGCCTCTACGCGGAGCGTCTCCATTCGGCGACCCGCGAGCGCGAGTAGTACGGCTCCGAACACGAACAACATCGCTGCGGCGGTGATCGCAGAGCCGACGCGCTGGAAGATGTTGTGTTCGCCGTGAGGCTTGTCGCGGTCGTCGAGCGTGTAGCCGGAGGAGACGACTTTGTCGGCGCGCTTCACCTCGCCGCCGAGGCTGCCGATGCGACCGTCCACGATCGCGCCCTCGTCGATCTCGACCTCGCCGCCCATCGTCGTGACGTTGCCCACGACGTGAGAGCCCTTCGTCAGGTGCGCCGATCCGCCAATGATCGTGAGGTTGCCGGTGGCGGTGCCGTTGAGCTCGAGCTCTCCGCCCATGACACTCAAATCGTGGACGACCTCGTTCGGGCCGACCACGAGCTCTCCGCCGTGCACCGTGCGATCCTCCCCACGCGTAGACGGCGCCGGCGAAGGCGACGCGATCGTGGGACCCGTGGGAATCGAGATCGCAGGTACGATTGCCGCGATGGACGAAGGCGCCGCGTCTGCCTTCGCGATCGAAATCGTGATCAGGTTGCCGTCACGCTCCGCGACGAACGATTGATCGTCCAGCAGCACGCCGAGCACCTTGGCCGGATCCGCGTCCTTGACGTGAACGTCGACGGGCGTCGTGTCCGGCGCGCGCAAGACGATGCTCCAACCGGCCTGCTCGGCGAGCTTCTTCACCGCTTCGCCACGCGAGACGTGCTCGAGATCGAGGGTGACGGATTTGTCGTGCTCGGGCCACGCGCCGGTTTTGCTCACGTCCGCGTTGCCGACGGTCGAGACGAGCAACGAAGCGAGACCGAAGATGAGGGCTGTTTTGTGGTGGCTCATGAGACTTCCTGTCCTGTCATCACGTGAGCTGCGGGGCGCGGGCTTGCCGCGCGATGGCGAACCCGAGGACCGCCAAGACGGCGGCGCTCGCGAGCGCGGTGATGGTGAAGGTGGAGCCCGAGAACCCGCGCAAGAGCGCGAGCAGCGAGGCCACCGCCACCGGGAACAGTCTTGGCGCGCCGGCAACGGCATCCACGGCGGCGTGCGCCGTGGGGTTCGCGCTAGGGACGAACCCGAGCGTCGCGAGCGCCAACGCAGCCGCGACCAGCCACGCCGGGAACCGGTGCGCGGGAGCTCGCTGAGCGCCTACCGCTCTCATCATCGCGTCGGCACGCACCGAGAGCGAGACCTCTGCGGCGACGCGCGCGCTGCACGCCGCGCACGAGTGGAGGTGCGCGTTTACCTCCGACGGGACGAGATCCATCGCGCCGTCGGCGACGAGCACGACGGCGACCTCGGTCAGATGGTCTCCGTCGAAGGCCTCTTTCATTGCGATCATGGTCATTGTGCCTCCTCACGCAGCGCGTCTGCGAGCGCCCTTCGCGCACGCAAGATCCAAGTCGCGACCGTACCCACCGGCACCTTCAGTCGCGTGGAGATCGTCTGGTAGCTCTCACCTTCGACGTGAAACATCTCGAGAGCGCGTCGCTGCATCTCAGGCAGCGTGCGGAGCGCGCTCGCGAGCCGTGAGATCTCTTCGGTGCGCAGCGCGCGGTCCAGCGGTGATGGCTTCGAGTCGGGGACGCGCTCGGTGAGCTCCGGCGTCGAGTCCGTCGAGGGGCTCTCGAGGACGGACCGCTTGGCGGCTCTCACCCGAGCGCGCAGCACGTCCCGCGCGACGTTCCGTGCGATGCCGACGACCCACGAGCGCATGGGCTCGCCGTCACGCACGCGCTCCTTGCCTTCGAGCGCGCGCCGCAGCGTCTCGTTGGTCGCGTCGTCCACGTCCGGGTGCGACGGGGCCGCGTGAAGGATGGCCGACACCACCGAACGCACCATCACGCGCAGCTCGATCGACTCGTGGTCGATCTCGCGCGGCACGTGCAGCGGCTTGTTCACCTCGGTCATCGGCCACACGAGCATCGCATGGGGCTCTTCGCCCGAGGACCCCGCCAAATTTCAAAGAATTCACACGAAGGCGGGAAGACGACAAGGGCCGCTCATCAATCCCTCTTCACTTTGGCAATAGGGGTTGGGTGACGTCGATTTCCCGTCTTCCCTTCTTACTGTGAATTGCCCCGACGGCGATCGCTCAATCGGGCTGATTGTTGCCGGATCAGCTCGCCTTCGCGACCATCTTCTCCAGGCGATCGAGGGCCCGATCGAGCACGGCCATGCTCGGTCCGAACGAAAAGCGCACGTAGTCCTTGAAGCGCGAGACGCGCCCGCTCCGGCGCTTGCCCGGGTTCACGTCGAAGAACTCTCCGGGCACGACGATCACCTGCTCCTCGAGCGCGGCGCGGAAGAGCCCCATTCCGTCGTTGAGCGGCGCGGGCAAGCTGCCCACGTTGCCCCAGACATAGAACGTACCGTCCGGCACGCGATCGAAGCGCACGCCGATTCTCTCGAGGCGAGACAGCATGCGGTCGCGCTTGTCCCGGAACGCGCGATGGATCGCGTGGGTCTCCGCGATGACGTGGTCCTCCGAGAGCAGGGCGATCGCCGCACGCTGCAGCGGCTTACTGCCGCCGCCGTCGAGGAACGAGCCCGCGCTCGTGACCGCCTCGATCACCTTCTTGGGGCCGACGGTCCACGTCACGCGCCACCCCGGATAGCGCCAGTTCTTGGTCAAGCCGTCGAAGATCACGATCGGATCTTGATCGACGTCCTCCACGTACCGCGCGGCGCTCTCGATCGGAAGCACGCCGGGGCGCACGCGATAGACGTAGTGCGAATAGAACTCGTCGAGCAAGAGCGAGCAGTCGAGCTCACGCGCGACGCTCACCCATTTGGCGAGCTCGTCTCCCGCGACGTGCTTGCCCGTGGGGTTGCAAGGGTTGGAGAGCAAGATCGCCGAGAGTCCGCGCCCGTTGATCTCGCGCCGCAGATCCTCGTGGGAGAATGCGTAGCCGCGATCACCCTCGAGCATGATCGGGATCGCGGTGAACGCCTTGAAGATGTCGAGCAGCTCTTCGTACGCCGTGTAGTCGGGCAAGAAGTGTCCGAGGTTGATCTGCCCGAGGCTCGCTGCAGCGCGCGTGAGCGCCGTGCGACCGCCGCCTGAGACGCACACGTTCTCGGCCGAATACTGCGACGGCATGCCCTTGCGATAGAGCGCGTTGTATAGGCTCGCGATCGCCTCGCGAAGCTCGAGGATGCCGGCGACGGGCGCGTATTCTTGATCATCTACCGCGATCGGGATTGCGTGCACGCGGGGCGGCGAACCGGGGAGCTCTCCGGTCTCCGGTTGACCCTGGCCGAGGTTGCACCAATCGGGATGTGTCTGCGTGAACCCGAGTCGTGTGGCCTCAGAGGTGACGTAGATGACGCCCGTCTTGGGCACGGTCCGAAACGCGGACGGAGACTCGCTCATGAACGTCTCTATAGAGCAACGCATCGGGACCCCAAAGCATCAACGTTCGCATCCAGGGAGTTCAGCAATGTCGGAAAGAGACCTCGAAGGAAGAGTCGCGCTCGTGACAGGTGCTAACACCGGCATCGGTCGCGTCACCGCGTTGGAGCTCGGCAAGCGCGGCGCACGCGTGATGCTCGCGTGTCGCTCGCTCGAAAAGACTCAGCCGGTGATCGACGAGATCAAGGCGGCCGGTGGGCAAGCGTCGTTCGTCGCGCTCGATCTGGCGGACCTCTCGAGCGTGCGCGCTTGCGCCCAGAAAGTGCTGGCGACGAACGATCCACTCCACCTCCTGATCAACAACGCCGGTCTCGCTGGCCTGCGCGGCGTCACCAAGGACGGCTTCGAGCTCACGTTCGGCACCAACCACCTCGGACACTTCCTGCTGACGACGCTGCTCTTGCCGCGCCTGCGCGAGTCCAAGCCCGCGCGTATCGTGAACGTCGCGAGCAAGGCGCACTACGGCGCGAAGAAGATCGACTGGGCCGCGTTGAGCAAGCCGACGCAGTCCACCTCCGGCGTCGGCGAGTATGGCGTGAGCAAGCTCGCGAACGTGCTCTTCACGAAGTCGCTCGCACGCGGCAAGGCGGGCGACGGCGTGCTGAGCGCGTCGCTACACCCAGGCGTGATCGCGAGTGACGTCTGGCGCCAAGTCCCGTGGCCGATCCGTCCGCTCATGAAGCTCTTCATGATCACCAACGAGGAGGGCGCACGCACGACGCTCCACTGCGCGACGGCGAGCGGCGTGATCGACGGCGCGTACTACGACTCCTCCAAAGAGAAGACACCCAGCGACCTCGCACAGGACGAGCAGCTCGCCGAGGAGCTTTGGACGCGCAGCGAACTCATGGTCCGCCAGCACGCGGCGTAGCTTTTTAGGACCCGCTGCGCGCGGGGCGAAGGGGGGCACCAGCTAGACCTTTGGGTTGTAGCTCGGCGACGCGAACTTGAGCCGTGCAACGGCTCGACAAAACAGATGCCGGCCGACACCAAAGCCCAGTGCCGTTTCACGATCTCGCGCATCACATGGTCGGCGGTCCCCAGAAAAAGCACAGCACGCTCGCCGGTTCTTTCGGTCGCTGGTGGCGAAAAGGGAAGTCGTGGTCTCGCTCGCAGACCGACATCAGGTTGCTGTCGGAACTCACCTCAATTTCCCCCCTCAAAGCTACCTGCGTACGTCCCTGTCCGGCGGACCCGCTCCGGACCAGAGGACCGGAGCGCGCGGTGCCCTTATTTTTGGTCTGCGCGGCGGAGGCAAGAAAGAAAAGGTGCTGCGCGTCCGTGCCCAAACCCCCATGGATACTGAGGTCGCCGAACCCCAACCCAAAAGCGGGTGCACCAAACGCCCCCCCGCGCAGCGGTTAAGAAAGAAGTGCAGCTAGCTCTCGAATGCGGACGTTTTCGGGGACGCGCTCCAAGTAGCTCGTGAGTCGCCGAGGACTTTCGATGCGCGCGGCGTAATCGGCGATCATCTTCGACGCCTCTAGAACGAGCGCTCGCGCCCCGTCGATGTCGTGGGTCGCGAGAAGGTGCTCGATCACGATTTGTCTTACGTAGATCGCGTCTTCCACGAATGGAACGCGGTCGTGGAGGCAGGCCTCGACGACCTTCGCGTGTTGGGCCGCGACCTCTGGATCAGCCGACAAAGTAGCCTCGTACGCGATCGCGTGCAGGCGACCGCGCATGGGTCGCGGGAGCGATTCGTCAGCTATCTGTGGCTTCACGACGTCCAGCGCGTCGCCCAGCCTCTTTCGCAGCAACAGCAGACGGCCGAGCGCGATCCTCGTCTCGGTGATCAAGAACGGATCGTCGTGCTCTTGCTCGAGCACCCACGAAGCAGACGCGAAGCCCTCGTCCCACCGACCCGTGAGCGCGAGTGGCCACGCGAGATAGAGTCGCGCCCAGCGCGATGGGCGCGACGAGGACTTCGGGATTGCGGACAAGACCGCGATCGACTCCTCCCAGGCACCGAGCCAAGCGAGCGCGATCGCCTGGCCCGTGCGCTGCATCTCCGCCGCCATGACGTTGCCCAGCTCCTCGAACGTCCGCGCGCAACTCTCCAGTAGGCCCTCCGCGCCCGGCCGGCGTTGGGTCAACGCTGCGAAGGCACGCGCAATCGCGAAGCGTACGCCAATCACGGGGTCCTGCGCCTCGCTTGACGCAGCAACCACCTCGACTCGCGCAGTCAACGCTCGCGCGAGCTCCGAGGCCGGCGAGTTCTGAATCACGAGCGTGTAAGCAAGCGAGAGAGCGCGCGCGTAAGACGCCAAGACGGCGCCGTCGTGTGGCGGGCTCGCCAAGAGTTCGACTGCAAGCGCGTCAATCCCGCCGTGGTCGAGGCGCCCCTGACGCGCATTCATCAAGTCGGCCAGAGCGTCGTACCAAGGGATGGACGCCGGCGGAACGAGCGTCATCACCTCCATGGCGACCTGCTCTGCTTTCGCCATGTCGCCGCGCTGCCAGAGCGCGCGCGCCAACAACCCGAGCAGCTTGCCGCGTGACTCCGGATCAGGATCACACGTGAGCCCGCGCGTCACCGCGATCTCGGGCGCTTGCAGGTCGCCGGCTTGCAGCGCCTGCGACGAGGCGTTGATGTATTCGCGCACCGCCTCCTCGCGTGCGCCGCCTCGCGCAAAGTGGTCTGCGATGGCCATCGCGTTGGCTCCCCCTTTCGCCGAGAGCCAGCGCGCAGCGAGCGTGTGGCCGAGCGCGCGATCGTCGTCGGTGAGCGAAGCGTAAGCAGCCTCTCTCAGCAGCGCGTGGCGGAACGTGAAGGTGTCGGCCGTGCCAGGCGCATGCGCGAGCACCTCCAGCTTCACGAGGTCCGGCAGGAACGACGCCGCGACATCGTCGTCGCTCAGCGCGGCCACGTCGTCTTGAGAGAAGGCGTCGCCGAACACGCTCGCCGCGCGCAACACGCGCCTTGCGTCCGAGTCCAGTGCCTGCAAGCGCGCCTGCGCCATGAGCACCACGGTCTGCGGGAGTTCCGCGTGACCCTCCGCGACCGCGCGCAGCAGCTCCTCGAGGTAGAACGCGTTGCCGGCGGCGAGCTCGACGACACGATCGATCGTCGCCGACTCGGCCTCTTGCCCGAGCACCGCGCGTGCGAGCTTGGCGGACGCCTTCGCCGTGAGCGGTCGCATATGAACGTGGGAGCCCGCAGAAAATAGGTTCGCGAAGCGCTTGCTGCCTTCGGGTCGTGAGAGCGCGAGCATCATCACCGGCCGCTCACGCACGCGCGCGCCGCCAGTCTCCAACCAGCCGACGCTGACGCCGTCGGCCCAGTGGAGGTCCTCGATGACGATCAGCAGCGGCGTTGTGAGCGCGTCCCCGATGAGGAGCGCCTCGAACGCTCTACGCATGCGCGCGGACATGAGCGGCGCGTCGGCACGAGCTGCCTTCAGCCCAGGCAGATCGACGTCGTCGAACGGCGCACCGCAGAGCTCGCCCAAGAATACGACCGCGTCGGCGACACCGTCCGGGTGTGAGGCGTTGGACGCGCGCGCACGCAGCTTGCTCTGGCGTACCTCTAGCGAATCGCTCCCGAGGATCCCCGCTTGGTCGCGCACCAGCTTGGCGGCGAGCGCGAGCGGGGCATGCTCTGTCAATGAGTCGCCGCGCGCGAGCCACACCTTGGCGAGCGGGTACTCGCTGGCGACCGTCCGCACGATCTCGCTCGCGAGTCGCGACTTGCCGACGCCTGCGTCCGCGGTCACGACGAAGACGCGCGCCGCCGACTCTTCGAGGCACTGAGACCAAGTGAGGAGCGCGCCGCCGAGCTCCGCCTCTCGGCCCACGCACGGAGTGAGCTGCCCCAGCAACGTGCGCTGTGCGAGCGCGTCGCTCTTCTCGGAGCGCAGCGCGAGCGGCGGGATTGTCGTGAAGTCGAAGCTCCCGTCGAGGAGCTGCGCGCTCGCCTCGTCGATCCGAACGGGCCCGTCTTTCTCGGCACTCTGGAGCGCCACGATCGCGCGGTCCAGCGCCTCGCCGACGACCTCGCCCTCGGCGACGCGCGCGCGGCCGGTCGCCAAGACCACGGCCTTTTGCGCCGCGAGAGGTCGCAGCTTGAGCGCACATCGCGCTGCGCGCACACACTGATCACGCGCGTTGGTACCGCCGTGGAACACGACGACGAGCGCGCCGTTCGCCAAGCTCTCCGCGACGCCCCCGAAGCTCTCGGCAAGCCTGCGCAGCGCGTCTCGCGCGATGGGCGCGGGGACCGGACGAAGCAAAATCTCGGACGTCTCGATCGGCGCGACGATCGTGGGCGTGTCAATCGGCGCAGTGTCCGAGACGAGCACGACGGTGACCGGGCGCAGCTCGTCGGGCGTCAACGCGCCCTCTGCTCTCACGCGCGGCGCCGAGTGAGCGCGCCGTGCGATCAGCTCCTCGAGCTCGGACGCCACGAGCGAGGCGTCTCTCGGGCGCTCTGCCGGATCCTTCGTGAGCAGCCGGATGACGAGGGCGTCGAGCGACGAAGAGATGCGCGGGTCGAGCGCGCGCATCGACGGCGGCGCGTCGAAGAGCAGCTTCGCGAGCTGCGCCGTGATGGTGGGTCCCTCGAACGGCCGCTGCCCGGTCGCGGAGCGGAAGAGCAGGCAACCCAGCGCGAACAGGTCCGCGCGCGAGTCGAGCTTCGCCGTGCCACGGGCTTGCTCCGGCGACATGTAGCCGGGCGTGCCGACGGAGAGTCCGACGCTCGTGATCTCCTCTCCAACGACGGGCTTCGCGAGGCCGAAGTCGAGCAGCACAGGTCGCGTCGGATCGTTGCCGCGAAGCACGACGTTCGCGGGCTTCACGTCGCGATGGACGTACCCACGCGCGTGCACCGCGCTGAGCGCCCTCGCGATCTGCGCGCCGAGTGCAAGCACCTCTTCGAGGACGAGCGGGCCGCGTCGAAGCTTCGCCGCGAGCGATTCGCCGTCGATCCACTCCATGGCGAGGTACACGCTGTCTCCGCGCACTCGACCGTGCGCGACATAGCTCGCGACGTTGGCGTGCTGCACGCCAATCAGCGCCTGCGCCTCACGCTCGAAGCGCGCGAGGACCTCTTCGTCGCCGCTCGCAACCTTGAGCGCAACGTCCGTACGCGTCCGAAGATCGCGTGCGCGGTAGACGCTCGCCATTCCCCCCCGACCGGCGAGCTCGATGGGCTCGAAGCGCCCATCGATTGTCGCGTCAATCAACTCTGCGCGATCCACCTCATGAGATTACCAGGTGCGGCACGCGAAGCGAGTGCACGGACCGAAGCGAGAGTACAAACCGAAACGGAACTCAGGGGTTCGGCTTGTTTGGCTTCGGCTTGCCGTCGTCTTGCTCGATGATCTTGAACTCGACGCGACGGTTCGCTTGGCGGCCCTTGTCGGTGTCGTTGCTGTCGATCGGTTTCTCTTGGCCGTAGCCGTGCGCCTCGAGGCGCGGGCCTTCGACGCCGTGATCCGCGAGCCACTTAACAACGCTCTCCGAGCGCTGTTGCGAGAGCGTCTTGTTCATCACCGCGTTGCCACGGTTGTCCGTGTGACCCTCGACCGACATCTTCTTGATCGCGGGGTTCACCTTCAAGAGGTTCGCGATCTCTTGGAGCATCGGGAAGCTGTCCGCGAGGATGGTCGCCGAGCCGGTCGCGAAGTGCACCTGCTGCAGCACGTGAACGACGGTGCCATCCATGCTGTAGAACTGCGGGCAGCCGTTCTTCTTCGGATCCGTGGAGCGAACGCCGGGCTCCTTCGGGCAAGCGTCTTCCGCGTCGGGCACGCCGTCGTTGTCCGCGTCCACCTCGGGGCAGCCGTCGTTGTCGTCGACGCCGTCTTTGTCCTCGGGTTGGTCCGGGCATTTGTCGAACTGATCGGCAATACCGTCGCCGTCGCGATCGGGCGGGATCGGGCAGCCGTCGGAGGGGTCACTGCCTTTGTGGTCCTCGGCGTCGCTGGGACACGCGTCGATGTCGTCGGGGATGCCGTCGTTGTCGCTGTCGAGCGAGCGCTGCTCACGCCATTTCTCACGCAACGCGAGCTTGCCCTCGGGTGAGTTCGCGCTCGAGTCGAGGATGGGCACGTAGACGCCGAGCAAGCCGACCGCACGGAAGTCCGGCGCGCCATAGCCTGGATAGAGGAAGCTGCCCGCGCCGAGGCCGACCCACCAACGTTCCTTCGGACCGAATTTGGCGCGACCCTCGACGTGCCACTCGATGGGGGTGTTGCGCTGCGTGAACGCGGTGTTTCCGATCAGCGGCGATGCGCTGCTGCTGTCGCTCTCGATGCCGGTCTGACCCTGGATGGTGAGGCCAATGCGATACTTGCCGTCCTTGATCGGGACGAACCCGCCGACCTGCCAGCGCCACTCGTCGGCGACCGCCAAGCCCGAGGCGTGTGGAGGGTCGTTGATCACCGCGGTCGTGCGGAACGCGATGCCGGTCGTCCCCATGAGCACGAGGGGGAACTTGAACGCGTACTCCGCCTGAACGCCCAAGATCGCGCCGATGTTTCGGTCCGCGCCGAACGCCGCGTTGTCGCCGATGGGCGCAAAAATCGAGAGACCCGCGCCGAGAGCGAACCGCTGATCGGTCGAGCGCCACAGCACGGCGCGCATGTCGATGCGGACGTCGCCCCAGGTCTGATCCGACGTGCTGACCGGCGTCGTCTGGTTGTTCGTGCTCGAGGTCGAGTTCGGATAATCTGGGTTCTTCGTGTACTGGTACGGCGTGAACGGGAACGCTGCCGTCACGGTCACGCGGTTGAACAGCTGCACACCGAGTGCCGTGTAAATCGAGAACTGACCCTGAACGACTCCGCGGTCGGGGATGGTCGTGAGAAACCGGTTGTTCTTCGCGGCGTAAATGTTCGCCGTCTTGAGTGGGTTCACGGAGTACCCCATGCCGAGCTGCGCGAAGAAGATGGGGCCGGGCTGCGTTACGGCACGTGCCATCATCATCGTGTCGTCGGGAGCGCCAGGCACCTCCAAGCGATCGAGCTTGAAGGTCGCCGTCTGGGCCTCGGCCACGCTGGGCCAGGCGAAACACGCCGCCACGGCGCCCAAGCCACACACGTATCGAGTCAAGGAAGGTCCGTTGCGGTGCGCTTTCATCGTCCTCGCCGAGGGTACACCAACCACTCGACCCGCGGACAAATCGTTGACTCACCCTTGACGAGGGAGAGGCCAAGTGCTTTCTTGCGCAGCCCTTCAGGTGCGTGTGCTCTGCACGTGCGTCGAACCAGGAGTCTCCCGTGAAGCGAACCTATCAACCCCACAATCTCCGCCGTATCCGTACGCACGGTTTCCGCGCGCGCATGGCCACCAGTGGCGGCCAGAAGGTGCTCGCCAATCGCCGCCGCAAGGGCCGCAACGCCGTCCAGCTTAGGGTCGTTCGGCAAGCTCCGTTCATTGACGTTCGGCACGCTCGGCACGTTCGGCAAGTTCGGTAAGGACCGTCGGCTCCGCGCAAGCTCGGACTTTCGCCGCGTTCAGCGCGCGGGCAAGCGCGTGACTTCGCCTCACTTCGTCTTCCTCGTCGCAGCACGCCCAGAGGACGGACCTTCGCGTATGGGCCTCGTGGTGTCGCGCAAGGTCGGCAATGCCGTGGCGAGAAACCGCATCAAGCGGCTGTGCCGCGAATGTTTTCGCTTGGCGGTCGTGACGATCCCCGCCGCGATCGACCTGGTGATCATTCCTCGCGGGGATCTCTCCAAGCTCGACTTTGCATCTGTCTCGAGCGAGTGGGCGGATGTTCAGCGCTTCTTGCAAAAACGTGCGGCCGAAGCGCTAGCGCAATCGCCGCCGAGGGCGCATGTTGCGCGCCACAAGGACGACGCCGGATTTTGATCGCGAAGCTCTTCATCTCGCTCATCCGCGTCTATCAGCGGTTGCTGTCACCGCTGCTCGGCAACGTCTGTCGCTTCGAGCCGTCGTGCTCGCGCTACGCCGTGGCCTGCTTGGAGACCCACGGCGCGGCCCGCGGCAGCTTGCTTTCGTTCCTACGGCTGTGTAAGTGCCACCCGTTTCACCCTGGAGGGATCGATCTCCCGCCCCCGCGCAGAGACGCGCCCCACGCCCTGAGCCCCGCACGAGAAAGCACTGATGGATAGAAATACGTTATCGCGCTGGCTGCTCATCGCGGGCATCGTCTTCCTCGGCTTCTGGCTGTACCCGAAATTCTTCGGCGGACCGCAGAACCCGAAGCAGCCGATACCGGACGAGAGATACGTCAACGGCCCCAATTTCTCGGCCGATCCGGCGATCGAAAAGCAGGACGTCACGCCGATCGCGGCAGGGTCGGAGACGTGCGCGATCAAGGGAAACCGCTTCGACGCCGAGCTCAACTCGCGCGGAGCCGCGCTCACGCACTTTTATCTACGCGACGCCCAGTACCAAGACGCCGGCAAGCAGTTGGACATGGTCACGTCCAACTGGGACGCGGGCGGGTACGCGGGAGTCGAGCGCTGGCGACCGCTCCGCACGCTCTTCCGCGGCGAGGGTGATGACCAGCTTGCGTACGATCGCTTCGTCTGGAAGCTCGAGAAGCTCGGCGATACAGGCTGCAAGTTCACGTACACGGATACCGACGTCTCGATCGAGAAGACGATCAAAGCAGGGGACCGCCCGTTCGAGCTCAACGTCGAGACGACGATCAAGAACGTCGCAGCGCTCGCCAAGAAGCACACGTTCTCGATCGAGATGTTTGGCTTCCGGTCCAACGCGGAGATCAAGAGTCACTTCGGTCGCACGTCGCCGTTCATCACGGACATCTCGTGTGGTCACGGCAAGGACGTCACCCGCAAGAACAAGGACGACTTCAAGGAGGGCTGGCTCAAGATCGACGGCGCGGATCGTTGGGCCGCCGTGTCGAACTACTACTTCGCGACCGCGCTCGTCCCCGACAAGGGCGGCACGCCAAGCTGTCAGCTTCTCGCCGAGCTCTACGAGAGTCCCACTTCGCACAACACGACGGACGACGACGCGAGCGCCGTCTATCACGCGCGCCTCGCCTACGCGCAAGCCACGCTCGCTCCGGGCGCCGCCGCCACGTACTCGCAAATCGCGTACATGGGACCGAAGGAGCGCGAGATCCTCAAGAACGCCGCGGGCGGCGACAAGGGGATGGGCGAGCTTATCAACCTCGGCTTCTTCTCGCCGGTCGCGAAGGTGCTCGTCGGCTTCCTCGTGATCTTGAAGGAGCACGTCACCGGCAACTGGGGCCTCTCGATCATCTTGATGACGATCTGCGTCCGCTTGATCCTCTTCCCGCTCACGTGGAAATCGATCAAGACGACCGTGGCGATGCGCCGTCTCAAGCCGGAGATGGACGAGATCTCGAAGAAGTTCTCCGACGACATGCAGGCGCGAAACCTCGCGACCATGGAGCTCTACAAGAAGCGGGGCGTGAACCCGTTCGGTGGGTGCTTGCCGCAGCTCGTGCAGATGCCGGTGTGGTTCGCGATGTACACGACGCTGCAGACGGCGGTGGAAATGTACCACGAGAAATTCTTGTGGTTCAAAGACCTCTCCGCGCCCGACCAGCTCATCGGACCGTTCGTCTTGCCGCTGCTCGGTCAGGTCCCCGCGATCGGAATCCTGCCGTTCGTGCTGGGCGCGTTCATGATCGTCCAGCAGCGCATCGTCCCGCAGCAGGGCATGGACCCCATGCAGCAGAAGATGATGATGTACTTGCTGCCGGGCGTGTTCACCGTGATGATGTTGTTTCTCCCCGCGGCCCTCGGCATCTACATGCTCACCAACAGCATCTTGGGTATCACGCAGCAGCTCTTGGTCGAGCGGTTCGCCCCGCGCGACGGCGGGAAAAAGGGCGAAATCGAAGTCAAGCAAGTCAGCGGCGGCAAGCCCGCGCTCAACAAAGGAAAAGCACGTGTCTGAGACCAACGACCTCCCCGTTCAGCCCGCGCACGCCGCGCTCTCTTCGCAACCCGCGGTCGACGAAGCCGCAGCGGATGGCCAGACCAAGCGCGCGCTCGCATTCCTTCGCAAGCTGCTCGTCGGCATGGAGATGAACGCAGAGGTCATCCTCGCGCCGGACGACGGCGAGGGCAGTGAGGACGAGATTCGCATCGAGATCGAGGGACCCGACGCCGGCCGCATCATCGGCAAGCGCGGCACCGTGCTCGAGGCAATTCAGTATTTGACCACGCGCGTCGTGCACAAGCCCGGCGAGGGCCGCCGCCATGTGCAAGTGGACGCCGAGGGCTACCGCGCGCGCCACGAGGACCAGCTCGCGGAGATGGCCGAGAAGCTCGGCGAGCGCGTCGCCAAAGAGGGCAAGGTCATCACGTTCGACCCGATGAGCGCGCGAGATCGCCGCATCGTTCACATGGCGCTACGCGAGTTCGAGGGCGTGCGCACGGAGTCGAACGGCGAAGGCCCGGATCGCCGTGTGCAAATCATCCCGCTCAAGCCCGGCGAAGTGAAGCCGCCGATGGCCGACTGAACGCAACGTGCCCGTCTATACGAACCTCGACGGCACGACGCCCGACAAGGGCCTCAAAGACATTTTGAAGTGGCAGATCGGCGATCGACTCGCCGGCAAGCGCACGCCCACGTCCAACGATGGCTTCGTCACTCCGCGTCGTGCCCACGACGAGGCGCTCATCAAGTCGAGCAACGCCAGCCTCACGTGGATCGGTCACGCGACGTTCGCGATGCGTGTCGGGGGCAAGCTCATCGTCACCGATCCCATCTGGAGCGAGCGGCTCTCACCGGTGACGAAGCGCCTCTGCGAGCCGGGGATCGCGCTGCACGCGATGCCGAAGATCGACGTCGTCACCGTCAGTCACTCGCACTTCGATCACCTCGACATGCCGACGCTCAAGCGCATCGGGCCCGACGTGCTCTATGTGGTGCCGAAGGACGTTGGCGAGATCTTGATCAATGGCGGGCTGCGGAACGTCGTCGAGCTCGGGTGGTGGGAGAGCCATCGCGTGGGCGACGTGAAGATCACGCTCGTGCCGGCTCAGCACTGGTCGATGCGCTTCCCGTGGGATCGCAACAAGCGGCTCTGGGGAGGCTTCATTTACGAGTCGCCCGAGGGCGTCGCGTACCACGCGGGTGACACAGCGATGAGCGAACGCGTGTTCCGCGAGATCCACGCGCGCCACGATCACATCGACTGGGCGATGCTCCCGATCGGCGCGTACGACCCGCCGTGGTTCATGAAGCCTCAGCACATGGGGCCCGTAGAGGCGCTCGCCGCGTTCGAGATCCTCGGCGCCAAGAATCTCTGCGCGATGCATTGGGGCACCTTCAAGCTCACGGACGAACCGATCAGCGAGCCGCCTGCTCGCCTGCGTGAGGCGTGGTCGCGTACCAACCACGCCGTCGACCGCCAGTGGATCTTCGACATCGGCGAGGCCCGCGCGCTCGCCCGCTGAGCTAGGCTGAGCTAAGTGAGCGCCATGCGAACCTTCGCTTCAACGGTCTTGCTTGCCGCTCTCGTTGGCGTCGCGCTTCTGCGCTGCTCCACCTCGAGCAACGCCCCCGCGGCGGATGCGTCGGCGGAAGCGCTCCCCGACCTCTGCGACCTCAACGCGTACACCGGCGTGGGCAAGCCGTGCGCGTACGTCTCGAGCAAGGTGTGCTTCAAGCAGTGCACGATCGGCGGCTGTAAATGCGTGGCGGGCGCGAGCGGCCCGACGTGGACGTGCGTCACGGATGTCTCTTGCGTGCCAGACAGCGGGCCGCTCGACGATGCACCGAACGACACGTCGAGCGCGGGCGACGCTCCGTCCGACGGATGATCAGCGCCTGAGATCGACGGGGCCGTCCAGCGGCGGCCTCTGCATCGCGCCTAGCTTGCTCACTCGCGCGTGAACCGGAGCGATCGATCGCGCCCAAGAGAGGTCACTCGCGCCAACGGCGACGACCCAACGTGTGATGGGATCCAAGAGCGCGCCAAGCTCTCCGGCGACCTCCACGACGTGCACGTTGCGGCCCGGTGGTGGAACGATCACCGTGGTCGATCGACCCACCGCATTCGCGCGCCCGCGACTCAGCGAGCCCGCGTAGGCAACGGTCGAGGCATATCGCTCGAGCTCCTCGGCCTCGCGATCATCCTGCCGCCCTCGCGGTACCCGAACCTCGGCCTCTTCGAGCTCCGCGTGGAGCGCGTCGGAGAACGCTCGAGAGCGCTCCGCCCCAGTGACGAACGCCACGCGAGGACTCAAGCAACCGCGCTGATCGAACGGCACGACATCACGCGCGAGCGATCGCGCACAGGCCTGTAAATCCGCCTCGACGTCGATCAGCGCGACCCCGAGTCCCGCGCCGTGCCCGCGCACCACGACCCCGCTCGCTGCCCGCGCAACGACGTCGGTGATCGTCTCGTCATGCCCGTAGACGTGGATCTCACCTTCGCTCGGCGCAAGGCCGGACAGCTGCACGTCCGGATGACCGATCGCCTGTACGAGTGCGGAAGCGAAGTGAGGCTCGCGCGACGAGGGCCGAACCGTCACGCGTTCGGAGGACGCCCGCGCGATCGCGATCGCACGTAGCGCTCCGACGAACACGTTCGCCGACAGGATGACGTGCACGTGCACGCACGGTGTCGTGCTCGCGATGAGCCGCGCGAGCTCCTCATCCGACGGCTCGAGCTCGAGGTGCTCGTCGAGGGCGAGTCGTACGCCCTCGCGCGACAGACCGGTGGAAGGCAAGAGCGCCTCGAACAAGGCTGAATCATGGGCGATCGCGCGCGCCGCTTCGACCACGCCTCGGACGCGCGACACACGATCGGTCACGAACCGCCCAACAGCTCGTCGATGCCGATCGAGCATCCACGCGGTGCCGCGCCTGCCGCGCGACCGAGCAGCTCGAAGCCGCCGTCCACCCTGCGCACGCGATCGGCGGTCTGCACGGCGAACGCGCTCTCCACGTTGAGTAGATCCACGATGCGAGCGATCCCGATCTCGCCATCCGGCACGGGGTCGAGCGTCTCCGGATTCACGGCGATCACGCGGGCCCACGGTGGCTCTTTGTGAACGCCGCGCGTGCCTCCATGCAGCGTCGCTTCGTAGAACTGACTGGAGAGCTCCGTCATGCCGTATTCGCTCACGACGTGCGTGGCCTCTAAGCCGAGTGCCTCTATCACCGCCGCCTCGAGCTCGGCCGAGTCCACCTCGCGCGATTTGCCCTTGAAGCCACCCGTCTGCATGACACGGCTTGTCTTAGGGAGTTTGAACGTCATCCCGCCGAGCGCATCGAGTAGGTGCACCAGCGCGAACGAGGTCGTCAACAGCAGCACGGGGACCTCTTGGAGCACCAGGCGAGACACGCGCTCGTCGAGCGCTACGAGATCGAGCGTGCCGTCTTCGATGAAGTAGGTCTCCTTCGAAGTGGCCGGAGCGCCGAGGTCGCGCGCGAACAGATCGATCATGTGAGTGAGCGAAGAGTCCGGCGCCTCTCGGGGGCTCGGGCCCAGCACCAACACTGCGGGGCGTGTCTTCAAATCGGAGACGAGCGCCCAACGACCGAACGCGAGCGCACCTGCGTCGTAGGTCGTGGTCGTTCGCATTGCGTGACTGCCGCGCGCACCGACCGTGGTCCCGCTGGTGCGAAACACGACGCGCTCGTCGCTCGCCGGAAACGTCGCCACGCGCGTCACCTTGAACGCATCGGTCGGCACTGCGGGAGCTTGGCTTACGCGCGTCGCGTGGCGCAGGTCGACGTCTCGCGACGCACAGAGTCGAGCGTAGCCGAGCGAGCGAGATGCCTGAAAACGAGCGAGATCGAGCGCCAGCGCGTCGAACGACTCCGGCTCTGCCGCCGACTGTTCGAACGCCTTGACGAACGCGCGCGCTCTCGCGTGAAGAGCGTCGGCCTCGTCCACTCGCAAGCACGTCGTCACGCAGACCTCGTGATCTCGGAGAGCGTGTCCGTGAAGCCGGCGAGCAGCGACTCGTCGATGTCCAGCGCGGGAGTCAATGTCAGCACCTCTCCGCGCACGCCTCCCGTCAGTACGAGCCAACCCTTCGCGAGCAGCGCGCGTGAGACCGTGAGCGCGCGCGCCGCGTCGTCGAGCTCCACACCTACCATCAAGCCGCGACCACGAACGCGAAGGCCGCGCGCGCGCATACGCTCGACCCATCGCGTGCCGACCTCGGCAGCGCGCGTCGCGAGCTTCTCGCGCTCGATCACGTTCAAGCAAGCAAGCGCGGTGGCGCACGCGAGCGGCCACCCGAAGTGCGTCGCCGTGTGGATTGTGGACCCGCCGTGCTTTCCCCACGCGCGCATGACGCTCTCACGGCCCAAACAAGCCGAAATCGGCAAGCCTCCGCCCAGCGCCTTGCCCAAACACACGAGGTCCGGGACGACTGTCTTCGAGGCGAGCATCTGCCCAGAGCGACCGAGCCCGGTCCAGATCTCGTCGACGATGAGCAGCGCACCCGCCTGATCGCAGAGCGACCGAAGCTGCGGCAAGAACTCGTCGGGTGGCACCACGCAACCTCCGCGACCCAAGATCGGCTCGACGAGCACGGCGCCGATCTCGCCGGACGCGAGCGCGGTCATCGCGTGCGTCATCGTGTCTTCTAGTGAGGCTTCGTCCGTGGGGTAGTGCGCGAAGGTGACGTGGTCGCCGAGCTGTGCGCGGAACGGGTCCCGAAACGAATCGTTCAAGCCGCACGCAGCGAGTGGCGCGTAGCTGAGGCCGTGATAGCCGCCGCGAAACGCGAGCACCCCGGGACGACCGGTGGCCATCATCGCGGTCTTCAACGCGGCGGTGATCGCGTCGGCGCCGCTCAACCCCAACATCACGCGCGCCCCTCGCTCGGGAAACATCGCGACGAGCCGCTCGCACAGCTCGGCCTTCACCTCCGTCGCGTAGACGTCGCCGAGCGCGAGCAGGATGTCGCCCGCTTGCGCGCTCATCGCGGCGGCGATCGCGGGGTGTTCGTGTCCCAACGGGAGCGCGCCGAAGCCGGCGATCAGGTCCACGTAACGATTGCCGTCCGCGTCCCACACGTTCGATCCAACGCCTCGCGCGTACACGATCGGAGACTGCTCGGCGTGGCTCATCGCAGTCCGTGAATCTCTACGCGCCTCGAACGCGGGAGACTCCACCGCCGCGACGCGAGCCGCGATCGCCCTGGATTTTGGGCCCGGGGGCGCGATCAACACCTCGGGCGTTTGTCGGCCGATGCTCACGGGATCACTGCGGTCAGCAGACTTTGTTGCGGCCGCTGCGCTTTGCTTCATACAGCTTGTCGTCCGCTTGCTTGATGATGTCGACGCTCGTGCGGTCCTCCGGTTGGAGCATGGTGACGCCGATGGAAATCGTCACCTTGATGAGCTCGTTCTGGAAGACGAAGCGGGACGACTCGATCTTCTCGCGCAGACCCTCGGCCAGCGCACGCGCGCCCTCGAGCGCGGTCTCCGGCAACACGATCGCGAACTCTTCACCACCGTAGCGCGCGAACACCTCGTCGCGACGGATGCGACCCTGGACGATGCGCGCGAGCTCCTTCAGCACGAAATCACCCGCCAAATGGCCGTGAAAATCGTTGATTTTTTTGAAGTGATCGATGTCGAACATCAAAAAACACAGGTCGCGGACATGTCGTCGCGCGCGGATGATCTCCTTCTCGAGCGACTCGAGCAGGTAGCGCTTCACGTGCGCCTGCGTGAGCCCGTCGATGATCGTCATCCGATAGATCTCTTCGTGGTACTGCGCCTCCACGTCCTGGCCGCTCAGGTACTTGAAGATGGTCGGGCCGATCTTGATGCGATCACCGTTCGACAGCGGCTGCTCGCGCACGATCTGGTCGTCGTTGATGTACGTGCCGTTGGTGGAGTTGTCGTCGACGGCCCACCACGTGCCGTTCGCGCGCTGCTCGATGTGCGTGTGCTTGCGCGAGACGCTGTCGCCTTCGAGCACGATCTGGTTCTCTGCACCGCGCCCGACGCGCATGGGGCTCGTCTCGAGCACGAAGCGCTTGCCGAGGAGCGTGGGCTCCTTCGTGTAGATCACGACGAGACAGTCGCCACCGCGCGGCTTCTCTTCTCCGGCGAGCGGCTTTTGTACGACCGTTACGCGAGTCTTCTCTTCGGACTCGCTCACGATCTCCTCGGCCTAGATGCAGACATGACTCTCGAGAACCTCACGCGATTGCGTACCTTTTTAGAGTATGGGTGCCGTGTCGCTCGGTCAAGAAACCCCGCCGGTGGTCGCCGAGTCGTCGGCAATCGAGAGCCGATCGATCGCCCTGCAAAGGTCCGCCGACAGCTCGAGTGAACCCTCGATCCAGGCAGAGTTCGGCCAATTGCGCGCCTGCCGAACCTTCGTTGGAGCGAGACAGAAGAACTCCTTTAGATCTAAAGGAGTTCGCCGGGAGTGGTCCATCAGCTCCACGTGGCGCGCCGGTACCAGGCCATGAACCGCGAGCGCACGCGTGATTCGCTCGGGGCGCGCGACGTTCGTCACGAGGGTGAATCGCGTTGCTCGGAGCTCATCGAGCGAGAGGAACTCGGCAGTTCGCGTTCGGCGCGCGCCCGTGATTCGCCAGGACGCCTCTGCCTCCTTGGGTGTGGCACCGTCCGTTCGTATGCGGACGACCGTGTCCGCGGCGGTGAGCAGCGCCTCGCGTGGGGCGCGAAGGTCTCCGCGCGGCGGACACGCGCCCGAGCCCCAAGGCGCTTCGTGATCGACCGCGAGCAGCGACCAATCCGCGCGCCTCGGTGCGAGCTGTGCGACGCCGTCGATGACGAGCAAGCTCGCCCAAGCGCAGGCGAGGCTCACGCAAGCCTGTCGGTCGACCCCGGAGACCACGCGCGCGCCGGTCGAGGCGAGAGCCGCGGCGCACGCTACGGCCTCATCACCGGCGACGGCAGGGTCGTCCGCGCCATCGACCCACCGTGCCGCGTGGTCTCCCGCCGCGTACGCACGTGAGAGGAGCGCCACTCGAGCGCCATTCATCGCCGCGCGCCTGCTGATCGCGAGCGCCAGCGGCGTCTTCCCAGAGCCGCCGAGCGTCGCGCCGCCGACGGTGACGACCTTCACGCCAAGAGGCGCGTTGAGCTCCCGCTCGAGGCGCTGCAGGCGTGACCAAGCCAGCTCGAGCGCACCCGTCGGGACCCAGCTCGGCAGGCCTCGTTCGAGGGCGCGCGCGATCACTCTCACGCGCTCGAAGGTATATGCTCACGCGTGCCCATGAAAGCTCACTTCGATCCCATCGCGCTCGCCAAACAGCAGATAGAACGAGACCGCGAGGCGACCAAGCGTCACGAGGGACTCTTCGAGCACAAGATGGATCGGATGCTGACGTCTCCGCTCGCGTTCCTACGTGGTTCGGCGCCGCTCTTCTACGACCTCTTGAAGAACATCCCCGAGCTCGCGAATGGACCGCCGGGAGAGGGCTGGATCACGGGGGATTTGCACCTCGAGAATTTCGGAGCGTTCAAGCCCGAGGCGCACTTCGCGGACGGCGAGGAGGCGGTGTTCGATCTCAACGACTTCGACGACTGCACAATCGGGCCTCTCCGCTTCGACGTGCTGCGCGTGACGACGAGCCTCATCCTCGCGGGTCGTGAGCTCGGATGCGATGCGCGACGCAGCCTCTACCTCTGCGACGAGCTGCTCGGATCGTACGCAGCGCACTTGAGACGCAAGACCGCGTTCCCGCCCGAGCCGCCGTGTGTTCGCCTGTTGGTGAAGACCGCAAGCAGTCGCTCGCGCCAGGTGCTGCTCGACGCGCGCACGGAGGTGGTGAAAGGCGAGAGGCGCTTCACTAGAGGCGCGCGCTACAGAGACCTCAAGCCCGACGTGCTGCGCTCGGTGCCGAAGGCGTTCGAGGAGTACTTCGACGGGCTCGATCACGCGGCTCGACCGAAGAGGCACACGTTCGAGATCGTCGACGCGGCGTTTCGCATTGCGGGCACCGGCAGCCTCGGCTGCATGCGCGTCGCTGTCCTCGTTCGCGGCAAGGGCGGCAAGGACGGGCACTGGGTGTTCGACATGAAGAGCGAGGGGACGCCTTCATCGGCCGAGATCGTGAGGATCCCGAAAATGAACGGCGCCGAGCGCGTGCTCTCTGGCCTGCGCGCGTGTCTCGCGAGCCCGCCCGTGCTCGCAGGGACGACCCATTTGCTCGGGATGCCGATGTTGGTGCGTCGCCTCACGCCTCAGGAGGACAAGCTCGATCTGACGAAGATCGCGGACGCTCAGCTCGACGCGCTCTCGAAGTATCTCGGCGCTCTCGCCGGGCGCGCGCACCGCAAGGGTGCGACGAAGCTGCCCGCCTCGAGCTGGAAAGACGCGGACCTCGCGGCACTGCTCGAGCACGCGATCCGCATGGCCGGTATCCACGAGGCCGCCTACCTCGCCATCGCGAACGAAACTCGCTGATGCCGACGATCGAGGAGACACGCGTATTCTTCGACGCGATCGCGCGGCGCTACGACCGCGTCTATGCGCCGTCTCCCGAGCAGACACGCGCTCGAATGGCCCGCGTAGTGAAGGCGCTTGGTGCGCCCAAGCGTGTGCTCGATCTCGGCGTGGGGACCGGGCGCGAGCTTCCGGCGCTGCTCGACGCGGGTCACGTGGTCACGGGCGTGGACTGCTCGGACGAGATGATCGCGTTGTGCAACCAACGTGCACGCACGATCCCGATCGTGCGCGCGGACCTCTGGCGTGCGCTGCCGTTCGACGACGCGTCATTCGATGCCGTCGTGTCTCTGTTCGGCTCGCTCTCGCATCCACCGAATGCCGCCTCGATCACGAGGCTCGGGCAGGAGCTTGCGAGTGTGCTCGTACCCGATGGGGTCTTGTACTTCGAGGTCCCGACTCCGGCGTGGGTCGCAGCGGGTGGTGCTCGACACGACGACGGCGTGGCGGGCGTCGGGATCGACGTCGTCGCGGTCGACGCAGAAGAGTGGACGCGCGCACTCCCGAATTTCACGCTCACCATCGAGACGGTCGACGACGAACTCATCGTCATCGGGACTCGTAACTCGAAGCACAAATAGGGACGCCGCGGCGGACGGTGGGGGGTACCGTCGACACCGCGGCGTTGCTTCACCACCAAGCACTTGCCGTGCCCGGCGTTACGCTCCTGGATCCCCTTGAAAACAGGTCCGTCGACGCTTCGTGCGTTTCGAGTTTGAAAAGGCGACGTCCACGTCTGCACGAGGCGACGATGAACACACGATCAGTCGACAGCGATCCATCGGAGCGGGCCGGCGATCAATTCCAGGCTTGCGGGTCGGGGTTCACGGTGCCGGCTTCTTCGGTCGGCGCATCGCCATCGGCGCGCTCGCGGTTGCGCACGGCGTTGCCTTCGTACTCCGTCCGCTTTGCGCCCGGGTTCTCGCGCTCCGCTGCGCGATCCCATAAGTGCGCGGCTTCTCGAAACGCGCGCGCGCGTGACGCGTCGTCGGTGGCCTGCTCGGCCTTCTGCTCTGCTGCTTGCGCTTTGACGACGTGAGGATTGCGACCGAATGACATGGCCATCGCCTGTAGCGCAGTCGGCGTCCGGGCACGAGAGGGTCCCACGATCGCTCTCTAGCTAGCTAGACCTCGAAGTCTGCCTTCTCGAGCAGCTCGGTCACGCGCCACAAGAACGAGTTCGCGGCGACTCCATCTACGATGCGATGGTCGTAGGAGAGCGCCATGTACATGACGGGGTGGATCACCATGTGATCCTGGCCATCGGCCTCCACCACCACGACGCGCTTGTTGATCTCGCCCATGCGCAAGATGCCCACGTTCGGCTGGTTGATGATCGCGCCGCCGAAGAGGTTCCCCTTGATGCCGGGGTTGGTGACGCTGAAGGTGGCGCCTGACAAGTCATCGATCGTGATCTTGCCGGTTTTTGCCCGCTTCGCGAGGTCGTCGATCGCGCGCACGATGCCACGCACACCGAGCTCGTCCGCGCGACGGATCACCGGAACCACCAGGCCGTCCGGCGAGTCCACGGCGACGCCGAGGTTGATGTCCTTGAAGATGACGTACGCGTCATCGAGCACTCGCGCGTTGAGGGCGAGGTTCTCGCGAATCGCCCGCGCCGCCGCGGTGACGACGAACGCGAGCATCGTGAGCGCTTGGCCCTCCTTCTTGTAACGCTCCTTGTTCGCCTCGCGGAGCGCGCTCGCCTTGTAGAGATCGATCTCGGCCACCGTCACGACGTGCGGCGAAGCGAACTTCGAGTACGTCATGTGGTCCGCGGTGATGCGACGGCGACGCGTGAACGGCACGACCTGATCGCCCGCGGTCGGTCGGTACTGCGGCAGCTTGAACGACGCGTAGCCAACACCCGGGATCGGCGGCACGAAGCTGCCGCTCGAGTTGATCATCGCGGCGAGCTGCGCTGGACGAGCGACCGGCTCGGGGGACTTCGCGCGCGAGACGTCGTCTTTCGTGATGCGACCGTGATCACCCGTGCCTTGCACTGCAGTGAGATCGACGCCCTGCTCGAGTGCCTCTTTGCGCGTGGAGGGAGAGGCTAGCGGACGGGGCTGGGACATCGCCGGAACCGGAACGGGCTGGGACATCGCCGGAACCGGAACGGGATCGGGAGAGGTGGCCGTCTCGTCGATTTGGCAGAGCACGGTCTTGACCGGCACGACGTCGTTCTCGTTCACGAGTCTGCGCATGACGCGACCGTTCGCAGGCGCGGGCACTTCAGCGTCGGCCTTGTCGGTGGACACGGTCAAGAGCGGCTGGTCCTTCTTGACGAGGTCACCCTCGTTCACGAGCCACTTCGAGACGGTGCCTTCGGAGACACTTTCACCGAGCTGAGGAAGAGTGACGTCGATCATTCGCGGGGTCTCCTGAGTTGGGTCCGACAGCTCAAAACCTGATCTGTTCGTGCCATCAAATACGCTGGTGCCAGCTCAGACGCGAGCGCGAAATCGGGCGATGAAGTAGCCGTCCGTGCCGTGGATGTGGGGCAAAAGACGTAGCTGGCCAGGGCCGGAGGGCGCCAGCGCCGCGAGGTCTGGCTCATCGATGGGCAGCGGCTCGAGTGATGGTTGATGGATCAATAGCTCGTTCGCGACGGCCTCGGCCTCTTGGCGGAGCACGCTGCACACCGCGTAGACGAGCACACCGCCGGGCTTGAGCCGCTCGCTGGCGCGAAGCGTGATGCCGAGCTGCAGTGAAGCGAACGCGCCGAGATCCTCTTCGGCGCGCCGCAGCGCGATCTCGGGGCGGCGGCGCAGTGTGCCTGAGCCAGAGCACGGTGCGTCCACGAGGACGCGGTCGTACAGCTCGGTGACGTCGCCGGGTCCGATGCTCCAGTCCACCGCGTACGAGTGCCGCGCGGAGAGGCCCACACGCGCGAGCTCAGTCTCCAGCCGCGAGAGCTTCTTCGGGTGAACGTCGCAAGCGTCCACCGCACCGTCGGGCAGGACGGCGTAGGCGAGGATCGCCGTCTTGTTACCTCGACCCGCGCACGCGTCGAGCACTCGCTCTCCCGGGCGCGCGCCCAACGCAAGCGCCACGACCTGCGAGCCCTCCTCTTGGATCGACCATGCGCCCTCTTCGAAGCCAGGCAGCCCCTCGAGCTTGCCCGCGGACCGCGCCGTGATGGCGAGTGGTGACACCTTGCCGAGCTCGAACGTCGCGCTCGGTCGCGCCGCACTGAGCTTGCTGAGCCACTCCTCTCTCCGCGATCGGTCGAGGACGCGGATGCCCGTGACGGGCGCGAGGCCTCCACCGACGAGGGCGCGCGCGGCCTCGTCGCCGACGCTGTCGATCAAGGCCGATTTGAGCCACTTGGGGAGTGCGTCCACTCTCGCCTTGTCGCGCTCTTCGTCGGTGAACGTCTCTGCGCGCGTCGCGAGCTTCCGGAGGACGGCGTTCGCGAACGCGCTCATCTTCTCGCCCATCCGCGTTCGTACGGCGCCCACCGCGTCGTTCACCGCGGCGAACGCGGGCACGCGTGTGAAGAACACTTGGTACACCGCGAGCGCGAGGTGCGCGCGAACGTCCGGCGGAAGATCTCGCACGGGCTTCTTGGAGACCGAGTTGAGCTGCGCCTCGAGCCACGCGAACACCCGTAGTGAGCCGAGGGTGAGCTCCGTGGCCAGCGCGCGATCGCGCACGTCGAGCTGCACGGCGCGCTGCAGCTCCGACTCGAGCGCCGCCGCAGCGAACGCGCTCTCGCCGAGCACTCGCGCGATCGCGGCCGCGGCCACGCTCCTCGCCGTGGGCAGAGCGGGCATCAGGGCCACAGCTCTTTCACCTGAGGCAACAGCTCGCTCCGTTGCACGTCGTTCTTGAAGGCTATGGCCATGAGCACGATCATCATCGACAGTCCGACGAGGCTCGCGATCTCGCGCGTGCGTCGCGCGATGGGCTTACCGCGCGCCGCCTCGATCAAGAAGAACAACAGATGACCGCCGTCGAGCACGGGCAGCGGCAAGAGGTTGATGAGCCCGAGGTTCACGCTCAACAGCGCCATCACCCAGACGAAATACGACGCACCCTTCGCGCCCGCCTCGCCCGCGATCTCATAGACAGTGATCGGGCCGCCGACTGATTTCAGGCTCATTTTCCCCTGGAACACGCGCACGAAGAGCACGCTGATCGTCTGCACGGCGCGCCCCGTCTCTTGGAAGCCGTGACGAAGCGCGTACGTCCACAGGTGCGGATTTTTCACGAGCTGGTCGGGAGCGCTCGGCATCCAGTGGGTGGTGCGGAAGACGAACTTCTCGTGCGTCTGCCCATACTCGTCGTCCCACGCCTCTTCACGCAACCCGAAGCTGCCCGCCATCGGCTCGCCGTCGCGCGTCCACGTGAGCGCACGGATCTTCTGAGGCTCGCGCTTCAGTGCGTCGCCGAGTTGGAACCACGAGAGCGTCGGCTGACCGTCCAACCCGAGGATGCGATCACCGCGACGCAAGCCGGCCTTCCACTCGCTCGACCCCTCCGGCACATACGCCGTGTACATGTCCGAGGACTCGATGCCCGTGCGTTCGAAGACGTCGTTCGCGCGAGACGACGCGTCCTGCGGCGGCAGATCCGCGCTCGCGGAGGAGGGAGTCAAAGTCGCCACGCCGGGCTCCATCACCGCGAGATCGCACAGCCCACCTGCCGCGTTCGGTTGGGGGATGGGCCGCATGTACGCGAGCACCACGGAGTCTCCGCGGTTCGAAGAGAGCGTACGCTGCAGATCGCCGAGTCGCTCCACGGGTCGTCCGTTGAGCGCGGTGATGCGATCGAACGTGCGTAGACCCGCACGATACGCGGGCGAATTCGTGCGCGGGACTCCGACCACCGGTGCCGCGAAGCTCGTTTGAAATCCGACGTGGCCGTTGTGCGTCGTGATGCCGATCTCGGTCTCCTCCGGGGAGCTGCCCGCGTCGAGCGGCGTCATCACGATCGTCTCGGTCTTGCCCTCGCGCTCGACGACGAACGTGGTCGGTAGGTCGCTACGCCGGCTCACGATCTCTTGAACCTCCGGCAGCGTCGTCACGCTCGTGCCCTCGACCGTCAAGATGCGGTCGCCCACTTGAAGGTGTCCGTCCGCGGGCTTGCCCGGCATCACGGAGCCGACCACCGCGGGCAGCAGCTCTTTGTCGTCCAGGAACACCGAAGTGTAGAGCGCGATCGGGAACAAGAGATTCATCGCCGGACCCGCGAGCACGACAATCACGCGCTTCCACAGCGCCTGCGCCTCGAACGTGCGCTTCTTGTCCTCGGGGCGAATCGGTCCCGTGTTCTTGCTCTCCTCCAGCATTCGCACGAACCCGCCCAACGGGAGGATGCCGATGCAGTACTCCGTCTCCTTGCCGCGGATGCGGATCAGCCTCGGCCCGAAGCCGATCGAGAACACCAGCACCTTGATGCCGAACGTCTTCGCGGTCGCGAAGTGTCCGAGCTCGTGGATGAAGATGAGGACGCTGATGAGCAGGACGAAGTAGACGAGGTTCACTGCGAGCCTCGAGCTACGAGGCCGCTAGAACGGCTGAAAATAGCCGCTTTCCGTCGTCGCCGCCTACCTCTCCGACTAGAAGCGCCTCGCTCATGCGCTCGGGGTGCGGCATCAAGCCGAACACGTTCCGCTTCGGCCCACCGACGATCCCGGCGATGTCGTGGAGCGATCCGTTGGGGTTCGCTCTTGCACCCACGACGCCGTCTTTGGTGCAGTAGCGCAGCGCGATCTGACCTTCGCCTTCGAGGCGCGCCAGCACTTGTTCGGTGGCTTGGTAACGACCCTCGCCGTGCGCGATTGGCAAGCGCCACACCGCGCCGAGCTCCTTGGTGAACGGAGTCTCCGCCGTGGTCTTCACGTACCAGTCGCCGCACTCGAAGCGCAGGTGCGCGTTCGGCGTCAGCGCGCCCGGGAGCATGCCCACCTCGCACAAAATCTGAAAGCCGTTGCACACGCCGAGCACGAGGCCGCCGCGATCGGCGAACGCCTTTACGGCGGCGAGGATGGGGCTTGCCTTCGCGAGCGCGCCGCAGCGCAAGTAGTCGCCGTAGCTGAAGCCGCCGGGGATCGCGACGAAGTCCGTGCCCGCGGGCAAGCTCGTCTCGGTGTGCCAGACGACCGTCGTCGGAGTGCCGCAGACGTCGCGGATCGTGCGGACCATCTCCGCATCGGCGTTCAGGCCTGGGAAGAGGATGACGGCGGCGCGCATGGCGTTTGGAACTAGCACGCCAGGACCGAGGCGGGGAGTCTTGGCACCCCATCGAGGCAGGGCTAAGTCACCAGCCGATGTCGCAGCCGCTTCCTTCGGACCCGCCGATCACGCCCGCGCTGCGCAAGCAGCACAAGATCACCGAGGACGAGTGGGCGCAGATCCGGAAGGCGCTCGGTCGTGACCCCACGTTCACCGAGCTCGGTGTGTTCAGCGTGATGCACAGCGAGCACTGCTCGTACAAATCGAGCCGCTTGCATTTGCGAAGACTGCCGACGAAGGGTCCGCGTGTGATCCAAGGGCCCGGTGAGAACGCGGGCGTCGTCGACATCGGCGACGGCTTCGCTGCCGTGTTCAAGATGGAGTCGCACAACCACCCGAGCTTCATCGAGCCTCACCAAGGCGCGGCGACGGGAGTCGGCGGCATCTTGCGCGACGTGTTCACCATGGGCGCGCGCCCGATCGCGAGCCTCAACTCGTTGCGCTTCGGCCGTCCCGATCACCCGCGCACCGCGGAGCTCTTGCGCGGAGTCGTCGCAGGAATCGGGGGCTACGGCAACTGCATCGGCGTGCCCACTGTTGGCGGTGAGGTGATGTTCGACGAGGCCTACGACGGCAACATCCTCGTCAACGCGTTCACGTGCGGCATCGCGCGACAAGATCGGATCTTCTACGGGCGCGCGACCGGCGTCGGGAATCCGATCCTCTACATCGGCGCAAAAACAGGCCGCGACGGCATTCACGGCGCGACGATGGCGAGCGACGAGTTTCAAGAGGGCAAGGCCGCGCAGCGCCCCACGATGCAGGTCGGCGATCCGTTCATGGGCAAGCTTCTCCTCGAGGCGTGCCTCGAGCTGTTCGCCACAGACACTCTGCTCGGCATCCAAGACATGGGCGCGGCAGGGCTCACGAGCTCGAGCGTCGAGATGGCCGGCCGCAGCAAGTCCGGCGTGGAGATCGATCTCGACCTCGTCCCTCGCCGCGCGAAGAACATGCTCCCTTACGAGATACTGTTGAGCGAGTCGCAGGAGCGCATGCTTTTGGTGAGCAAGCAGGGTCGCGAAGAAGAGGTGCTCGCGATTTGCCGGAAGTGGGACATCGACGCCGCCGTCATCGGACGCGTCACCGACACGGGGCGTTGGGTCGTCAAGGCAACGCCTGGCTACGACCCGCTCGCGGACGAGCCCACCACACGCAACGCGGTCGTCGTCTGCGACATCCCGACCGGCGCGGTCAACGAAGAGGCGCCCGTCTACGATCGTCCGCGCAAAGAGGATCCGTCGCTCCGTGAGCGCACGCGCGTCGAAACGGTCCCCGCGTTGGGAACGATCGAAGACGAGCTGCTCGCCGCGTGCAACTCGCCGAACTTGGGCTCGCGACGCTGGGTGTGGCGCCAGTACGATCAAATCGTGCGCGGCGGAACAGTCGTGCGACCGGGCTCGGACGCCGCGATCGTGCGTGTTCCGTGCGAGAACGATAAGGGTGTAATTTACAAGTATCTAGCGTTTGCGGTCGACTGCAACGGACGCATGGGAGAGCTCGACGCGTACGCCGGTGGGGCGATGGCCGTCGCGGAGACGTGTCGAAATCTTGTCTGCTCGGGCGCAGAGCCCATTGGCCTCACCGACTGCTTGAATTTCGGAAACCCCGAGCGGCCGGAGATCATGGAGCAGTTCTCGCGCGCGGTGGACGGCATCGCCGCGGCTTGCGATGCGCTCGTCGTCCCGATCGTGAGCGGCAACGTGAGCCTCTACAACGAGACGTCGACCCAACGCGGAACGCGCGCGGTGCTGCCGACTCCTGGCATCGCGGGGGTCGGGCTCGTCAACGATCTGGCCGACGTCGTCACGCAGCACTTCAAGCGCGAAGGTGACGTCATCATGATCCTCGGCAAGACCGCCGGTACGCCGATGCAGAGCCTGTCTGGCAGCGAGTGGCTCACGCGCAAGATCGGTCGCATCGCGGGCGAGGCGCCCGTGATCGATCTCGTGCTCGAGGCAAACGTGCAGAGGCTGGTGCTCTCACTCGCGCGGGCGCGCCTGCTCCAGAGCGCGCACGACGTGTCCGAGGGTGGCCTCGCGGTCGCGCTCGCGGAGTGCTGCGTGACCGCGCCGCTCGACGGAGACGATCGAGGAGCGAGCGTTCGCCTCGAAGCAAAATCCGATCTGGACAAGACCGCAGCGCTCTTCGGTGAGGGTCCGACCGTCATCGTGCTGAGCGTCGCGCCCGTGAACGCCAACAAGGTGGAGGCCGCCGCGAAGTCCGCCGGTGTCCCCGTGTCGCGCGCTGGTGAGGTCGGCGGCGACGCGCTCGTCATCCTGTGTGGCTCCGAGACGGCGCGCATTGCCGTTTCGCGGCTGCGCGCAGCACGGGAAAGCTGCCTCGAGAGCATCGTCGGTCCGGGCTGAGTCAACGCTCGCAACCGCCCGGTTGGTGGTGGTAGCCTTCAGTTTCCGGTTCGTTTTCAAACATTATAGGTTCGTCCGCTCGCTCGAGCGTGCGGCACCTGCCGGATTCGTGGCCGCCGATGTCAAAAGCCCCCTCGCCGCTGCTTGGCTACAACAACAACGTCCGGCACAAGAACAAGGTCTTCCATATTCAAACGGAAGACTCGGGGATCAAACACCCGCACATCATCACGCACCTCTTCATGGACGGTGGGCGCATCCTGAAGTCGGTCAAGACGAGCTACGTCGAACACCTCGGCAACGAGAAGCTCGGAGACCTCCTGCGGCAGATGATGAAGGAGCAGCACAAGGCGATGTTCATCGCGTTGCGCGATGGGCAGTTCGATCACCTCTTCGATCCGGAGGCTGCAGCTGCGGCCGCGGGGAAGCTGAAGACCAAGACGCTCAGTGGGATCGATGCACCGCTGCCCCCGCCGTCGCAGCCGCTCGTCGAAGAGGGCCCGCCCACCACACGAGAGAAAGCGCCGAGCCTCACGCTCGAGCTCGATGATCAGCCGTCATTCCTGACTCGGCAAAACGACCTGCCGCCGCCGCCCGCTAACGTGCTGCGCTCGCGCGATCCGGATCCCGACACTGGGCGTTACAAGACGGTCGCCGAGACCTCGACTCGCCGAAGCGAGCCTCCGCCGAACAGCCTGCCTGGCAAGAGCCCGCCGCCGAAGTCCGCGCGGCCCAAACGCCTCGCCGACGACTCGCGCGCCGAACCTGACGAACGGCCCCAACCTGCTCGGGTCGTAAAGCGCTCGTCGCGCCCTCCCCCTGCGAAGGAGGCCTCGCGTTATGCACCCGCTCGACCGGCTTCGATCTTCGGCAACGCGAAGCCGCAGCAAGGCACCTCGATCTTCGGCGAGGACCTCATCAGTGACAAGTCGCTCGACGAGGTCATCCTCAGCTACCTCGCGGAAGACCTCGAAGACGAAAAAAAATGATCGTGTCGGAGCGCCGACGGATCGCAACGACGATGCTGCCGGCGCGCTGAAATGCGGTCGGCGTGACTGTCGAAATCACGACAGTCATGAGGACGAAAAAGTTTGGCCGCCCGCTCCCCTTGCGAGTGTTTCGGGGCGACCCCAACATAGACCTAGACGGGCGCGAGATTCCTCCCCTCCTCTCACGTCCGTCGCAGTCTGTGAGGTGTGCGCGTGCCCCTCCCCCCCAAGCGCGCACGTCTC
>ENA-OFCD01000045-OFCD01000045.1-metagenomes-genome-assembly--contig:-NODE-45-length-75925-cov-21.305654_pt1 | contig 75925 bp, 73 predicted proteins | sample MGYA00153392_OFCD01 | MGnify analysis MGYA00153392 | reverse complement strand
GCGCTTCAGCATTACAGTCAGTTCCTTCAGAAAAACGAACTACGCGATCGGATTAAAGCAGGGGCCATCCATCATGCTGAACGCGATCGACAACTTTCTGAGACGTGGTTTGCGCTGGAAGATGAACTATGTCACGACCTAATTGGTTAGTTTCACCCAGACGAGGTGAGATCTATCTTGTCAATTAGTGGATTACTAAAAGATTCGGTCGTGCTACTCAATCAAGTTCGATCCATCGATCGTCAACGGTTACTTCGGAAATTGGGAAAAGCGTCAGAAGAAACAATGGCTGAAATCGATCGAGCCATCCAAATCAGTTTGGGACTCATAGATGTTTGAGCAAGAATCTTTTCTAATCCTCGTGATGGGAAGCAATTACGTTGTCAACTTCTTCGCGATGACGATCGTAATAGTCCCAAGCAAGTTGTAACTTCTTCAAGGTCAAGGTCGGATAATTGCGTAAGAGTTCCTCATGACTTGCGCCCTAGTTCTTGAACGAAACTAAGGTCCAAATCGGAATCCGAGTTCCGCGCAGTCTTGCATATCCGCCACAAACCCTTTCCGTAGACTCTACAGACCGATCAAGTAATGCCGTCTCTAACAAAAAACGTTCCTCTTCCGTCAAACTTTCGATCGCCGTTGCTGGGTCTGTAATTCGTTGATAGTCGATCGTTGGAGTCATGTGATTTCTCCTGGGAAACCAGTGAAAGTCTAAACCTTAGCGCAACACCCAGTTTTAGTCCTCCCCTTGACTCTCTACCTGACTGTAGGGTTTAGCATGAGCGCATCTCTTAAAAACTCAGGTAATCTCCATGACGACCAACCTCGAACAAACCCTTCAAGCCAATGCCCAATCTGAAACCGGAAAAGGCTGCATTGCTGACAAAAGCACCTGTAGCTGTAAGTGCGGCGACAACTGCCAATGCGGGGCGGACTGTCAGTGCAGCGTTGGCTGTTCTTGCAAGAAATAGCAACCCGTCCGATCGCACCTAGACCGACGAGTCCGTAGTAGATGTGATGGGTGAGTGCGCGAAATCCGAACTAGCCGAAAGTTGAATTAAACTGTCACAATAGAAAGCAGTGTCGGTTTGAAATGGAACTTTCGGCTTATGTCACGTTTTTTGCACGATCGGTCGGTCTCTCAAGTTTTGATGAATCTCTGGCAGTCTGAATTTATCCGCAAGGTGCGATCGGTTGTTATTGTCGGACTCTTCGGGTTTCTGGCGCTGTTCGGCAGTCCGTTAGAAGCAGAAGCCTGTGACTCCTGCGACCTCAAAGGCCACCAAACCGGATCCACTTCATCGGTCCTAGACCTCGGATCCCTCGCCCTCACAAACGTCCAATTAGCGGCTGTTCCTCGGACTTCGATCGCCCCAGATATTTCAAAGCCGATCGTGGCCAAACCGATCGTGACCAAACCCGAAGCCGCCATTAGTCAGACTCTTGCTACCGCTCCAAAAGTTGTCGAACGGGGAAGCTTCGTCGCCCGAGCCGTTAAGCAAGTGGGCAACGCCGTCGTTAGGATTGATACCGAAAAAACCATTACCCGCCGAGCAAGCACGGACCCCATGATGGAAGACCCGTTCTTCCGGCGGTTTTTTGGGGATGAGGTGTTGGCCCCGCGCGAAGAGATGATGCGAGGCCAAGGGTCTGGGTTCCTCATTGATCAAAACGGCATGCTGTTGACTAATTCCCATGTGGTCAATGGGGCCGACAAAGTGACCGTGACGCTGAAAGATGGCCGCAAATTCATTGGAAAAGTGCGCGGCGTAGATGAAGTGACGGATCTGGCGGTGGTGAAAATTGAAGGCAAAGATTTGCCCGTCGCGCCCTTAGGAAATTCGGCTGACGTGCAAGTCGGCGACTGGGCGATCGCTGTGGGAAATCCTCTCGGTTTGGATAACACCGTAACCCTAGGCATCGTTAGCACACTCAAGCGATCGAGTGCGGCGATCGGTATTCCGGATAAGCGTCTTGATTTTATTCAAACCGATGCGGCAATTAATCCTGGGAACTCTGGCGGACCGTTGTTGAATGACAACGGCGAAGTGATTGGGATTAATACGGCGATTCGGGCAGATGCCATGGGGATTGGATTTGCGATTCCAATAGACAAGGCAAAAGAACTCAAGGACCAACTCGCGCGCGGTGAAAAAATCCATCATCCTTACCTCGGCGTGCAGATGACCAATCTCACCCCCGAAATTGCCAAACAAAACAACGATGACCCGAATGCGGTGTTTATTGTCCCTGAAGTCAGTGGCGTGATTGTCGTTAAGGTCATTCCAAATACGCCCGCCGCAAAAGCGGGGATTCGTCGAGGTGATGTGATTACAGCGATCGATGGTGAATCCATTACGCTAGCGGAACAGCTTCAGCGCATCGTGGAAGCCAGTCGTTTGGGGCAGGCGTTGAAAGTGGAAGTTAAGCGATCGAACCTGACTCAAACCATTACGGTAAAGACGGGCGAACTTCAGGATGCTGCTTAGGACGAAGGGTTGATTAGGATTTACAAGTTGTGGGGGCGATCGAAACCGATTTCGATCGCCCCTGCTTTTGGAAATATATGCCGACACAAGCCTAAGAGACGATCGTAATCTGAGCAACGCCTTCACCCGGTTCGAGCGTAAGAGGCTGCGCGCCTTTGTTTTCACGGGAGGCAAGAGGGACGGCTTCGACCGCGAGCTGGGTGACGAAGCTGCCGCTGGGACGATCGGTTTTGATGCGCAGGATGGTACCGGGGAAGGCAACGGTCATGCCGACAACGCGATCGCCTTTGTTCGTAAACTGGAAGACATGTTGACCGAGATCGCCCAGGTTACAAAGCTTGAGCAGCCCGACGGTCATGCGTTTGCTGTAGCCCTCGGCGGACATGAGCAGGAATTCGTCTTCATACCCTGCGATCGCCCAGCCCACAAATCGTTCAAGTTTTAAGACCTTGGTGACTTGAGATCCGGCAGCGGTGCGACTGGCGATCGGGAGGGTTTCGGCGTTGATTTCGACGCGGATGACCCGTCCCATGGTGGTGGCGACGACGACTTGATCGCCTTCCTCTACAAAGTCGGCAAACAAAATGTGATCGTCATCCTTGAGCTTGATCGTCACCAGCCCTCGGTTCGTTAAGTCTGGAAACTCCGTGAGCGCAATCCGTTTGATTTTGCCTTGGACGGTAAGCAAAAGCAGACCTTGGTTTTCTAAATCGTCCGGAAGCAGGAAGACAGACGCGATCGCATCGGGTCCTTCACTGCTGACATTACTAGGCAGAAGCTCAAGCAGCGGCTTGCCGGGAGCGCTTCCGGAGGCTTGGGGAATGTCCTTGACTCTTAGGGGGAATGCCTTGCCGCTGCGGGTTAGGACGATGAGGGTGTCGTTGACGGTGACGAATTCGGTTTGAATGGGGCAGGTCTCAGCGGGACTGGGCCGGGTACTGAGGCTGGTTTTCTGGCCGCTGCGATCGTAAATAGTCTGACCCATGCGGCGGATGAATCCGGCTGGATTGATTTCGACGACGACTTCGACTTCGCGATCGAAGATGAAGAGTTCCGCAGGTTCAGCGTCTTTGGGTGTTGCTTTGGGCGTTTTGGGCGAGGCTGGGTTTCGGGTTTTGGGCGTGACTGGACGGTCGGATTCGACTTCTAGGGTGAGGTTAAAGGAGGATTGCTCTGGGATTGGTGCTGGAATTGGCGCAGGGCTAACTTCAGGCGAAACGATCGAAATAGAGGCGATCGTTTCACCCAGTTCATCTTCACTCAAATCATCTTCACCCAGTTCATCTTCACCTAATTCATTTTCATCCAATTCATTTTCATCCAATTCAGCCCGATCGTCTTCATCGGTTGATTCCATGGCGGCTTCGAGCGATCGAAGAACCTCTGCGGCCTTCAGATCCGCCGCTGCTTTCCGGGCCGCTGCCGCTTCTTGTTCCGCCGCTTGAAGCTCTTCAAAAGTAGGCTTAGGCTTGCGGGGTTTAATGGGTTTGAGCGGGGTTCCAAGGTTAATGATGCGGGTTCTGCGGGGGTCGCCAAACTGTTTTTTTAGACTGCGCAGATCTTTTTTGAGGGCTTTGAGTAGCTCGTTTCGATCGCTCAGAAGCTTACGCAGGCTAGCTACTTTAACCGTGAGTTCATTAAATTCGGTTTGAAGATTCGTGCGCTCTAGTCCCGTCAAGCGACGAAGCGGCATTCCTAACACTGCATCGGCTTGTCGATCGCTCAGGTCAAAGCGGTTTTGGAGTTCAAGTTTGGCCCGACCCCCATCTGCTGAATTGCGCAGAATCGTGATCACATCATCCAGGTTAGACAGCGCCGTCAGCCAGCCTTCTACGATATGTTGACGGCTTTCGGTTTGGTCGAGTTCGTGGGTGTAGCGTTTGGTGAGGGTTTCTTCGCGGAAGGAGAGGAAATGGTTGAGGATTTCCCGCAGCGTCATCTGGTGAGGCTGCCCTTCAAACAGCGCCAGCATGATGGTGCCAAAGGTATTTTGCAGCGCGGTTTGCTTGTAGAGTCCTTCCAAAATTTTGGGGATGTTGGAGTCGCGCTTGAGTTCGATGACGACTCGGATGCCATCGCGATCGCTTTCGTCGCGCAGGTCGGAGATGCCTTCGATTTTTTTGTTGTTCACCAGTTCCGCAATCTTCTCGATTAGCGTCGCCTTATTCACCTGATAGGGCAATTCGGTGATGATAATTGCACTCCGACGATATTTTCCCTTGGGTGCAGGCATTTCTTCGATTTGGGTGACGCCGCGCACGGTAATACTGCCGTGCCCCGTCAGGTAGGCTTCCCGAATCCCATCAATGCCAACAATTTCGCCCCCGGTGGGAAAATCGGGACCGGGAATAAGTTTAAGCAGTTTTTCATCCGGCAGTTCAGGATTGTCGATTAAGGCAATTAGCCCGTTCACCACTTCGCCGAGGTTGTGCGGTGGAATATTCGTCGCCATCCCGACTGCTATCCCCGATGAGCCATTCAACAGCAGGAACGGCAGTTGGGCGGGCAGGACGGTGGGTTCTTGCTGAGAGTTGTCAAAGTTGCCGACAAAATCCACCGTCGCTTCGCCGATTTCCGTCAGCATCCCCGTATTGCCGATCGCGGCCAACCGGGTCTCTGTATAGCGCATTGCCGCCGGAGGGTCGTTGTCTACGGAGCCGAAGTTTCCGTGACCGCCCAGCAGGGGATACCGACTGGAAAACTCCTGCACCATTCGCACCAGCGCGTCATACACCGACTGATCGCCGTGGGGATGGTATTTACCGAGTACGTCACCGACGACGCGGGCACATTTTCGGAAGGGTCGATCGGGGGTTAGGCCCAGCTCATGCATCGCGTACATAATTCGACGGTGAACGGGTTTTAGCCCATCACGCACATCGGGAAGCGCCCGCCCAACGATGACGCTCATGGCGTATTCCAAGTAGGACTTCTGCATTTCCTGGTGAAGTGCAGTCGGGATGATTTGTCCAGGTTGGATGATGTCGAGCGGTTTGGCCATGATGGAGGGCGGGCGGGTAGGGGATTTGGAGAACTGGAGCTGAGATTAGGGATGGAATCGAAACCGACATTGGAACCGATCGAGCCGTGCGCGATCGAGGTTGAATGAGTAGCCGTAATCACTCTTAACATGATTTGGCAGATGCGGGCTTGAGAAACCCAGAGTTTACGGATCACAAACCGATCGGTTACGGAGGGATTTTGGGGCGATCGACTAGGGTTCGATCGGGCATAATGGAAGATATCTTTATGAGATTACGAATGGAACCGTCCTAGTTTATTTTTATGTCGTAAATAGATTCAGTGTATGTATGGAGTTTTGCAAATTTTCCGTGAAATCTCGATTATGGTTTTTGCGGATTTAACCGATCGATGGAGACACTGTAACTATGCATTGCGCGTTTAGACCACGGGTGCTCTACTGTAGGTTAAAATTATATGTCCCAAAATCCGTCTCAAACCCTGCCCATCGAAGCGAGTCCGCCGCCACAAGAGTCGGCCTCTCAATTTAAGCCTCACATCGAGCCTCAGACGGTTTTGCTGGTGGAAGACGACCCCACCAACGTCCGGGTCTTTTCCAAAATCCTGACCAAGCGTGCAGGGCTGAAAGTTCGTCATACGGAAAATGTTGAGGAAGTGCTCCAGATTACCCAAGCGCGGGAAGCCGATCTGATCTTGATGGATGTGTCCTTGTCCCACAGCATGTACCAAGGCAAGTCCATAGACGGGATTCGGCTGACGCAGATGCTGAAGGAGAACCCGGATACGGCGTATTTGCCCGTGATTTTGGTGACGGCACATGCCATGGACGGCGATCGAGAAAATTTCCTGACCAAAAGCGGTGCGGATGATTACATCTCGAAGCCTGTCATTGACCATGAGGCGTTTGTGAATCAAATTCGTGCGCTCCTTCCTTCGGTACCCAAGTAAATTTGTACTACTTAGTTTGGGTTTTTGCAAGCCCCAAAATCCCCCATACGTAAAATACTAACGAAAATACTGAAGCACATCTGGGTGAAACGATTATGTTGAAACGGTTGCGCCCTCCGCTGGTCCTGTTGGCGATCGCAGGGCTTCTCGGGGCTGGAGTGTACTGGTTTGAATCCCGGAAAGTTTCGCTAAAACCCGAGGCTCAAGGCGAAACGAGTCAGCCGATCGTCGCCGTCCTAGAGCGCGATATCGAAGCCCTGACGATCAAGACGGTTGCCCAGGTTATTGTGCTGGATAAAATCCCGTCCACGGGTCCACCCGGTACATCGCCTAACGCCGTTTGGATGATGCGATCGCCTCAGCCAAAGAGCCAAGCCAGCGAGACATCAGTGGCCTTTTTGACCAATTTGCTGGTGGGCAAGGGCGATTGGCTGCCGCAGATTTCAGGGATTCGTAAGGCTGAATTTGGACTAGATCAGCCGTTGGCGACGATCGAGGTGCGGTTGCCTAATCAGCAGATGCAAACTATTGTCTTGGGAAAACTTAATTTCGATCGCACGGGACTGTATGCGGCAGTGAATCCGCCCGTGGATCCTAATGCGGCGTTCCCGATGCTGCTAGTTTCGCCCAGTTTTGAAAGTGCGGTGACGAGACCTATCGGCGAGTGGCGATCGGCTAAACTGAAGAATCCAGCGAAGTGAACCCAAAATTCTTACCTCAGCTATGTCCTTTGAAAGTTATCGATCGATCGCTCAAGTCATCGAAGAATTCCAGATCACGGCGATCGATCGTGACTTTTTGGAGCCGTTCCCGTTGGAGATTAGCGAAGCTTTTCGCGAAGACTTAGCGTTTTCCTTACAAGCATTCAACGTTGATGATTCTGAATATGGCGTTTGCGAAGCGGTTATTTTCCCAATTCTCAAAACCATCTATCGAAATTACTACGATGCCTTCGTCCTCTGGAGCCACAAAATGCTCACCTACGATAGCAATCTTACCGGGGTTCCCGATTACATTTTGGCCAGCCGATCGCCCCTCAGTAAAACTATTTTTAAGCAGCCTTATTTTGTAGCGATCGAGGCGAAGCGGGATGACTTTATAAAAGGCTGGGGACAATGCCTTGCTGAACTCGTGGCCATTCAAAAACTCAATGCAAATCCCGACCAAGTGATCTATGGAATCGTTTGCAACGGACAGCTTTGGCAGTTCGGAATGCTTCACCAACAGACCTTTACCAAGAATATGACGAGCTATACCGTTTCTGATCTCGATCGGCTGATGGCGGCAGTTAATGCGTTATTTAAACGGTGTTCTTTAGCGATCTAGTTTCGCCACTCTCCTTGAAGGGTGAAAGCAGCCCAGTAGACGTTAGCTTTACCCTTGAGTTTTAGGCAAAGATGTTGGCTTATGGTGCGATCGGTAACGTCGAGATTCTGTTGGGTATAGCGATCGGGCGTTGCTGAAGTCAGAATATTAGGGCGCTCGATCGGTGAAATGTGTTGTGAAAATAACGGATGTATAGATTATGCACGCTTAGTTCACGGTATTGTTGGGCTTCTCGCGCACACTCAAGGGATTCAAAGTTCTAAAAAAGCCGAGGAACCTTTAATAATTACAATTGGCAATACGGAAGACTGGGATGATATACATTACCTAGATGGACATATTATTCAACGAAATTGTATAACTGGATATTTTCGTGTCATTGAGGAATGTGGTCTTTATCGAACGCGCTTCTATTCCAAATCTGTAATCCCTCTTCTAGATGCGATCGCAGATCTGCCACAATAAGCCACCATAATTATGGAATAAGTTTCACATTTTCAGCTATCGCATCACTAAACGGACATACATTCCACCACCACTAGGAGGGTGTTTGAAAAGTTAAAGGTGTTGGTAATAAATACTAAATCCCTCTACATCTACGCACGGTTTTCCTCCTATGCCGATCGATCGAAAGCTCCTTCAGCAGACCGAAGGCGCGTATCGGTTTATTCATAAATCGCTTTTGGAACACTTTGCGGGGATGGAGAATTGAGGCGGATGCGATCGGCCAGTAGAGAAAATGCCGATTAACGTTGCACAATAGTTTCTGCCCAGCTTACTTCAGAGTTTCTTTATGTCCGCCACTGCCTTGCCTGCCACTGCTACACTTCTTTTTTCCTGCCCTGACCAAAAAGGCTTAGTTGCTAAATTAGCCAATTTCATCTATGCCAACGGGGGCAACATCATTCACGCGGACCAGCATACGGACTTCTCCGCCGACTTATTTCTCACCCGAATCGAGTGGCAGTTGGACGGCTTTAATTTACCCCGATCGGTGATTGAGCCTGCCTTCAGCGCTATTGCAACGCCTATGGGTGCGACGTGGACCATTCACTTCTCAGACGTCAGGCCGCGTCTGGCGATTTGGGTCAGTAAGCAAAACCATTGTTTGCTCGACTTATTGTGGCGACATCAGGCGGGAGAACTCAACGCTGACATCCCGCTGATCATCAGCAACCATCCCGACCTCAAAGCGATCGCCGATCAATTTGGCATCGACTACCACCACATCCCCATCACTCAAGACACCAAAGCCAATCAAGAACATCATCAGCTCGAACTGCTGCGTCAATACAACATCGATCTCGTCGTGTTAGCAAAATACATGCAGGTGCTCTCAGCTAATTTTGTTCAGCAGTTTCCCCGAGTGATGAATATTCACCATTCATTTCTCCCCGCCTTTGCCGGAGCCAATCCCTATCAACGCGCCTACGATCGCGGCGTCAAAATCATCGGCGCAACGGCCCACTACGCCACGCCCGATCTCGATGAAGGTCCGATCATCGAGCAAGACGTGATTCAAGTGACGCACCGAGATGTGGCCGCTGACCTCGTACGTAAGGGCAAAGATCTCGAACGGCTGGTGTTATCGAGAGCTGTGCGATCGCATTTGCAGCATCGAGTGCTGGTCTATGGCAACCGCACGGTGGTATTTGCGTAGATTGCAGATTAGCCCTAACGCTGGTAGTCGCCGGACTTGCCTCCGGTTTTCTTCAGTAGTGCGATCGCCCGAATTTCCATGCCTTTATCCAATGCCTTAGCCATGTCGTACAACGTCAGCGCCGCTATGGACACCGCCGTCAGCGCCTCCATTTCAACCCCCGTTTCGCCCTTGATCCGCACCGTTGCGGTAATCCGGAATCCTGGAATCGACGGGTCGGGTTCGATTTGCACCTCTATTTTTTGAATCGGCAGGGGGTGGCAGAGGGGAATCAGTGTCGAGGTTTGCTTAGCCCCCATGATTCCTGCAAGGCGGGCGGTGCCGAGGACGTCGCCCTTCGGACTGTTCCCAGCCAAGATGGACGCTAGGGTCGATTGCTGCATCACCACTTCCCCCTGGGCGATCGCTTCGCGGGCAGTGATGCTTTTGTCGGAGATATCTACCATTTGGGCTTGACCTTGAGGGTCTAGATGCGTGAGGCCAGACGCGGAAGTAAGATCATCTGAGGAAAAGCTTTGCATTTTCAGAGGAGGTGTGGTAGTTTTGAATACGTGAGCAGGGGCTTGTAGCTCAGTGGATAGAGCATCTGGCTACGGACCAGAGGGTCAGGGGTTCGAATCCCTTCAAGCCCGTCATAATCATAGGGGGGCGAGTGTAATGCTTGCCCCTTTATTTTTGGCTACTGATTGATTTTACGAGCGCAATACCATCACTTTAACCCCCTTGTTTTTGACTATGCGACGTTTTCCTAGACAGTTAGCCGTCTCCTCATTCCGATCGATTGGTCGTTTGGGACTGATTTCTGGGTTGACTTTATTGGCGATCGCGCCTTCGGTTACGGCTCAGACGCAGGCTGCCAAACAGTGGAAAAGACCCGCACCGATTACAGCTCCAGCAGGCGAAGGTCTAGAAGACTTGCTTAAGAGTGCTCGACAGCAAGTTGATGCTAAAAACTATCCAGCCGCCTTAGCGCTTTACGAGCGGGCTTCAATGTTGGATGGAAAGAATGCTCGTATTTATTCCGGGATGGGCTATCTCCACGCTAGCCAAGGCAATTACCAGGCTGCCGTCCAAAACTACCAGCAGGCGTTAAGGCTAGATCCAAAAGAGGCTGATTTTCAGTATGGGTTAGGCTTTAGCTATGCGAGTTTGGGACAGCCGGACAATGCGATCGTCGCTTACCGTAATGCGCTTGCCACAAATCCACGCCATCTGAACTCAAATTTAGGGCTAGCGTTTTTGCTGCTTCAGCGTCAGCAATACGATGCAGCCACCCTGATCTATCAGCAGGTCCTGAAGGTTGACTCGCGGAACATGGCGGCTCGCGAAGGCATTGGGTTTGTGCTGCTGGAGCAACGAAGACCCGACGATGCAATTAATGTTTTGCAACGGGCGCTGGGGTTTGATACGAAGTCCAGTCGGGCGCATTTGGGGCTGGGGTTGGCGTACTTGATGAAGGGAGATAAGACTAATTCCCTAAAGTCTCTAGACCAAGCGGCGCGGCTTGACCCTCGTAATGTTGGGATTCAGCTTCAGCTTGGGAAAGTTTACGAGAGCATGGGTGATAGCGATCGGGCACTCTCGACCTATCAACGAGCGCTAACGCTAGATAATCAGACTTCGGAAGCTTACCGTGCCATCGCTGACCTTTACTATACCCAGGGTGACTACGGCAACGCTGCAAGCCAATACCGTGAGGTCACACGTCTAGATAGCAACAATGCAGAAGGCTTCTACTGGCTTGGCAAAACCTATCAGTCCCAAAATAACCGATCGGACGCTGAGCAAGCCCTGCGTAAAGCAAAGGATCTATATAAGTCACAAAATGCAGACGATGGTATCCGTAAGGTTGATGCGGCACTAGAACAATTGAAATAGTAGACCTGTTGGATATCAAACCTGCCCCTTAAAGATTCACCCTTCGTTAAAGTTCGGGTGAATTTTTTGGGGGAATATCTGAATGGGTCGATCGCCTTGTGAAGGGATCGGGAACGCTAAGTCGAGTGTTTGGGGTTTAAGTTTTAGCTTGTCCTTTTACACACTCTATTTAAAGTACTCAATCTACTTTAGAACGGTGTTTTTCATGAATTCTATTCCCCCGCTGCAACCGACTGCGATCGGCTTTAGCCTTGCCAATGCCCATGCCTTGGTTCAGGCTGCTGGACTCGCCTATCACCCGCCTAATGAGGTGACTGCCCAGGCATTGGCGTGGGGATTTAGGCATTGCAAACTATTGGATTCAGGGCCAACGCAGGGCTACGTGATGGCGAATGAACGTGCCATTGTCGTGAGCTTTCGGGGCACCCAAGGGAAGGACCTCAGAGACTGGATTACGAATCTGGATTTCGATCGGATTGAGACGCCAAATGGAATGGTGCATTGTGGGTTTAATAAAGCGGTCGATCGCGTGTTTGAAGATCTGCTTCTAGCGGTGATCAAGTTTCGCACCCAGGGTCAGGCGCTTTTTTTGACGGGCCATAGTTTGGGCGGCGCACTGGCAACCCTAGCGACGCTGCGGCTGGTAAATGCTGGACAGTCGGTGGCGGGTTTGTATACCTTCGGGTCGCCGCGTGTGGGCGATCGCACCTATTTCGATCGGTTTAATACGGCGTTAAATATGGGATTAGATGCAGCCCCAATAAGTCGAGCCTTTCGGATTGTGAACGATAAAGATACTGTGCCGAAGTTACCGTTTAAGGCAACGGGGTATTGTCATGTGGGTGAAAAATATCGCTTTGATACCCAGGGCTGTCTTTGCTTGAATCCTGTTCCACTTCAGGGTTTGATGGCGGCTATTCAGGATGAAATAGAAGATTTGTTGGAGCCAGATTGGGAGATGATCAATGACCATTATCTGGGGTCCTACAAGACGGTGATTTTGGCAAATCTTCTCCAGTCGATCGCATTAGTGCCTGCATTAGTGCCTGAATTAGTGCCTGCGTTGGTCTAAAAAAGAGAAAAGCGGGCTGACTTTGAGGGTCAACTCGCTTTTTATGTTCTATTTGCTCTATGGGAACATGCGTTAGAACTTACCTTGCACTGGAAGGCGAGGTGCCGGATCTTTGGCGGGCATCGGCATCGGCATCGCTTCGGACGGCGGGGGTGCGATCTGTGTAGCAGGTGATTGCATAAAGGGCGTGTTACTGCCGCTCATAGGTGGATTGGAGGCCATTTGGGCGGTGGGCAAGAACTGCACCGAACTGTTGAACGGCGACACGAGGTCTGCGGCGCGCAAGGTTGGGGCCGTGTAGGTCTGTTGTTCCTTGAGATAGGTGTAGAGGCGATGAACGCTTCTAGAATCTTCGAGGATGCCATTTTCACTGAACCGGGGAATGCCAAGCAAATGCGCCGATGCGGCAACTCCGCCCAAATCCCGATTTCTCAGGATGCTCTTTTCGTGGTCAAAGAACTCACGTTCCATGGCTTCTTGAAGATTTTCGCTGGGACGAAAAATTTGAACGGAGGGTTCCTCTTGTGCGGTTGCGCGTTGTGCGGTCATGCCGGCGAAGGTGAGTCCTAGGGGTGCGCCCATCAATAGGGTCGCCAAAACTCTCAATTTCATGCTCATACTTAAACTTAATCCTGTAAGTTTTCGCTTTATGGTAGCCGACATTTCCGATAATGACTTAGTTTGCCCGTTATCGACGGTTCTTTCCACAGGTCCTTTCAACACTTTCTTTCGACACTAAGGGTATGACAAAATTAGCTATGAAACAATCTTCTTTTGCTTGGACGACAGCGACTTCTCTTGAAGTGCGCGATGAATTATTAACGTTGCTTTGTCAGGTGGCTTACCAGGAAGGGGATTTTTTGTTGTCTTCGGGGCAGCGCAGCACCTATTACATTAATGGCAAACAGGTGACGCTCCATCCTCAAGGCGCTCTAGCAGTGGGTCGGGTGCTGCTGGATATTATTCCTATGAATACCGTGGCGGTGGCGGGTCTGACCTTGGGAGCTGATCCAATTGTGACGGCGACGAGTGTGGTGGCGGCTTACGAGGGGCGATCGCTGACGGCGCTGATTGTGCGGAAGGAAGCGAAAGGGCATGGGACGCAGGTGTACATTGAAGGGCCGACGTTGCCGGAGGGTGCGCCTGTGGTGGTGTTGGAGGATGTGGTGACGACGGGGCAGTCGGCGATGAAGGCGGTGGAACGATTGCGGGCTGCGGGCTATATGGTAACGCAGGTTATGACGCTGGTCGATCGGCAGCAGGGCGGGGCGGAGTACTATGCGTCTCAGGGTATTGAGTTCCAAGCGGTGTATACCATTGAGGATTTACAACGCCGCTGGAAGGAGTTACATGGCTAGCTCGTTAGCGCAAGAGCACTCGGCTTCGAGGACCGATCGGGGCTTGTTGACGATCGAGGACGACGCGATTGATTTCAAAGAATCCTGCGTCTGTGTTGCCGAGATCTCCGATCGGTTGTAGTGTGCTGGGGTTGATTGGATGGTTGGGTTGAGTCGGGTTGGTAGTGGTGCTAAGGACGATAAGCGTGAGGCTGAGGGGGACGGCGGTGATGGTGTAGCGGGTGATGGTGACTTGGGCGGGGATTTTTGGAGCGGTACCTTGATAATGGGACTGGAAGTCGAAGACGGTGGGGCTGGTGCCGCCGTTGGGGGCGCTGTAGCGGGGACCTTGGCCTCTGAACTCAAAGGTGCCTTGATATTGTTTTCCGGTGGCGGGGTCGGTGACGGTGCCGTTAAAGTCTCCCTTGAGGACGAGTTCGTCTTGGATCACGTCGATCGCTTTTGTAGGGGCGAGGGAGAGCTGGGTGCCTGCAGTATAACTGCCGCCGAAGAGTCCACCAAGGGTTTGATCGGATGCGATCGCAGGATTGCTGGCGGAATAGACGCCTTGAAGACTGATGCGTGGCGTGATTTGCCAGTCGAACCCTGCGCCGCCCGTGGTGTTGCCGAGGGACAGAGTCGGGTTGCGCTGTCCGAAGCGAGATAACGCCGCATCGGCATAGCCTTCTAAGGGAGAAATGCCTCGGAAGACGTTTTCGGGGTTGACGCCTGCGGGACCGATGATGATGCCGAGGTTGCGGCCTAGGGCAAATCGGTAGGACAGATCGCTGATGACGAGTTGGTTATTGGGACCTGATTCAGAGGCGAGGCGACCCATGTTAGTGAAGAGGGTTCCGGACGTGCCCCCGTGTTACCCGTCTGGAATCCAGTGAGGAGGAGGTCGTCGCCGCGAAAAGAGGTGGCGAGGGTGAGTTGGAGGGTGTAGTCGAGGGTGAGGTTGGCTTGTCCGGTGAGTTCTTTGATTCCGTCCTTGGGGAACAGGTCTACTCCGATCGCGTTACTGCCCTGAAGGCCAAGAACCACTTGACCGTAGAGCTTTGTAGTGGTGCTGAACTGTTGTTTTCCAGTGTGGCCGTTTTAGCTTCTAGACGATCGGTGCGACCTCGGAGGGTCGTGAGTTCGGCGGCGAACTGTTCTTGAAGGGTGCGGAGGGTTTTGAGGTCTTCTTTTTTTGCGCCATCAGTGGTGCTAATGGCAATCAAATCTTGGATTCGATCTTGGCACGCATTCATCCCGGCGGCAAATTCATAGCGGGTGAGGGCGCGGTTGCCTCGGAAGGTTTTGTTAGGATAGCCTGATACGCGGCCATAGCGTTTGGTAAGGGACTGAAGGGCTTGAAACGCCCAGTCGATCGGCTGAATATCCCGAAGTTGGGAGACGGAGGTGACTTGACTCATTGCAGAGTTTGTTGGAGTTTCGTCTTCAGCGTGGGCTGCGGTAGTAAATGGGGTGGCAAAGGGTGTTAATGGGAAAAGTGCGATCGTGATTCGGGTTAATAAGTTCATAGATGCAGGCGTCAAGTGAAAGCGATTTATCTTGCCACAACAAGATTGAGAATGTATAAATCTTGTGTAGAACCCTTTTGCTACAACAACAACTCGATCGGTATCGCGGGTCAGGACTAAAATCAGACGGATCAATCGGGCCGATCGCGTCCTACAATCGGGGAGAAGGTTTTGAGCAGTCATCATGCGATCGTCACGAGATGTCTTCACGTGGTTTCAGGAGTCGGCGGCGTTTATCACATCGCCTCGTGATTTGCGGCAGTTGGGGACGGCGCTGCTTCGGGGTCGCAGGGGGGGCGGGCTGGCAGCCATGGGAGGCGGGCTGCTAGTGCTGTGGAATGCGCCATTGGTGATTTCGACGGGGGCGGGAATGGGGACGATGGTGTTGATGTATTTGCTGCAAGATGAGGAGTGGCGGCGCAAGTTGCCTGAGGTGAATGAGCAAGTGAAAACGCAGATGGAGAGCTGGAATCGTCCATTTGTGTGGAGCGCTGTAGCCGGGGGAAGTGCGGCGTTTATGACCTATTTAGCCCTGTCGGCTTGGCTGGAGACGGACTCGCACTGGTTGGCGACGGGGATTTTGGTGCAGGGGGTAATGACGGCTGGGGTCTTGGGGCTGGGGGTGCGGCAGGCGATCGGAGGATCAAAGGCTCGATCGTTTGACCCGAAAGGTAGAACAGTGGAGTTGGCGTCTTGGGTGCAGATGCTGTCTCATGTGGATGCCACGGCTCGGCTGTTGGCAGTGCGGGAGATGACGGCGATCGCCCTCGGTGAGTCGCTGGTGGAGAAGAAGCAGGTGTTGGAATATTTTCAGCTTTTCTTAGATCAAGAGTCTGAGGAGATGGTGCGGGATGCGGTGTGGGAGGGGTTTGAACGCTTGGGGCTAGAGGCTGTGGGACTTGTGGGACAGCGCGATTTGCAGTTGGTAAACGCTCCGGAAGGACCCGTGGTGAAGCGAATTGGAGCGGTGCTAGAGAATGAAGAATTAAGAATTGAGAGGAGTTAGGCATTTATTCTCAATTCCCTAGTTCTCCCTGTTGGGTCTAAATTCAGTGTAAATTTTGAGAGATCTAAATTTTACTGTTCCTTTTCCCATGACTTCAAAGCGCATTTTTGTGACAGGTGCCAGTGGTTGCATTGGTCACTATCTCGTGGACCAACTCATTCGTCACACCGATCACGAGTTATTCCTGTTAGTGCGCAATCCTGAAAAACTAAAGTTAGATATTACGGTTCGATCGGGCATTCATATTCTTGTAGGTGACGTTCGAGACATTGAACAACACCAGGCTCTTCTCGCGACTGTGGACACCGCCATCCTCACGGCCACCTCTTGGGGCAATGCTGAAGAGACGTACACCATCAACGTCCTCAAAACCCTAGAGCTACTCAGTTTCCTCGATCCAGAGGTCTGTAGCCATATCCTTTACTTCAGTACGGCCAGCATCCTCGACAGCCAAAATCGACCTCTCAAAGAGGCTGGAGAACTAGGTACGGACTACATCCGCACCAAATACCAATGCCACGAAAAACTTACTGGTTCCCCGTGGAAAAATAAAATTACAACGCTCTATCCGACCGTTGTCTTCGGTGGCGACCAGAATTTCCCAAAGTCCGCTGTGAGTGCTGGAATGGCCGATGTGGTCAAATGGATTCGGCTCGCTAAGTTTTTAAAGGCTGAGGGTAGCTTCCACTTTAGTCATGCTTACGACATTGCCCAAGTGGTATGTCATCTCGTGGACCATGTGCCTCAACCCGGCGATCGACGAGATATTGTCACAGGGCACGATCGCTACAGCATTCAACGTCTGATTGAAGAAGCCTGCGCTTATAGTCACCAATCTATTTATTTTCAATTTCCGCTTAACCCGTGGCTAATTGACCTGATCATCCGCGTCTTTAACATCGAAGTTGCGGATTGGGATCGTTTCTGTATCAGCCATCGCCACTTTACTCACCAAAACGTCGTCAACCCCGGCACCTACGGCCTGACCTCCTACGCGCCCACGTTAGCGGACCTGTTTCGGGTTAGTGGCATTCCTGAAGAAACATAACAATGTGAACGAGTGGAAAGCCAATCGAACGCTCTAGGGTTTCAGGGGACGTTTCGATCGGCTTTCTGAATTTCGCTAAATCAATTTAATCCCGCGCAGAACTTTGAATAGGCCGATCGCCACCACAAACGAACCGCCGAGGAATACCGCATACAAGATAGCAATATCTACCATAACTCTCTCCTAAAAAATCTCTTTTCTAAATATACAACACATCCGGAGTCCAACTTCAGTGACACAATAGGGAACACCAGAGAACCCCTAGAACGCCATGCAATCTGTCATTCCCGTCTGCCTCCCCGACAAGCCCTACACTATTGCGATCGCTCCTGGAATCCTGGATAACATTGGCACCTGGATGACCGAAAAACTAGAGCAACCGGGCGGCCATCCGGGATTCAAACCCCTGGGCCGCAAGGCGTTGCTGGTGTCCAACCCCACTATTTTTAAACACTATGGCGATCGAGTGCTTCAGTCACTCACTCAAGCGGGCTTCAGCGTGGCCACCGTCATTCTTCCTCCCGGCGAACGCTACAAAACCCCTGCAACCTTACAAAAAATCTACAACGCGGCCCTCGGCCACAAGCTGGAGCGATCGAGCGTTATGGTGGCCCTCGGCGGCGGCGTGATTGGCGACATGACGGGATTTGCGGCGGCGACTTGGCTCCGGGGGATTTCTGTGGTGCAGGTGCCGACGACGCTCCTAGCTATGGTCGATGCATCAATTGGCGGCAAAACAGGCGTCAACCATCCCCAGGGTAAAAACCTAATTGGGGCGTTTCATCAGCCTAGACTCGTTCTCATTGATCCTCAAGTCCTCAAAACCCTTCCGGCCCGAGAACTCCGATCGGGCTTGGCTGAAGTCATCAAATATGGCGTGATTTGGGATGGGGAATTGTTTGGCAAATTAGAGGCGGCAAAGCGGCTGGACCAATTGCGCTATGTCGATGATGAATTGCTGCAAGCCATTTTGTCCGCATCCTGCGAGGCCAAGGCTATTGTGGTTGCGAAAGATGAAAAGGAATCTGGGCTGCGGGAGATTTTAAACTACGGCCATACCCTCGGCCACGCGGTCGAAAGCATTACGCAATACAAAGTCATTACCCATGGTGAAGGGGTGGCGATCGGGATGGTGGCAGCGGGTGAGATTGCGGTAACGATGGGACTGTGGAGTCGGGAAGAGTGCGATCGGCAAAACGCCATTATCGAAAAGTGCGCACTTCCCACTAAGCTTCCTCCAAATTTAGATCTGAACAAAATTGTCGCGTTAACGCAAAATGACAAAAAAGTGCAATCAGGAAAAGTTCGATTTGTGTTGCCGGATGCGATCGGCTCGGTGCAAGTTAACGATCAAGTCACGCCGGAGTTGATGCAAACTGTTTTGAAAGGGCTGTAATTTAGGTGAAATTTAGGGTATGAACCATTTCCGCTGGCACAGTAGAATCTTATACCGACTGCGTGCGTCCACTCGATCGATTCCTAGCCGGACATCTTGGGTGTGGACGATTGTGGCGCTGTGTGTGTATGGCGTGATGGTTGTGCCGTTTGGTATGAGCATTGGATTCTTGAAGTTTCAGCCGGAACTTAATCCTGGACAGTGGCTAAATGTTGCAGTTGGATCATTTTTAATGCCGGGACTGTCGGAAGAGTTGATGTTTCGGACTTTTTTGATTCCCCATCCCACGGAGCCAATGCCGCCTCTTGTTCGTCAGCAATGGATTTTTGGGAGTTGGGTGTTGTTTATCCTTTTTCACTTGCTGCCTTGGACCCCAAGCTTTTTTCATGAGATGCCGTTTTTGTGGGGGGCTGGACTCCTCGGAATTTTGTGTACGCTATCGTATTTGCAAAGTCGATCGATGTGGACGGCGGTTTTCATTCACTGGGCGATCGTGGTTCAGTGGTTGCTAGTGTGGGGCGGATTGGAGAAGTTTGGATCCAGTTGGTAATCGCAATAAAAGATGGGTTTATTTCTGTTGAGACATCCACACAAGTTTCCCTAAAATACCAGCGGTGGGCGGCAGTGGATAATCTTAGAATTTTAGTCCTCATGACTCTGGCCTACTCAATAACAGCAATCAAGGGTAAAACACTTAAGAAAATGGGCATTCAGGAATATATCGGACAAGTTAAAGAAGAAGGGCGATGATCTCCGATCGGTCGTAGATCATGAGCATAGCATTGTTGTCGTAAGGGTATTAGGGGCTGTGGAGCCTGCAATGTATGCGTTGTAGCCTACATTGTCACCCCGTCAGAGTCTCGATCAGCAAGACGATCGCCTGATTTTCGGTGTCTGATAGGCAATTTTCTAGGCTCAGCATATTTACCAGTTTAAATCTGCAAATTCTACCTATATCATCTGTGGATTACTTTTCAAAATCAAGTATTTGTACGGAAAATACCGTCCAGTAACATCGAAAGTTAGAAAAAATAGGGTTAAACCCAGACCAGAATCTAATATCAGGATTGTCCCTGAGAAAACTATGTAATTCGTGGTATCGGCATATACAGATCTAAACTGTCTTTAACAAGAAGACATGAAACTTTGGCTTGCTGAGTAGTCTTTTTCTAATCCGAGTTCAATACTGTTAATGGCGGAGCGCCCGTTTCTGCTCTAACCGTGCTCTTTTATACTCTACATGGAAAAATTCAGCAACCATGTCTAACTACACTCTGTTCGTTCAACGCGTTCTTACAACCTCCTCACTTTGCATTGCAGCAGGATACTTAGCATCTTCTCCAGCGCAAGCCCTTCAATTTAATTTCAACAATATTACACACAACAATGTCGTTAATAAATTGACAGGTGAACGTCAACTACTAGTAGATGTTACAGATAGTTTTGGCAAAGAAGATCTCGCATCTAACAATGTCTTGTTTAAATTTTCGAATGTCGGCCCCTTTGCTTCTTCCATGACGCAAATTTACTTCGATAACAGTACCGTTTTAAAAAGTATGGGGACGATCGTAGACAGCGGTGCAGGTGTAGATTTTGCAGCAGCAGCAGGTAGGATGAATCTCCCTGGCGGCAACACCGTAAATTTTTCACCTGACTTTGGAATTAAATCAACGGGTGCTGTATCTCAGAATGGCGTTAATCCTGGAGAATGGGTCAGTGTATTTTTTAACCTAAATACAAATAAAACCCTCAAGGATGTGTTTAATGATTTGAAATCTGGGTCATTGCGTGTTGGAATGCATGTTCAAGCGTTTTCTAATGAAGGGAGCGAAGCTTTTGTTAATAACAATACTCCGGTGGTAACAACTACACCTCCTCCGGTGGTAACGACTACACCTCCTCCGGTGGTAACGACCACACCTCCTCCGGTGGTAACAACCACACCTCCTCCGGTGGTAACAACCACACCTCCTCCAGTGGTAACGACTACACCTCCTCCAGTGGTAACGACTACACCTCCTCCAGTGGTAACAACTACACCTCCTCCGGTGACGACAAGCGTTCTTGTTCCAAATTTGATTATTCAGTCACCATCTCCGAAGAAAGTTTCTGAGCCAGGAATAACTTTGGTCCTAGGTATTGTTGCCGGTAAATTGGTACTTCGCCGTCGCACTAAGGCAATCATTTAAGACTTCATAGAACATAATTAAGTATCATCAATAAACAAAACAGCAACGATCGTCTCTGGATCGTTGCTGTTTTGTTTAGAGTATTTTATGAATCCCATTTTTGAATTATTGCTGTACAACATCGAAGAGTTCATTCATGCTGTAAATCATGGCAACTTGATTCTAAGCTCCAGCATCAACGCATTGCCTCATCGCTATCGATCGGGTCCCGTGACTCCACAACGATTTATTTAAGATGCCTACGATCGTAATTGAGCAATGCCACGATTAGCAGCAGCGATGGACCTATCTTGCATTTCTGGAGTCCGATCGAAAACTATGTAGAAATCAGATGGTTAGTATTGAGAAATACCACTAATCAGATCATTTGATGAATGATCGGTTGATAAATTAAGTCATCACTGGTTAAAGTAAGCATCAGATTTAACAACAGGACTTAAAGATGTTGCAACACCCTATTGCCCCTGTGGCAATCTCTGTACAGCCCTCACTTCAGCCGATCGAAATTCCAGTAAGACCCTGGTACAGAAGGTTTCGGCGCAGTCATCTTGTTCGTGTGTTGGAAACGGTCCAAGATGTGATTGTCGTTTCCTTATGCATCGGATTGTTTTGTGTGATGGTTTTACAACTGAGGGAAATCTTTCTTTCGCTGGTAATGACGCTACGATTCCATGACATTACGGCTGATATTTTATTCATCCTGATTTTAGTAGAGTTGTTTCGGCTGTTAATTATTTATCTCCAAGAGCAACGAGTTTCCATTGGGGTTTCGGTGGAGGTGGCGATCGTATCTGTCTTACGGGAAGTCATTGTTAAGGGCGTTCTCGAAGTCGAATGGCAGCAGGTGATTGCAACCTGTGCTTTTCTGCTGGCGATGGCCGTTCTGCTTGTGGTGCGCGTGTGGATACCGCCGACTTTTGAGGGCATCAACCCCGAACAACAGGTGTCCGATCGCGTTAAGGATTTTAAATCGAACCATTGATTAAGGCGGACGATCGGAGGGATTAGATAACTAGTGGTCTACGGCATAAATTTCCCCTCACCTCTAGTTCCTCTTCTAGGGGGCGAGGAGAGCCGGATTCAAGGTCATGCCCGATCGGTTGCTTAGATGGGTTAGAGTCCGGTTCAAACTCTGTTCGTTCATCCCTAAGAAATCAGCAGAACAGCCTATGCGAATTTTGATGGTCGAAGATGATACTTTCCAGTCTGCTCACTTTTGCAATATCCTGTCAAAAGAGAAATACCTCGTTGATGTTGAAGAAGATAGCCTAAATGGTTACAGCCCTAAAGAGACCCGGAACATAACAACGAGTAAGAATACGATTAATGCCAATGAGGTTAATAGTTTAACATTCTCGGTCTCATGAACATATAGGGAGAATTAGACAGCTATATCTTTACGGATAGTACAACCAGTGAAGTGGTGATCGATTGTATTGATTCATTCTCTTAAAGCTGAGTTCTTTAGGAATTGAGAGAAGGGCGATCGGTCTTTCGCCGTTTAAAACGGGGATCCGGTGATGGAAAAATACACGCCGTTTTCTTGGGCGCTGCGCTTGTCACCTTCGATGCGATTCAATGGAATGCCCCAGTCTAGGCGGGCGGTCAGCTTATCGCTGATTTGTAATCGTAGTCCTAGCCCAGTAGAGACTAAAGTCTGAGTAGTGAGATCGGGCCGAGCACCGATGTTCCAAGCACGGCCCATTTCAAAGAAGGGGGTTAGGTGCAAGATATTCTTTTTCTGTGACCCAAACTTGAAGAGCGGGATTCGGCCTTCAACAGACAGCAAGATTCCACTGTCCGCCAGTACTGCATCCTGACGATACCCGCGCACCGTCTCTTGACCGCCTAGCCCAAACTGCTCCAGTCCCAACAACCCTCGATCGGCCATCTGCATGTCTCCGTGTACCAGAAGTAAGGTGTCGGGTACTAACAGTCGAACCCATTGGCCTTGACCACGCCAGGTAAAGAAGCGGCTATCTAGTCCTTTACCGTCGGGACGAAAGGAGGCTCCGAAAGCATCGACGCCAAAGCTAAACTGCGATCGAGCGGCTAAGACCTGCTTTTCACTGCGGCCTAGTCCACTCTTGGAGAAACCGCAGCGCTAAGACCCGCGTTTTACCTTCGGCATCGACGCCGATCGACGGGAAGGGCACTTGATCATCGAGGAAGTTAGCTCCGCTTTGACGGAAGCTCCCCGTGACGCCCATGGCAAATTCTTCAGAGGGCGTTTGTTTGAAGGGATTACGCAACGTGAACTCGTAGTAGCTCGATTGCGATTGGATGTTTAAGACGTCAAAGGGACGCTCGATTACTTTGCTAGATGATGCGCTGTAGTTGAAGCTAAGGGTAGTGTTGCGGGGGCTGATAGGAAAAGTGTAGCTGAGATCGACGCTGTTGCTGCCGTTGGTGTTGGTGTTGGCCACGCTTGCCGCATCTCCGAAGCCGAAGAGGTTACCTTCGTAGAGTTGCAGACGCCGACGATCGGTGCCGACGCTGGGCGATCGGTTGCTGTCGAGGGTAATTTTGAAGTCGAGGCTTTTGGCGATCCGGCAGCGGCTAACATCATCGGTGCGATCGTGGATAAAGATTTTGCTGCAAACCGAACGTAGCCTTGGGACAAGGAGCCTTGAAACATGGAAATTTGTGGGGGGTAACAACAGCAGAGACCTCTGAACCGTTCTGGAGCAAGTTTTAAATTATTCTCAATAATTATAGATAATTGCAAAAACGTCTTTCCGGATATTACCCATCAGAAGACAATTCATATCAGTTTTGCATAAGAATTTCTGAATATCCTTGGCAATTTGAGATGATGAGAAACGATAGAACGGTTCATCGCTGGATTTTTTTGGGATGGCGTTCGATCGGTTTTTTATAAGGCAAGTGCGATGCGTATTTTGGTGATGGGTGGGACTCGATTTATTGGGGTGTATTTGACCCAGCAGTTGGTCCGGGAGGGTCATGAAGTGGTGCTCTTCAACCGGGGCAAGAAGCCGTCTCCCGTGCCAGGGCTGAAGGTAATTAAGGGCGATCGGACCGTTGCGGCGGATTTGAATCAACTGGCAGGCGAGTCGTTTGATGCAATTTTTGATAACAATGGCCGTGAACTGAGTGACACGCAGCCACTCGTCGAGCTATTTAATGGCAAAGTCCAGCATTTTATTTACATGAGTTCGGCGGGCGTCTATCTCAAGTCTGACCAAATGCCGCACACCGAAGGCGATGCCGAGGATCCCAAAAGCCGTCACAAGGGCAAGAACGACACCGAAGCGTACCTGATTCAATCCGGCATCCCCTTTACCTCCATCCGCCCGACCTACATCTACGGTCCCCAAAACTACAACGACCTTGACGCCTGGTATTTCGATCGCATCCTCCAAAACCGTCCCGTCCCGATTCCCGGCCATGGTCAACACCTGACGCAGTTGGGCCACTGCGGTGATCTTGCTGACGCGATGGTGAAGGTGTTGGGCAATCAGACGGCGATCGGTGAAATTTATAATATTTCCGGTGACAAAGCTGTGACTTTTGACGGATTGGCTAAAGCCTGTGCGATCGCGGCAGGTCAGGATCCCGAAAAGCTGAAGCTCATCCACTACGATCCCAAGTCATTTGATTTTGGCAAAAAGAAAGCCTTCCCCATGCGTCCGCAGCATTTCTTCTGCTCAATCGATAAAGCCAAACGAGATCTCAACTGGGCACCGAAGTTTGATCTAATTGCGGGACTAAAAGATTCGTTACACAACGATTATCTAAAATCGGGCCGTAAAGAGAGTGCGATCGATTTTTCGACCGATGACTTGATTTTGGGTTAGCGATCGATCTGAAAATCCTTTTGTGGGGATCGAGTGTGTGCGATCCCCCTTTGCATCTTAAGAGTGTGGCTTATAATCCCTCGATCGTTTATGAAATTTCTCACCACCACTTGGAACTGCACGATCGTTGGCGCAAGCCTCTCCTTGGAGAATCGCCTTCACGTCCCGTCCCAGGCAGCCGCAGCCCTCCTCCAACACTTATGCAGGGCTTACCAATCTCCTATGCGTCACTACCACAATCTCCAGCATCTCCAGCAAATGCTCACCTTGCTCGAAACCATTCATCTCGACGATCGCGCTTGCGTTACGCTTGCCGTTTGGTTTCACGATGCGGTATACAACGCGTGCCGAGGCGATAACGAAGAAAAGAGTGCGTAATGGGCCGTCAGTTCGCTTTCAAAACTCGGGATTCCAACCGCCCAAATCGATCGAATTTCTTACCTAATTCTCTCCACCCAATCCCATCATTCAAATACTGAAGACCTAGATTGCCAAGCGCTGCTAGACTGCGATCTCTCTATTTTGGGAACGCCGCCCGATCAGTACCAAACCTACTCCCTCGCCATCCGTCAGGAATATCATTGGGTCAGTGACGACGCTTACCGCACCGGACGATCGCGCGTTCTTCAACAGTTTCTGGGTCGCGGTCGGCTTTACCATGGCCGCGAACTACACGCTTATGAAACCCGCGCTCGTCAAAACTTAACCACCGAACTCGCCACCCTAGCCGGCCACGTTTTCCTGAGCGCTGGATGAGTTTTACTTGTAAGGTCAGATATCTCACAAGCCAATGCTCTTATAAAACGCGATGCCCTTGTGGTATTTGAGGTGACCAATGACCAAGCGATCGACCCCGCGAAAGTTTTGGATGGTCTCGAAGACATGAACACAATTATAAAAACCATCACAATTATAAAAACCATTCCGATCCCAAAGAGTGTACGGATGGGAGACAGGGCGCGGACGGACAAACAGGCTCGGGTAGGCGGGATGAAAAGATCGGACCTTCTGGAGACCACATTTAGCGTGCGGATACGATCGATCGGCAGCAACGGTCGCTGGGGGGATCGTCAAATTCGACAACCCAATATGAAGGCGTAGTCCCGGCGAATCTCGTAACTCGCGACTACAACCGTTTTGTGCTGAATCTGGGAGCCTTGCCCGTGGATGCAGAAGTTTTTAAAGCGGGCGCTGAACTGGCAATTGAGATTACCGCCGAGCGATCGATCGGAGCACGACCGACCCGAAAGACCATCGACTGGTCTGGGACGGTGTATTAGCAACATGATGAAGAGGTAATCTAAAAAAACGATCGAATCCATGAATCGATCGTTCTTTCAATTGCATCACAAATGGGTCAAGACCATAAGTGCATCAAGGCTGACTAAGGCTTAGGCACCGCAACGCGATTCCCAGGCACCACTTGGTTCTGATAAGAGAACACTTCCCGACTCCGGGGATCGACAAAGACCTTCACCCACTGAACATCGTTGTTGCCGTTGGCCGCATTACTACCCGGAGTCTGGACGCGGGTGAAATTTTCCAACCGTCTACCCGTAGCGTCTAGGAAGGGCTTATCGACTCGTTGATAGTGAGAGTCACCATGCACATAGGCCACGGGCTTACGGAACGCAATGACTTCTGCCCGAAGTGCCAGTAGATAGTCCTTGAAACCATCGGGCGATTTGATCGGACCAGCAGGGTCGGACGCGGGTAGATTATCAGTCTGCGCTAAAGTTTTTGGATCGCGCAAGGGCGCACGAGTAACATCGCTCAAATCCCAGCCGGGATCCGCTTGAGTAATGATCATGACAGCGGCTGAATTGCGTGATTTAGCTGCTGCAAAAGACGCCTTCATCCAGGCAATATTCGCGGCATTGCGAGCTGTGTACTCAGCTTTATCAGGAGCCGTATCGCAGAGATTGTTACACGAACCCTGAACGTTCAGCGTCAAATAAGTAACATTACCGACCGACCAGCGGCGGTTTTCAATATAAATCCGCTGGACCTCCTGTTTCAGGCGGCGTTGCCCCTGGGAATAGGGGGTACTAAAAAAAATTTGTCGTTCGCGTTTCAGTCGTTCGAGAGAGTTGAAGCCTCCATTGGAAGGCCGATCGCAGTCCACCCAGTCATTGTCGCCCGGTGTAAACATGGCGGGGGCTTTCAACGCATTTAAGTAATCGAGTGACTGCTTATAAAGCGCATCGCTACAACTGGTGGGGGTGACGGATCCGACAGTGGCATTACCCGCTTTAAGGTCACCATCATGCACCGTGAAGGCAAGATTTTGCGAATTCATGTCTGCGATCAGGTTAGGAACCCCAGTCTGTGCCTGCACGTCGGAGTAGGGAAGATCGCCCCACAGGCCGATCGCATAGGTCCCAGACTCTCGATCAGTGGCCATCGCCAAGCGAGAGGTTGCGGACAAAATCGGTAACACTATGGCGAGTAGCCCGATCGATCGTAACAAGCGCGATCGGGTGAGGCGCAGCAAAATCGACGGCGTAACAAGCTTCGTCATTGGATAGCCTCAGCAATAGATTGTTTTCGGAAAGTTTTTAATCCAGCCTCAGCGTATCGGGTTGTTAGTGATTGCGCGGTTATGAACAGATTATAGATAGGTAGTATTTTGGGTATTTCACTAAAGTTTCATGAATTATTCATAAATTCTTCACACAAACTTCATGGAAAATTTATTGAGTGGCCGGACCGCATTCAATTCACCGATCGCTTTTTCTCAGATTGCGATCGCACCCACTCTGCGGTGAACACTGCAATTCCTGAAGTCACGAGCAGCACCACACTCAAGGCATTGAGATCCGGCGTAATATTGGTCCGAATTCGGCTAAAAATTTCCATCGGCAACGTGTTAACTCCGCCCCCTGCGGTAAAACTAGCGATCAAAAAGTCATCCATACTAGATACAAATGCCAACAAACATCCTGATATGATTCCAGGCATCAACTGCGGCAGGAGCACCTGCAAAAAGGCTTGGAACGGCGTCGCTCCGAGATCTAGCGCCGCTTCCTCAAGGTGAGGATCAAGGTCGTTCAGCCGTGAGGAGACCGTCAGTGCCACGTAGGCCAGACAAAACACGACATGAGCCGCAACAATAGTCCCCAAACTCAACGGCACCGACATCGCCGCCAGAAAAACCAGCGTCGAAACGGCAATAGCAATATCTGGAATAATCAGCGGCAGATAGCCCACGCTCTGAAATACTTGGCGGCCCGGAAACCGATATCGGGCCAGTCCCACTGCCATCAACGTACCTAGAACCGCCGCGATCGCCACCGAAAGCGTCGCCACCATCAAACTGTCCCGCAGCGCTCCAATAATCCGTTCGTCCTGGAAAAATTTGACATACCACTTCAGCGAAAACCCAGTCCACCGGGCACTAACGGACGAGGCGTTCACGCTATAGACCGTCAACACGGCAATGGGCAAATACATAAACCCAAACATCAACACCGAAAACCACGTTTGCCAAATTGATCTAAGTTTCATTGCCATTCGTCCTAAATGAGTTCACCCACTCCAAACCTAGCCATAGAACGGCTCTATAGCGCTGCTGCATCCCGATCGCCGTACTTGATGATTAAGACGATGGCCAACGTCACCATCATAATAAGCACCATGCTCAGCGCCGATCCCAATCCCCAATCCGGCGCTGAACCCAAAAACTTGGCATAAACCAACCGCGCAGCCGTCATACTCCCCGTCCCGCCCAGCAATTCAGGATTCACAAAATCGCCAATCGCATTAATAAACACCAACAAGCTCCCCGCCGTGATTCCCGGCAGCGACTGCGGCACCGTCACCCGCCAAAACGTCTGCATTGGCGTCGCCCCCAGATCCGCCGATGCCTCCAGTAGCCGCCTGTCGAGCTTCTCCAAAGAGGTATACAAAATCAGCACCATATAGGGCAACAGGCCATAGGTCATACCAATCAACACCGCTGGCATTTGGTTCATTAGATCTAGAGACGGCAACCCGATCGCATTGAGCATCGTATTGAGCACCCCAGTCCGCCGCAAAATACTAATCCAGGCATAGGAACGCAGCAGCGACGACGTCCAGAGCGGCAACACAAACCCCATCAACAACAGCGTCCGCCATCGCGCTGGAGCCAAAACACCAATCCAGTAGGCCACCGGAAACCCAAGAATCAAACAGAGCACCGTCGTCATCCCGGACAGCAAAAGCGATCGTCCGACCACTAACAGGATCAACGGATCCATCATCTTGATGTAATTGCCAAGGCCCGATGGATTAACCAAATCCCCCGGACGAATTCCCGGCACTAAGCTCAATTCAAAAATTAACAGCGTCGGCAACACCAACATCAAGCCTAACCATACGCCCGCCGGGGCCAGCATTAACAGCGGCTCGATCCATCGGGGCAGATTTATTTTTGAAAGACTTATTTTTGAAAGGGGGGGCTTCTGGATGGCCATGGGGATTTTGCGGGTAGAGAACTCTGACGATCACGGAAACAACACCAACACCGATCTAGCTCGCATTAAGCTGGGTCCAATATCGATCGTAAAGCGCCTCCGTCACCGGATTCACCGTCGTCATGCCTTCGCATCTTGCCATAATGTTACTGGTGGGATAGCTGACGAGGTTTGACTGAATGTCGGCAGGAAGACGCTTGATGGCTTTGACATTGGGGGTTGTGATCGCAAGACGCACGGCGAGGCGAGCGGCCATTTCTTCTTGGAGGACGTAGTTCATCCATTGGTAGGCCGCACCGGGATTAGGGGCAGCTTTTGGGATAACCATCCAGTCACTCCAGAGTGAGCTTCCCGGCAGCGGCACGACATAGCGAAGTTGAGGATTTTCTTTGAGCAGAATGGCGGCATCGGAAGAGTAGGTCATCGCTACCCACAGATCGCCTGCGGTGATTTGCGTTCGCCATCCGTCGGTCGTGAAGCTGGAAATATAGGGCTTGAGCTTCACGAGTTTGTCGTAAGCCTGCTTGATTCGATCGGGATTTTCTTCATTGATCGAGTGGCCCATGGATTTCAGCCCCATGCCCAACACTTCACGCGGATCGTCGAGCAGCGTCATTTTGCGGGTGAGCTTTTCTTTGTTTTTCCAGAGATAGTCCCAGTCCGAAATACCCTCAGGAATCTTTTCGCTGTTGTAAATAAGTCCGGTTGTCCCCCAGGAAAAGGGCACGCCATAGTGATTGTCGTCATCGGCGCGGGAGTGCCGAAACTGGGGCATGATGCTATCAAGATTTTCGAGGCGGGAATGATCGAGCTGGGCTAATATTCCGGCATTGATTAGCTTGGGCAAAAACGATTCGCTAGGGTAAAGAACACTGAAGTTTGATCCTTTCCCCGCTTGAATCGATGCCAACATTTTTTCATTAGAATCAAAGACTTCTGAAGTGGTCTTGATGCCGTTGTGTTTCTGAAAGTCTTTAGTCAGTTGTGGATCCACATACTGTGACCAAGTGTAGATAAAAAGTTCTTGAGGATCTCCTCCTGTGAGCGGTTGGTCCCGAACATTGCCCAGCCGCCAGCCACATCCCGTTGCGGTTTGGGAGAGTCCAAGTCCAGTCGCGCCTAGGGCCGCACTCTGGAGAAAGCGGCGGCGGGAGGTTCGGGTGGCTGGGAGTCTTGGCATGAGCTTGGGGAATTGTGAATGCAGAAGTGTGAACGGGAAATTTTAGAGATTATGAATGGGAGATGGCGAGGCAGTCTTGGGGTGTCCAGGCGAGGTAGACAGGACCGGGGATGGTCAAGGCGTCGGTGGTGGTGGGTTGACGGACGACGAGGGACAGGCCCGATCGGGTTTTGACGACGCAGTTGATGTGGGTGCCGAGGTACATCACTTCCACGATCGAGCCTTCATAACAGTTAAGCGGGCGGTTAGAGTCAGGCTGGGGCTGCGATCGCAAAAGCTGGATTTTCTCAGGCCGCACGTTGACCATCACGCGTCCAGACGTCAGAGGTCGATCGCCTGTCTGAATCGGCTGCACCTGAAGTTTTTGACCATCGTCGGTTTGGATCCAAAGCATGGACGGGTGAGAGCCTTCGATTTTGCCGGGAATAAGATTTGCGTCGCCAATGAATTCAGCCACAAACTGACTCTGAGGCCGATCGTAGATTTGGCTGGGGGTGCCGACTTGTTCGATTTTGCCGTCTGCCACCACTGCAATGCGATCGCTCATGCTCAACGCTTCTTCTTGATCGTGCGTCACCATGACAAAGGTCATCTTGAGTTCCCGGTGGAGGCGCGTGAGTTCAAGCTGCATTTCTTTGCGCAGTTTCAGATCTAGTGCCCCGAGGGGTTCATCAAGCAACAACACCGCAGGGCGATTAATCAACGCCCGAGCGAGGGCGACTCGCTGCTGCTGTCCGCCAGAGAGCTGACTCGGAAACCGTTTTGCTAAGGCGTCAAGCCGAACCAGTTTTAAACTGTCTCGAACGCGAGTTTGGATTTCGCCCCGGCTGAGATTCTGAATTTTGAGTCCGAAAGCAATATTGCTCTCTACATTTAAATGACTGAACAGCGCATAGCTCTGAAATACCGTATTGACAGGACGCTGATAGGGTGGAATCTGGGTCATCAAGCGTCCTTGCACTAGCAAATCGCCACTCGTTGGTGTCTCAAAGCCTGCGATCATCCGCAAAATTGTCGTTTTCCCGCAGCCCGACGGACCCAAAATACTAAAAAACTCACCTGCTCGGACGTCCAAATCAATCCCGCCAACCGCCATTTCGCCACCAAAAAACTTAGAGACATTTCTAAGTTCTACGTCCAGTCCAGCCTGTCGCCCGGCGTGCATTGAGGATAAAGGTACAGTCTGATGAGTCATATCCATGGCGTCAAATGTCACCTGTATTGTAATCAGTGGGTCTCAATATGAAGCGATTTTATAAAAGTCCTCCACTCAAGACGTTCCCATCCTCCGATATAGTGATGAGCATGGTAATGAGATAAAACTCTAGAGTAATGTTCCCACTTTGTCTGCACCATACTAAAAACTCATGCAATTTTCTCAAAACCCTGATCAACAACGCGCCCGAAAAGTTGGACGAAAAAGTCAGTCAGTGGTGATGATGATTGCTTGTGTCGCGCTTATTGTAGGCGGATTGGGGGGACGAATTGCCTATCTCCAGCTTTTAGAGGGCACCCAAAACCGTCAACGAGCCGAAAACAATCGGGTCAGGCTGATCGCAAAAATGCCGGAACGGGGACGGATTTTGGATCGGAAGGGGCGGGTGCTGGCCGGGACTCGGCTGACTCATTCGGTGTATCTGTGGCCGCTCGCGCTTAAGCAGACCGACTGGGGGAAGACGCTATCTAAATTATCTGTGATTCTGAATGTGCCTGAGGCGGACATAAAGAAGCGGCTAGAACGAGAAGGCTATCAGTCTGCCAGTTTGGTAAAAGTCGCTCGGAATATCAGTCCGCAGCAAATTACGGCGTTGGCGGAAGCGAGTAATGAGCTACCGGGCGTTCAGGTAGATGGGGAGACGTCGCGGGAGTATATCCATGGCGACCTAGCGGTGCATGTGCTGGGGTATACCGGGGAACTGACGGATGAAAATTATGTCAAGCTGCGGAACGAAGGCTATCGGTTAGGGGATGTCATTGGCAAGATGGGCATTGAGGCAACCTATGAGAAGCAGTTGCGCGGCGAGGGGGGGGGGCAGCAGGTGGAGGTCGATGGGACAGGGCAGGTGGTGCGGGTGCTTAAGGACAAACCCAGTCGATCGGGGAAAGATATTACGCTGACCCTAGATCTGGATTTGCAAAAGGCGGCGGCAGAGGCGTTGAATGGGGTAACGGGTTCTATTGTGGCGATCGACCCGAAAAACGGGGCCGTGCTGGCCCTAGTAAGCAATCCAGGATTTGACCCAAATATCTTCACGCGACGGGTCTCTCAGGAAATGTGGAATAGGCTGACGAGTCTGAATGATCCATTTCTAAATCGGTCGCTTCAGACCTTTCCGCCGGCGAGTACGTTCAAAATTGTGACGACGGTGGCGGCCATAGAGAGTGGGAAGTTCACAGGAGATGAGGTGTTTCAGACCTATCCATCCTTGACGATCGCGGGAACGACCTTTGGGGAATGGAATCATGCGGGCTTTGGGCCTTTGGGCTTTCCGGGGGCAATGGCGAACAGTAGCGATACGTTTTTTTATCAAGTGGCGCAAGAGATGGGCGGCGCACCGATTATTGATTGGAGTCGGCGCTTTGGCCTAGGGGCGTTGACGGGCATTGATCTAGTGGATGAAGTGGATCCGGGTTTGGTTCCCGATGCGGCCTGGAAGTTGAAACATGAGAAAATTGCGTGGTCTATTGGGGATACGGTGAATATGTCCATCGGGCAGGGGGCGTTGCTGACGAGTCCATTGCAGGTCGCGATGATGTTTTCAGTGGCGGCGAATGGGGGATTCAAGGTGAAGCCACATTTGCTTAAGGACAATGAAGAAGCTCACAACTGGCGCGAGGATCTCAAGCTGAAGCCCAAAACGCTGGAGGTCTTGAAAGAGGGGTTGCGAGGGGTGATTGACTATGGAACGGGAAATGGGCTGAAGGGAGGAGCGGTGACGATCGCGGGCAAAAGTGGGACGGCGGAGGATCTTGGCGATGGATCTCACACTTGGTTTGGAGCCTATGGACCCACGGAGAAGCCTGAGATTGTGGTGGTAGCGTTTGGGGAACGTACGGGGGGAGGCGGAGGGTCGTTGATGGGTCCAAAGGCGAAGCAAGTCGTAGAAGCGTATTTTGCGATTAAGAATGGAACCCATCAAAAATCTCAGAACGAGAAGAAGAAGCCTGCGGAGTAAGGCTTGGCGCTCAGAAGCTTGAAATTGCTCACAGGCTCAATATCCTAGAGCTTATTGTTTCCCCCGATCGGACGGGTTGGGGCGTGAAAATTTAGAGGTCTGACTGACCCTAGTCCCGATCGAATAGCGATTGGTAAACCTTCTGGTGTTCTAAGTCTTTGAGCATGATCTCAATGTGAATCGTTTCGCTGTTGTTATCAAACTGTGTGGCGATCGTGTCTAATAGATTTTTAGCAGATTCGATCGAATTAAACGTTCTTTGAATGCGTTTTTGAGAAGATGGGGGGCAATCGATCGAAAGATGTTGGGCGTTAGGTTCGACCGATATCAGGCTATGGGGTGCCGTTCGACCGTGACCTAAGTTTGCGATCGTTCCGTCCAAAATAGGTTCTTGCCCCAAGTCAATTTCAGCTAAGCGCTTGTAGTCTGGACTTACCTGCTCAACAATCAGTTTCTCACGGCGGACGGGAACTTCTACTTGCAAAAGACACGTTTCGATTTCTTTACGAATAACAATTTCACCAACTTTTCGCCGAATGAAATCAACTATCAGTCGTTCTTCTAATAAAGAGATTTTCTCTTCAGTTACTTCTTTTGAGATTGGATTTTCAAGTCGTTGAAAATCAGTGAGATCAGCATTTTGCTGATGCTCTTCAGAAGGGCCAGAAATCATAGCTGTCCTTAATATATGAGATTATATTGCCCTAATCTAAATGTTTGTAAGCGTTTAGATAAAGGTGATTGAGAGTTCGACCAAGTAACCAGAAGGAACGATAAGTTAGACTCAAAACGAGCAACCTGGAATTTTATCCAGCCTCAAATTATCTTAAGTCTAACTGAGTGAACCTATTGACACCTAAGCCTATTTGGCTCGTTCAGCAACTGGGCGACCTTCAGCGTCTTTGACATCAAGTTCTTCTCGACGCAGTTGTTCTTCTGCCGTAGCAGTCTCCTGATCAACCACCTTACTGACGCGTACTTCCTCTCTTACGAAAGTCTCTTTATGGAATTCTGGGACCTCTTCATACACTTCCACTCGTGAAACTTCTCCTGCCTGGAAGTTGGCTTCACTTGGGGCGACCGTAGCTCCAGCATGAACAGGCACGCGTTCGACGACGATTCGTTCTTTCTCTATTCCGACAGAAGCCCGCGCGGTCTCAGTCTCAACCCGCTTGCTAATGACGGCTTCTCCCGCTTTCTGACGAGTCTTACCTGTGATAAGCCGTTCTTCATAGAGCTTGAGATTGGGATGATTCTGATCATTTAAGGCATACAGATCAGGTTCTTTCTCGTACTTATAGTTGTCACCATTGTAGCCTTCATGTCCAACCCCTAAATCACGCGTAGAATCAGAATTTGTCATCGGCGACGCACTCTCAGTCGCTCTATAGCCTGCCGCTACTGGCTGAGCCGCTGATTGTGTAGCATTACGATAAACGTCACGCACCTTTTCTTCGTGCTTGTAATCAATGACTGAATCATTGGTAAATTCTGGGAGAGCTTCAACTTGTGCTTTGGTTAAGTTATCGGCATAAACCCGATCGCGCTCGTAGTCAATGCGCGCCCGTCCAATGGGAAACAGAACCTTCTTCCCTAAAATCCATACTCCAGTGTTAATGACCAAGTAGCGCAATTGCCCTTCATCATCCACCAAAACATCATCTACTGAACCAATTTTATCATTTCCAGCATAGAGATCTAAACCTCTAAAATCATGATTATCAAAATGCATTTGATAATCTGGATCAAAATCCTTAATTCTATGAAGAGCCATTTTCTAATCCCGTCATTAACGTGCTGAGACTTACTTTTTAACAATATTTTTTTTATTCCTATGAGTCATCTTTCGATCTACCGATGTCTATCCCATCATTAGGATTACACCAAGGATTTCAGCTAAGTTTCGGCGAGCGAGCTTATTCAAGTCGAGAACGAGAGCGCAGTCACCCTCAAACGATGGGTGAGTAATGCCCTTTTCTAAAAGGTAGAGAAAATAGCTCTGGCTCATCATCTTTCTGTGATGGTTCTGCAACATTCGGTTAAGCTAACCTATCGGCAACCCACACCATAGCGTACAGTGTCAGGCGAAACCGGATTTGATACACTTGAATCCGATCGAGCCTTAGTCCATTTAAACGACTCCAAACGACCCCATGTCAGCAGAATTTCGTCAACGCGCCGACTTCCTTGGAACCCAGGTCATCACCCGAGACACGGGCCGAAAACTTGGGGTCGTCAGTCAACTCTGGGTCGATATCGATCGGCAAGACGTCGTAGCTCTCAGCCTGCGCCAAAATCTTTTCTACGGTACGCCCCAGCCCATGATGCTTGACAGCATCCGGCAGATTGGCGATGTCATCCTAGTCGATAACGAAAACGTCATCGAAGATATTGACGTCGAGCGCTACACCAGCTTGATCAATTGCGAAGTCATCACCGAAACCGGAGAACTGCTCGGAAAAGTCCGAGGGTACAAGTTTGACATCGACACTGGAAAGCTTGAAACCCTGGTGGTTGCGGCTCTCGGGTTTCCATTGATTCCGGATCAAGTCGTCAGCACTTTCGAGATGGCCATGACTGAAGTGGTTAGCAGCGGACCCGATCGGCTTATCGTCTATGAAGGAGCCGAAGAGCGCCTTAAGCAAATCACCGTCGGTCTCCTAGAGCGCGTCGGCCTTGGTAAAGCTCCCTGGGAAAAAGACAACGAATATGCGCCCCCCGCCCCCGTTCGCACTGAAAATCAACTTCCCTCCGGCCAACGCGAACCCCTTCAAGCTCCCGCCATGCGTCGCCCTGAGCGAGTCTCTGAGCCGATCGAAGAAACCTGGGATGAAGATAACTGGGAACCCGTGGAAGCTCGCCAGCCCCAAGCCCCCCAGAAAGCTCGACTCTACCAAGATGACGATGCAGAAGACAACTGGAGCAACGCTAGCACCAACAATCCGATCGATGATGGCGACCTGGTTCCTGAAGGCGATTATGAAACCACGGATTATGAAACCATGGATTACGCAACGGTGAATGAGGCCATCGTAACGAAAGCCGCGTCCGCCATGGCGCAGCCAATCAAAGCTAGCGCCGTGGAGATTGATGAATCTGCGGAAATCGAACCAGAGGCTAGTAGCCCTAAGTCAGACCCTGACCCGTGGACCGACGCAGATGGGGGCGACGAGGCAACCAGGCCGAAGCTCAGTATTCCTGAAAAAGTCCAGGAACCCGAGGACGCATAGCGTACATTGATGCCGATTCAATTCATTTTGTTGGGGTTAACCGCCTTATATGGCATGGTTGCCTGTGCGATTGAAGACCACTCCCCACCGCCGGGATAACGCATCATGATTCACAATAGCGCCCTGCATCTTTCCATTCTTGAACCTGTTATCCCACCCATAAATTCCATCACGATCGTGCTGGATCATAGTTTGGGTGGTATCGAAGGGTACTTAATCACAGAACAGTTGTTGCAATGTGAGCCATAATGTGAACGAGTATGCTTCTACGATCGTGCGGGCTATGGTTGGAGCGATCATCGTTTTGAGTCTAGAACCAGCGATCATATTGTCACTGAACTGAATGCATTACTGACCCAAGCCAACATCAAACCGCCTTACCTTTTAGTTGGGGATTCGTTTGGGAGTTACAACATGCGGCTGTACGCCGATCGCTATCCTGAACAGGTCATTGGATTAGTGCTGACCGATGGGTTGCATGAATCGGGAATGTTAGCGATGCCGATTGCGATTAAGGCATTAAAACTTCTGTTTCTATCCGGATTTGTGATGGCCACGATCGGCTCTATGCTTGGAATTGTTCGAGTTCTAAAAGATTTAGGAGTTTTTGAACTCTTAAAGCCTGAACTCCGAAAATTCACGCCCGATCAACTGCGTGCCGTAAAGCGATTGTTTTGTCGTCCGAAGCCTTGGATTACTATGACGCGGGAACTCTGGAATCTAGACAAAAGTGGCCGACAGATGCCAACGGGTCTGTATCTGAACGATCTCCCGATCGTCAACATCAAATCCGCCTCCTTCTTCAAGCCTGCTCTATGGACCACCCTCATTCCCTTAAAAGCCGTTAACCAGCTTCGCGATCGAATGCACGAAAAATTACAACAATTATCCACCACCACCCTTCAAATCAAAGCCTCAAACAGCGGTCATTTCGTATGGATCGACCAACCAACCCTCATCACCCAAGCGATCGCCCGTCGGCATCCCGCTGCCCAACCAAGAACGTGCCCAACCCGAAACCGACGCCCGAGTCTCCACCCCTCTCCTCCAAGACTACAGCGGCCACCTCTTGGTCGGCACCTGGAAAGGCTTAACCGAACTTGATCCCAACACCGGACACATCATCGCCCGAGTCCCCATTCCCAGCAGCCTCACCGGAGCCTTAGCCCAAGACAAATCAGGCCGCATCTGGGTTGGCACTACCGAAGGCATCGTCCGCATCGACCTGCGCACCAAAAAAGTCACCGCCCAAAACTTCGCACTTCCCTCAAACCGCGTCCTCTCCATGGTCCTCGACAAACGCGGCTACCTCTGGGTCGGCACCGACAAAGGCATCGTCCTCATCAGCCCCGATCGCGCCCTAATCATGAGCACTATTCAAGACCTCCCCGGCGTCAGCGCCAACGCCATGCAAATCGACGAAAACGGCCATCTCTGGGTCGGCACACTAGAAGGCATCGTCCAAATCGACACCAAATCCGGCTACCTGATGAATGTGATGGAAAACATCCCCGGCGGCGCAGTTCAATCCCTTGCCATCGACGATCGAGGCTCCCTCTGGGCCGGAACTCCCGGCGGACTCACCGAAATCAACGTCGAAACCGCACGAATTCTCGGCTCTGCCAAATCACTCGACGGCCAAAATGTTCTTTCCCTAAAACGCGATCGTGTGGGTAGTCTTTGGGTCGGGTCGGCGAGTGGTTTGGTCAGAATCAACCCTAAAGATGGGGCGATCGTTGGCCAAATCGCCGGATTACCCAGCAGCCGAGTTCTCACCCTCTCACCCGATGCCGGAAACAAACTCTGGGTCGGAACCACAGAAGGACTTGCTTGGGTCAGCCTTCGGGACTACCGAAGCCGAATTTACGACAAGCTCTAAAGTGATTCCCAAACCGCCCTATTTCCCGCTGACATCTAGAAGCTTTGCCACCGTCAGTACATCTTTATCCCCCCGGCCTGAACAGTTCAAGACAATGTTAGGACTGCCTTCAAGCTGAGGACACAGGGTTTCAAGATAGGCGATCGCGTGCGACGTCTCTAGCGCCGGAATAATCCCCTCAAGCTGAGAGAGCTGCTGGAACGCATCGAGCGCCTTTTGATCGGTAACGGCATAATACTCCGCCCGCCCGACGTCCATTAGGTAGCTGTGCTCCGGACCCACGCCGGGGTAGTCGAGACCCGCACTAATTGAATGTGGCTCGATCACTTGGCCATCTTCATCTTGTAGCAGATAGCTCATGGCACCGTGCAGCACGCCGACGCGACCTTTCGTTAAAGTGGCTGCGTGCTTGTCCGTGTCCACCCCAAATCCTGCGGCCTCAACGCCGATGATGCGTACCGATTTTTCATGGATGAACTCGTTGAACAGGCCCATGGCATTGGATCCGCCGCCGACGCAAGCGATCAAAATATCCGGTAATCCACCCCACTTTTCCAAGGCTTGCTGGCGGGTTTCGACGCCGATGACTGAATGGAAATTACGGACGATCATCGGGTAAGGGTGCGGACCTGCAACGGATCCGAGGATGTAGTGGGTATGCTCCACGTTCGTTACCCAATCTCGAATCGCTTCAGACGTTGCATCCTTCAGCGTTCCGGTTCCGGATTCAACAGGCGTGACGGTGGCCCCGAGTAGCCGCATTCGGAAAACGTTGAGGGCTTGGCGCTCCATGTCGTGGACGCCCATGTAAATCACGCATTCGATGCCAAATCGAGCGCAAACGGTGGCCGTGGCGACGCCGTGCTGTCCGGCTCCCGTTTCAGCGATAATCCGCTTTTTGCCCATGCGTTTGGCGAGAAGGGCTTGGGCGAGGGCATTGTTGATTTTGTGCGCCCCGGTGTGGTTGAGGTCTTCGCGCTTGAGGTAGATTTGCGGCCCGGTGCCATCGGGTCTGGCGTAGTGCGCCGTTAAGCGTTCGGCAAAGTACAAAGGACTCGGGCGACCCACATAATCCTTGAGAAGTCCATTGAGTTCTGCTTGAAACTCGGGATCTTTGCTGTAGCGATCGTAGGCTTCCTCCAATTCAAACAGGGCAGGCATTAGCGTTTCCGGCACATATTTCCCACCAAACTGTCCAAAGCGACCGAGGGCATCAGGACGATTTTCGATCGCAATAGGATTCGTGTTCACAGGAAGCGTCGTAGTCACAGCGCGAGACCTACCAGATTTAAATAAGATAACTAGCCCACTATTATAAGATTGTTCACGTCTCTACACATCTCTTTTCCGATGGCAAAACAGCAAAAATCTGGCAGTAGCAGCGATCGGACGGTCTATCGCGAGTTTGGCGAAAGCAATGAGGCTGCTTTTGAGAAAGCCGTCCCGAACCTCCCCCCTAATCAACAAAATATTCGGATCCAACTGTCCAAAAAAGGTCGAGGCGGCAAAACCGTGACGGTGGTGAGCGGGCTTCAGCACGATGAAGCGTCCCTAACGGCGCTGGCTAAGAAACTCAAAGCCGCCTGTGGAACTGGGGGATCGGTGCAGGAAGACACGATCGAAATCCAAGGCGACCACAAAGTAAAGCTTTTAGAACTCACCATCAAACTAGGCTATAAAGCCAAAATTAGTGGCGGTTAGCGAAGCCGCGATCCTGTACGCTAGTTTCTCGTTACCATTCTTAATCCCTGCATGAACCGAAGCTTTCAGATTGCGGCGCTGATCACGTTTCTCAACGCGTTGAGTACGACGATTTTGATACCCGTGATCTACCTTTACGCCCGTGCGTTTGAGTTGAATGACCTTCAAGCAGGGCTGTTGCTTTCGACCTTCAGTGCGGCCCAGTTTTTTGCAACGCCTATCTTCGGGAAGCTCTCCGATCGCCTCGGACGAAAGCCGCTACTCGTGATCAGCTTAGTGGGCACGATGATTGCAAATTTCGTGGCTAGCAGCGCAGCATTCATGCCCGTGACGATCGGCTGCATCGTGTTGTTTAGTGCGCGGTTTTTTGATGGGATGACGGGAGGAAATGTATCGGTGGCCCAGGCGATTGTGTCAGATGTGACTGAACCCAAGGACCGAGCGAAAGCCTTTGGGTTCTTTGGGGCGGCGTTTGGAATCGGATTTGTGATTGGCCCGGTGATTAGTCTATGTGCGATGAAAGCCACTGAACGTCTAGGCGAAAAAGCATCGCTGGGATCTGCTTTTTTTGCGTCCTCAATCATGGCGGCTATTGCGCTCGGAATGACGATCGTCTTTCTGCCCGAAACGCTGCCGCCGGAGAAACGCAAAAAAGGTGGAAATGTCTTTGATTTGGGGTTAAAAGAACTCGCAAAAGGCTTCTTCCTGCCGAAGATTGGCACTTTAATTTTGCTAAATTTCCTAATCGGCACCACGTTTACGATGTTCACCTTTGGATTTCAGCCCTACTTCACCAAGGTCTTAAATAAAGGCTCTGTGGAACTCGCGCTATTGTTTTCTATGATTGGGGTGCTCGGCGCTATTTCGCAAATTAAAGGCGTGAGTTGGCTCAGCAAGCGCACAAGTTTGACGCGGATTTTGTTCGCGGGGTTGTTGGTGCGAGGATTGGCCTTTTTCTGTATGCCGCTGTGGGCTGATTTCAACTATTTTGTTGAAGTTTTAATTGTCTTCGCTGTTTTCAACGCGCTGGTCCAACCGATGATTAGCACGTTGATCTCGCTCAATGTCCCGCCCGATCGACAAGGCATTGCATCGGGCTTAAATGCGTCCTACCTCAGCATTGCTAATGCCGTCGGTCCAGTCTTAGCGGGCGTCATGGTCAATGAGAAGTTTCCAATTAGCTACAGCTACCCATTATTTTTTGCCGGAATTTCGACCTTGCTTGTCTTAGTGCTTGCTGTTAAAACTCGACATCAGTATCGATCGCAACCCAATTGACAAGACCCGGTGATTGAAATCGCCAAGCGTCTTTACCATAAAACAGGCACCGATCGAAAAATCAGTGCCTGTCTAAATATTTAAAGTCCAAACGCAAAACGCATTAAACCTTCAAAATATCCCGTTCCTTCTCGGCAAACACCCGATCGACTTCAGCGACGTACTTATCCGTCAGTTTCTGAATCTTATCTTGCTGATCCCGCGACTCATCTTCAGAGATTTCGCTGGCTTTTTCTAACTTCCGCACCCCGTCAACCCCGTCCCGGCGGATGTTCCGAATGGCGACTTTGCCTTCTTCGGCATACTTAGACGCCATTTTGACAAACTCTTTCCGGCGCTCACTGGTCAACGCCGGGATATTCAGCCGAACCGAAACGCCATCGTTGTTCGGAGTCAAGCCAATATCAGATAGGGAAATCGCCTTCTCAATGGCCCCCATCGTCGTGCGATCGTAGGGCTGAATCTGCAACGTCGAAGAATCCGGCGTACTGATATTCGCCATTTGGTTCAGCGGCGTGGGTGCCCCGTAGTACTCCACTATAATTTTGTCGAGCAGTGACGAACTCGCCCGTCCCGTCCGAATCGTATTAAACGATCGCATGGTCGAGTCGATCGCCTTCTTCATCGTGCTTTCTACATCAGATAACTTCACAAGATCCTCCTACAAGCGTTCCAATCGATTCACCCATCACCGCCCGCCGTACGTTACCCGGCACCGACAAATTAAACACCATAATCGGGATGTTGTTGTCTTTACATAGCGCAATCGCCGTACTGTCCATCACCTGCAACTCATGAGTGAGAACATGTGAGTAAGTCAGACTCTTAAAAAGTCTAGCCTGCGGATTTAATTTGGGGTCAGAATCATAGACTCCATCCACCTTAGTGGCCTTAAACACCACATCTGCGCCGATTTCAGCCGATCGCAGGGCTGCCGTCGTGTCTGTTGTGAAGAACGGATTGCCCGATCCCGCCCCAAACACCACCACACGTCCCTTCTCCAAATGCCGAATCGCACGGCGACGGATGTAAGGTTCAGCAATCTCCTGCATCGCGATCGCCGTCAAAACCCGCGTTTGGGTGCCCATGCGTTCTAGGGCATCCTGCAAGGTAATGGCATTCATCACCGTGGCGATCATGCCGACATAATCAGCCGTCGCCCGCTCCATTCCCGCCGCCGATCCCTTGACCCCGCGAAAAATATTGCCACCGCCCACGACGATCGCCACCTGGACGCCCGCATTCACCACTTCTTGAATTTCCTTAGCAATACTCTCGACCACATCGGGGTCAATTCCATAGGCTAGGTCGCCCATCAGCGCTTCGCCACTTAGTTTCAGCAGTACGCGTCGATACGTTAAGCTCATCTCAAAATCCGCCAGAACTCGCAAAGATTCTCGCTCTCAAGATACCAGTAAGCGGTGCGTTTCCATTGCTTTCTTATGATGTTCATGGGATGTTTGCAGGATGTTCGGGAGATCGATTTGAGGGCAGAAGCGCGTGTTTAGAGAAGTTAACAAATGCTGAACTCTTCACCTAGAGAGACTTTCAGATTATTCAGGCCAGCTCAATCTAGGGTAAAGCCTCAATTCACGGTATTGTGTGTCAACGTTGGAAACTTAGTCTCTATCTACTCTTCGGTGTATTTTGAGTCTGCTCTCCAGCAATCATAGATCGCCTCTTCATTTAAATCCGCACACCCCTATGACTGCATTCTCCACCGCACCCAAAACCGCACCCAAATTGGATACTCAGCCTGCTCAAAACTTTGCAGTAACGGGCAACATGCCGCCGTCAGACTCTAGAGCGCGCGTCAGCCAATGGATGAAAACCTTTCAAGACCGCGTGTGCAAAGGTCTTGAAGCAACCGACGGACTAGGAACCTTTCAGCAAGATGCGTGGGACAGACCGGAAGGCGGCGGCGGACGATCGCGGGTGATGCGGGATGGCAACGTCTTTGAGCAAGGTGGGGTGAACTTTTCAGAAGTATGGGGCGAAAATCTCCCACCGTCGATTTTGGCGCAGCGCCCTGAAGCCGCAGGCCATAACTTTTATGCAACGGGAACTTCTATGGTGCTTCATCCCAAGAATCCCTATGTTCCTACCGTTCACCTCAACTACCGCTACTTTGAAGCCGGACCCGTCTGGTGGTTTGGCGGCGGGATTGACTTGACCCCGTTTTACCCCGTTGAAGAAGATGTCGTGCATTTTCACCGCACCCTCAAAGATGCCTGCGATCGGCACCATCCCGAGTACTACAACACCTTCAAGCTGTGGTGCGACGAGTACTTCTACCTCAAACATCGCAACGAAACCCGAGGCGTCGGCGGAATCTTCTTTGACTATCAAGACACCAGTGGCATTCTGTATCCCGCTGCCTATCCCGGTTCTGACACGAATACTCCCGCTGCAAAGTATTCTGAAAAAGTCGGAAATGTGGGTGGACGTTCTTGGGAAGATGTCTTTGCGTTCTCTCAATCCTGTGGACTCGCGTTCTTACCGTCCTATACGCCCATCGTAGACAAACGCAGAGACACGCCCTATGGCGACCCTGAGCGCGATTTTCAGCTCTACCGACGGGGCCGCTACGTTGAATTTAATTTGGTCTACGATCGGGGCACTATTTTTGGGCTGCAAACCAATGGCCGGACGGAGTCCATTTTAATGTCTCTGCCTCCCCTCGTCCGCTGGGAGTACAACTACCAACCGAAACCCGGTTCGCCCGAATCTCGCCTCTACGAGATCTTTCTCAAGCCTCAAGACTGGGTGAACTGGAAAGGTTAATTAGGTTCTGTGCGTTTCACCGTTGGGTTTCAAAAAATATCCGGTCATGATCCCGATTGTTCTGTAAATTAAAGCAACAGATCTAAACTATGTATTTGAGATGACATTCTTGAACTTTCTTTAAGAGTGACTTCAAAACTTAATCAAGTCTGTGATTGTGATGAAGCTTCTGGGCATAACTAACTGGACAGGGTTAGTTAATCTAAAGTTAGGTAAGCACCGTGATTGATGTGGAACAGGGAGGGATGCACATGGACCAGAAAACCTATACAACCCATGATGGCAACACTATTATTGTGTTGATTCCCGTTGGGCGATTAGACATCACAACGGCTTGGCAGTTTCGGTTGAGCTTACAAGAGTGCATCTCGAAGCAGAGTCGTCACGTCGTGGTCAACCTCGGTCAGGTGAACTTCATCGATAGTTCAGGGCTAACGTCGCTTGTGGCTGGAATGCGGGATGCGGACAAGGTTCGCGGAAGCTTTCGGATTTGTAGCGTTCATCCTGAAGCGCGCTTAGTGTTTGAAGTCACCATGATGGATTCGGTGTTTGAGATTTTTAATACCGAAGAAGAAGCCCTCGAAGGCGTTCCTCGGAGTGTGGTCTAGAGTAGGCATGGCGATCGTTCCGACTAGAGAGCCTAATGGGGAATCTGAGTATTACCGTCATCATCGGTGGATGTCCCGAGCGTTAGACCTCGCCGCTGCCGCTGGTGTTGCTGGAGATGTCCCGGTCGGGGCCGTTATAGTGGATGCAAGCAGTCAACCGATCGCCCAAGCCTCCAATCGTCGAGAGCAGGATCAAGACCCCACAGCCCACGCTGAAATCCTAGCTCTGCGGCAGGCTGGACTCATCCGAGGCAACTGGCACCTAAACGACTGCACCCTCTACGTCACCCTAGAACCCTGTGCCATGTGTGCTGGTGCCATTGGCCTTTCCCGCATCAAAACCCTCGTCTATGGTGCGGATGACCTGAAGGCAGGAGCGGTACGTAGTGTTTTTAATCTTCCAGATAGCCCCCTTTCAAACCACCGATTAGAAGTGATCGGTGGTTTTTTAGAAGAATCTTGCCGACAGCAACTGCAAGCCTGGTTCGCCGATCGACGACGGGAGGTTTGAACACTGCACTAGATTTCTACAATACATTAGTTAACAGGAATTTAATAGAATTATTGTGCTAGCTCTTCCAGGAATCGCTATCCTAGCTTGTGAAGCATTATTCATTGCAGCCATGAAAACTGTTTGTGTTCTTTAGACTAGGAAGAGAGAAAGCTCTATGTCAACTGATTATTTGTTGTTTGTGCATGGTGTGAAATCCCGATCGGAGCAGGATTTCTTGAATAATGTGCAGTCATTGTTTAAGCCGATCGCTCAAGTATTGGGGGCTAATGCCACGGTCAAGCCGATTTCTTGCTTCTGGGGGCAGTGTGGGGAGCCAGCATTGATAAACCTTAGACAGAAAATGCAGCAATCCAGTGCGTGGGACAAGCTGTGGTTTAAAAACTTTCGCAGTGATCAAATCTTAGATTTTGTCGGAGATGGAGCGCTGTACCTAAGTCGTGCCGTGGGTGCGAAGGTGGTAGCCCGCATTTATGAAAGCGCAATGACAGCGGTGGAGATCGTCAAACCAGGCGATCGACTGCATTTGGTCACCCATAGTTGGGGCACGGTGATTTTAATGGATATCCTATTTGCCAAGCGCTGGGTCAGCTCGTCTTTTGAAAAGTCGGATCCAAAAACTTGGAACTACATCCAGCAGATTCGCAACACCCTGTTTGGTCTAGGAGAAAATCCAAATGTGGGCCTGACGCTAGGGAGCATCCACACCATGGGATCGCCCATTGCGCTGTTTAACCTAATTAATACTGCCGAAGAAAACGGCCATGATTTGGTGCCTGAACTCCAAGTGTTCTTGCAGAATCTTCGCCAAAAAACAGGGAAACCCCTGCCCTGGAACAACTATATCCATCCCGCCGACCCGATTGCCTATCCCCTTGAAGGCGTCAGCGAACAGTTTCTCGGAGCCACCGGGCCAAACGCCTCCGTTACAGTATCCGATGTTGTAGTCAGAACTAACACCCTCAATGAGAAATTCATGGGCGTAACGCAGGGCACTATTTTGTCGGTCCTCTATGGCGGCACGGCTCACAATAGCTACTGGAAAATTCCTGAAATTCCAAAAGCGATCGCCGCTACGATTCAAGGCCAATCGTGATCCACAGGTCAATTCTAAACTCGACGTAGATTAGAATTGAGCAATCTATAGAAGTGCGGTCATCCATGCTAAATCCCTTCCCTGGCATGAATCCCTATCTCGAACATCCTGAGCTTTGGCATCAGGTTCATAACCGCTTAATCGTCGGAATCGCAGATGCGATCGCGGACCAAATTGCGCCGCAGTACCGAGTTCCTATTGAGCAACAAATTTACCAAAGCTTCGATAATCCTCGGAGTATCGTTTGGCATTGCAGATGTCGCGGTCAAGCCTGATGTTTGGAATAATGATTATTCTCGCGGCACTGAAGGATCTGTCAGCACTTTGACTCGACCTCTGCGCGTTCAATTACCAATTCCTTTGGACGTGAAGGAACACTACTTAGAAGTGCGTGAGGTAGCGACTAAAGAACTGATTACGGTCATTGAAGTGTTGTCGCCTGCTAATAAACGATCGGGAAAAGGTCGATCGATTTATGAAGCCAAACAGACTAAAATTCTAACTTCAATGACGAATCTAATTGAAATTGATGTGTTGCGATTAGGGCAACCGATGGAAATGATAGGCGCAACCGAATCGCAACACTGAATCTTAGTTAGCCGACCCTTCGATCGGCCTGAGGCTGATTTATTTCGGTTTGACTTGCAAGATCCAATCCCACATTTCTTGGTGCCTCTACGACCAGAATCTCCCGACGCTATTGTTGATTTGCAAGCCATTTTGAATGAAACCTATCAGCGGGGACGACTGGACCTGTCCATCGATTATTCGCAAGAGCAATTAATTAATCGGTTACCAGGGCTGAGTGAAAGCGATCGAGATTGGGTTTTGTCAACGATCGATACGGCGAAAAATCGTGTTCTGTAACCCTGCGGTTAGAGTTAGGCCAATGGATTGGGAAAGGCCAATGGATTGGGAAAATTCCCCAACCTCTCTCAAACTAGGAAGAGGGTTGGGGGTATGAGAACATTAACTCAATCAATCCGTACTCTTAGATTAATTCCGGTTCTATCGGAACCGAAGGTAGAGTTTTTCCATCTCAATCCAAACAAACATTAACAGGCTAAACCCAACGCAAACGAGGAGTTCTACCGGGCTGAGATAATGGGTACCAAAGAACCTTTGCAGCGGTTCAATGTAGATGAGGGCGAGTTGGAGGAGGGAGGTGAGGACCACAGAAGCAAGGACGTAGGGGTTAGACAAGGGATTGAGTTCTATTGTTAACTGGGTGTTCGACCGGATAGCCATGGCGTGACCCATTTGAGCGAGACAGAGGGTCGTGAAGACCATGGTTTTCCATCGATCGGCGACCAGCAACTCTGTGATGTTTGCTGGGTTTGTGCAGTAGTGGTAGGACCAGTACATTAGCGTAATCGCAATGACCGCAAGAACGCAGCCGATGCGCACCATGTAGGCTCCCATTCCCCGTGCAAAGATGCTTTCCTTGGGGTCATTGGGGGGGCGATTCATCACATCGGGTTCGCCCGGTTCGACGGCCAAGGCTAGCGCAGGAAGGCCATCGGTGACGAGGTTCATCCAAAGGATTTGCAGCGGGGACAGCGGCACTCCGCCTACGTTTAGGGGAAGAGCGGCGGCGATCGTGATCACTTCGCCGATATTAGAACCGAGGATGTACTTGATAAAGCGTCGGATGTTGGTGTAGACCACTCGGCCTTCTTCAGTGGCGGCGACGATCGTGGCAAAGTTGTCATCAAGCAGTACCGTGTCGCTGGCTTCTTTGCTGACGTCGGTTCCGGTGATGCCCATGGCGATGCCGATGTCGGCTTGTTTCAGGGCTGGGGCGTCGTTGACTCCATCGCCCGTCATGGCGACGATGTGGCCCTTGGATTGGAGGGCGCGGACGATACGGAGTTTGTGTTCGGGGGCGACTCGGGCGTAGACGCTGACGTTCTCAACCGCTTCTTCGAGATCGTGGGGATTCATTTTCTCTAGTTCACGCCCCGTGAGAACAGCGTCACCCGGATTTGCAATGCCTAAGTCAACGGCGATCGCCATGGCGGTAAGCTGGTGGTCTCCGGTAATCATGATCGTGCGAATGCCCGCCGTTTTACATTTTGCAACGGCGTCTCTGACTTCGGGCCGAGGCGCATCGAGCATGTCTACGAGACCTAGCCAAATGAGTTCCGCTTCAGCACCTTCGAGGTCGCGCTCCGCTGGGAGGGTCGTCAGAGGTTTGTAGGCAAAACCCAAGACGCGTAGTCCTCGCATGGCGAGTTGGTCGTTGCGATCGAGGATTTCTTTGCGAGCGGAAGCATTCAGAGCTACGGCCTGTTCCCCGATTTGGATTTGGGTGCAGTTTTCTAGAACGAGTTCGGGCGATCCCTTTGTGAACATGAGATGAGGCGCGCTGAGAATGCCCGGTTCGGTTTGCATTAGCGCTGAGCCGTCTTTGACCACGGTGCTCATGCGTTTGCGCTCGGAGGTGAAGGGGATTTCCATGACGCGCGGCAGTTTTGCATTCCACTGATCGGCTTCAAAACTTCCTTTGGCAGCGGCGACGAGGAGTGCGCCTTCAGTTGGGTCGCCGAGAATGCTCCAAGTTCGGTTTTCACATTGCAAAACCGCATCATTACAAACGGCGCAGGCGAGAAGAAGCGATCGCAATTCGGCAAACTCGATCGGCTGGATAGGTTCTCCTTTGAAGGTGAATTTGCCTTGGGGGGTATAGCCATCGCCGCTAATGCGAGGGGCGAGAGAGGCGGTATGTAGACCTTGAACGACCATTTTGTTTTGGGTCAAGGTTCCGGTTTTGTCGGAGCAAATGGTGGTGACGGAGCCGAGGGTTTCGACGGCGGCCAGTTTGCGAATCAGGGCGTTGCGGCGGACCATGCGCTGGGTCCCGATCGCTAGGGTGACGGTGATGACGGCAGGCAAGCCTTCAGGAACGACCGCGACGGCCATGGAGAGGGAGATTTCGACGAGTTCTTGGAAGGTTTTGAGTTCAAATTTTCCGGTGCTGAACCAGGAGTAGCCCATTCCCACCACGATAATCAGACCTACGAGGGACATAGACCCGGTGACAAGCACGTTACTGAGCTGGTCCATCCGCTGCTGTAGCGGCGTTGGGGCGCTTTCAACCCCAGATAGCATGGTGGCAATTTTTCCCAGTTCAGTGTCCATCCCGGTGCGGGTGACGACGACGGTGCCGCGACCTTGGAGGACTTCGGTGCCTTGGTAGACAAGGTTGAGCCGATCGCCTAGGGGAGCGTCTTCAGCCAGTTCTTGGCCGGGTTCTTTACTGGCGGCTTGGGCTTCTCCGGTAAGGGCTGATTCTCGGATTCGTAAGCTGGCGGCTTCAAGCAGGCGACCATCTGCGGCGATTTGGACCCCGGCATCGAGCTGCATGATGTCGCCGGGGACGAGATCTTTAGAGTTGATTTCAGAGATTTTGCCATCACGAATGACGCGGACGATCGAAGAAGACAGTTTTTTCAGCGCCGCCAGGGCTTTTTCGGCGTTGCTTTCTTGGAAATAACCCAACAGGCCATTCAAAATGACGATCGCCAAGATAGCGATGGTATCTTTAAATGGAATGTCTCCGGCCTTCATGGTGCCGCTTTGCCATGACAGAAAGTCCAGAATTCCTGAGACGATCGCAACACCAATCAGCATCACAAGCATGATGTTTTTGAACTGGTCCAGCAATATTTCCCATTTTCCTCGACCTGCGGCTTCTTCTAGCTCGTTTGGCCCGAACTTAATCTGACGATCGGCGACTTGTTGGGCGCTAAGTCCTTGGTCTAGGTCACTTTGAAGCAGATCTAGCGTATGGCGGGTAGACTCAGTATGCCAGAGCGCATCATACGTAGGCGAGTGCTGAATAGAGAGATCTTGACGTGTCATAGGGCCTATGCAACCAGTAAAGAACAATAGACAACACAGTCCAGGTTTGCCCCCTTGAGGTCTTATAGTCCTGGAGTAATACATAATAGTGCCATAATTTTCAAGCCTAGCACTACTTTTTAGTGCGTGTCTTAATAGGCACCCGATCGCTTACAGTAAGTGCCAGGTTTAGGCATCTGTTGAAGGATACCTGTGAGATGTCTATAAGGCATCTTTAATTTGGTTCAGCCTTTAATCTAGTATTTAATTTAATTTAGAAAAGTTTATCTCTATGAATCCTTTTGCGTCGAACTCAGCATCTAGTGTTACTCCACTGAGTTTGTTGGTGGGACGATCGGAGGAACTCGATCGGGTCAGTGAGATTTTGCGGTTGGATGGCGATTTGGTGTTGACGGGGGTGCCGGGGGTCGGTCGGCGGACGCTCATCCGATCGGCGGCGCGGAGGCTCGGGGCGAAGGTTGTGGAGATTGATTGTTTGCGATCGACGGATTGTTCGCGGTTTTTGCGGCTGTTCGCGGATGCGATGCTAAATGCCTTTCAGTCTCCGATGGAGTTAAGCTTGGTTCAAAAGTTTATTGCGGTGTCGCCGTTGCTCTTGGAGACGAGTGGCACGGGGAAGGCCAAGCTGTTATGGCAGTTTGCCGCTGAGTGGGAGTTGTTTCAAATCCTCCTCGCGTTGCCGCAGGCGTTGGCCGAGGCGTTAGATTGCCGGGTGGTGCTGGTGTTCCAAAACTTTCCGCACATTCGATCGTGGGATCGCTCTGGCCAGTGGGAACAGCATCTTCGTCAGGAGATTCAGGTGCAGGCACGGGTGAGTTATGCGATCGTGGCAACCGTGGCCGAAAACTGGAGTGAACAGCCGGATATGGTGTCGGTGGTCCTTGCTCCGGTGAGTGATGCGGCCATGCGATCGTGGTTGCTCGCGGTAATGCGGCAAGTTGAATTGAATTTGGATCAGGATGCCATTCGGTTATTTTTAGATACGGTTCAGGGCCATTTTGGGGATGCTATTGCACTGGCAAAGCGGATCTGGCTGGACTATCGCCATGGGGTGTCGTCGAGTGTGCGATCGCATCAGGTGTATCGCAGTTCGGTGTCGCTGATGGAAGATTTGTCGGTGACGTTCGAGTCGTTGATTTTGTTGTTGCCGAGTACGCAAGTTCGGGTGCTTGAAAGTTTGGCGCTAGACCCGACCGATCGGCCCCACGCCAAGGAGTACATGTTAAAACATCAGCTTTCACGCGGCGGGACGCTTCAAGGTGCGCTATCGAGCTTAGAAGGGAAGGGATTAATCTACGGCGCTGAACGACGATATGCGATCGCGCTTCCGATGCTCGGACTGTGGCTGAGACATCGATTGGGGTAAACATTAAAAAAGACGGTCGGTCCTGCGTTTTTCAACAGCAGATTCGATCGTCTTGGATTAGCATCTAAACCCTTGAAAATTTCAAGCAGCAAGACGGGTTAGGGTCCTACTGCTTTGACAAACGCTTACGTCCCAGAGGTCCAGGAGTTAATGTAGGTCAGTTGGTCTTCAGTTAAGGAATCTATTGAGAAACCCATGGCTTGGAGCTTCAGACGGGCGATTTCTTGGTCGAGATCCTTAGGCACGGAGTACACACCTGCCGAAAGCTTGCCTTGGTTCTTAACCAAGAACTCAACGGACAGTGCTTGGTTTGCAAAGCTCATGTCCATCACAGCGCTGGGGTGGCCTTCAGCCGCTGCCAAGTTTACCAAGCGACCTTCGCCGATGACTACGACGGATTTGCCGCTCTTGAGTTTGTACTCTTCGGTGAAGTTGCGAACGAGCTTCACTTCAGTGGACTTGTTCTTCAAGGATTCAAGATCGATTTCGATATCGAAGTGACCCGAGTTGCAAACCATTGCGCCATCTTTCATGACGTCAAAGTGGTTGCTGCGGATGACGTGCTTGTTGCCTGTGACAGTGATGAAGATATCGCCGATTTTGGCAGCGTTGTCCATGCTCATCACTTGAAATCCGTCCATGACCGCTTCGAGCGCAGCTACAGGATTGATTTCGGTGACAACGACGTTAGCGCCGAGACCGCGTGCGCGGCTTGCACAGCCTTTACCACACCAGCCGTAGCCTGCAACCACAATAGTTTTGCCCGCAAGCAAGACGTTGGTGGCGCGGATGATACCATCGAGGGTGGATTGGCCGGTTCCGTAACGGTTGTCAAAGAAATGCTTGGTTTCAGCATCGTTGACGTTGACAGCCGGGAAGGTCAACACGCCATCTTGGAACATCGCGTTCAAACGCACGACGCCCGTAGTGGTTTCTTCGGTGGTTCCGATGAGTTCGGAGATTTGGCCGGGACGCTCTTGAACCATGGTCGCGACAACATCACAACCGTCATCCACGATGATGTGAGGATGGTGATCCAAGGCAACTTGCACATGTCTGTGGTAAGTCGCGTCGTCTTCGCCTTTAAATGCGTAAACGGGGATGCCATAGTCAGCAACTAGGCTAGCTGCGACGTCGTCTTGGGTCGAAAGCGGGTTACTTGCGATCAAAATCGCATCAGCACCACCCGCTTTGAGGGCGATCGCGAGGTTAGCGGTCTCGGTGGTGACGTGGCAGCACGCAGAGATCTTGATGCCTGCGAAAGGCTTTTCCTTCGCAAAGCGCTCACAAATTTGTTTCAGAACGGGCATTTCACGGCTTGCCCATTCAATACGCTGTTTGCCGGAAGCCGCTAGGCCAATATCTTTGATGTCGTACTTAATCTGTACAGCAGTTGCAGTAGCCATTCTTGTAAAAATCCTTAGATCGTGTTTCTGCAAAACATCCGGGACCTCAATCGCTGTAGTTATCTACACCGTGAACCCTCGACACAATGTTCGCGTTAACAGAGTCGCTGGTGAACCAAAGAGCAAAACTTCAATATTGATATAGAAATTTCTGTACTCCGTGATACCCCTAACAGTGGGGTGCAGGACTTCTAATACTTTGTAACAAGATGGGGCTTTAGTCAAGGGCCGATCGGTATTTGGGCGGAAGCTTCATGTCGGAAAGGCTTCCGTCAGGCATCTATTTAAGAAATTAACGCTTCAGGCAAAGATTTCTGGGCTAGAGACATTTTGGCTGACGCGCATTTGGGCTTTCTGCACGGATTCGCTAGACATCTTTTGCGGTTTGCCGATCGTGGCTGGGGCAGGCGGTTGGGCGTCTATTTTGATCGGTGTAAGGGTGCTCTTAGGAGAGCCTTGGTTGGAAATCAAAAAGATGCCGCTAGCTATGAGTGCCGCATAGGTGAGATAGGCGTAGTTGGGCTGGAAGGGAAGATTAAATCCCGGCGCGGGAGTCTGAGTGGACTGCGGATTTTGGGATGAATTTTGGGATGAATGTCGAAGCGATCGCCCCATGCTTTTAGGCGAGACCGCATCGGGCAGACGGCTGGTTAGGTCGCCTTCAGGACGGCGAAGACATTTTTCTAATCGACGCAAAAATCCGCGCAGATAGACGTCTTCCGGGAGTCGATCGATTTTTCCTTGATCGATTGCCTGTAGATGATGCAAGCCAATGAAGGTTTCGGCGTGGATTTGCTTCAGTTCTAGTCCGAGACTGAGGCGCACGGCATGAACGTGATGGCAAAGAGCATGAAGGTCGCGGGTGCGTGATGCGATCGCCTGCTGATGCAGCACTTCTGGAGAAAGCTTAGCTGGCTTCGTCTGTCCGAACCGCAGTCGATCGAGCAGTGAGGGCACTTCAGCAGATTTCAAGACATGATTGAGCGCCTCGACCATCGCGGCATCCTCGCGGGCCTGCTTTTCTTGTACGGTTGGGACGGGCACAACCTTCTCGATCGGTTGAATCGGCTGAACTCTCTCTTCCACTTGGCCTGAAGACGTGAACGATAGCCGGGTCTTCGCTTCAGACAAGCATTCCATGGTGAGACGAACCGTTTCGCGGATGATGGCCTTAAGTAAAAACTGCGTGTTTGCCCCTTGCTCTTCTGCAAGCTGCTGCAACTGGTCTAAAGCCTGACGAGATCGCTCTTCCCGACATAGACTAGATTCGACCTGAGCCACGAGGTGACGCCAAGAATCCGATCGTGCGCAATCCCACAACGCATCTTGGGTATCAACGTCGGAGGTCTCACAGGCTGTAAAACTTGATCCTGCGACATTAGAAAACTGAAAATTTTGAGATAACATAATGCCGAACCTCACTCCAAACCCGTGGTGCTGATGAGTCATTCTTCTATGGGTAGAAGCGAGGTCCGGGAAACTAGACTAAAGTGTTGCTTTTTTTTGCCCAGGCTATGTCGTTCTGCGTAATACCACCAGCATCGTCAGTCGTTAGCTCAACAGTAACGCGGTTGTAGACGTTGAACCACTCGGGATGATGGCCAACAGATTCGGAGTAAGAGGCCATCTGGGTCATAAAACCAAAGGCATCGGTGAAATTTGAAAATTTAAATTGGCGATGCAATTTCCCATCCTTCAAGCTCCAATCCGACAGTTCGCTCAGGGCCGCTTCGAGATCACGAGAGGTGAGAAGACTCATAAGCTATTAACTCCAATTTTAAAAAATGGTTTAGATGAGTGTGATTCTAGCAAATTCATTAGATGATTTTCCGATGGCTTCCCTATCCCATAGTCCTCCATGACACCTGTGTACTTTTCTCAATCCATTAAGACTTTTATCAAACTTAGTCAGTGGTTTCTCCTCGCTTGCTGCGTTGGGGCATTGGCAGGAGTTGGCTCAGCAGTGCTGCTTGCTGCATTGAATGGGGCAACGGGGTGGCGAGAGGCGACGCACGGGTGGGCGATCGTACTACTGCCCTTGGGTGGATGGGTTAGTGGGTGGATGTATCATCGGTGGGGCAAGTCGATTGAGGCCGGAAATAATCTGCTGCTTGAAGAAATTCATAATCCCACTGCGACTATTCCTTTAAGGATGGCTTCCATGATTCTGCTGGGGACGACGCTAACCCATTTATTCGGCGGGTCGGCAGGTCGGGAAGGGACTGCACTCCAAATTGCAGCTTCACTGGGAGACTTGTTGACGCGAGTTTTTGGTCTAAATTCTGCCGATCGACGGATTGTGCTGATGGCGAGTCTCAGCAGTGGAGTTGCGTCGGTGTTTGGAACGCCGCTGGCGGGGACTATTTTTGGGCTGGAGGTGTTGACGATCGGAACAATTCGTCATACGGCGCTGTTTCCCTGTTTGATCGCGGCGATTGTGGGCGATCGGGTGACGTTGAGTTTGGGGCTGAGTCATACGGTGTATCGTCATGCTCCTAGTATTCCAGTTCTGACGCCAACGATATTAGTTTCGGCGATCGCAGCGGGAATTATGTTTGGCTTGGCGGCGATGGGTTTTGCGACATTAACGCATTGGGTGAGCCAGGTTTTTAAATCACGAATCGTCTATGCCCCAGAACGTACAGCGATCGGCGGCTTAATCGTGGCTGGAATAATGATGGCGATCGGGACAACCACCTATAGCGGCTTAGGGATTTCGACGATCGTTCGAGCCTTTGAGGAGCCGTTGCCACCGTGGGATTTTGTGGGCAAAATCGGATTGACGGCCTTGACGATCGGATCGGGGTTTAAAGGCGGTGAAGTGACGCCGCTGTTTTTCATTGGCGCAACCTTAGGCAATGCGTTGTCCAGCGTTTTAGCATTGCCGTTGCCGTTGCTGGCAGGGATGGGATTTGTGGCGGTGTTTGGGGGTGCGGCCAATACGCCGATCGCTGCAACGTTGATGGGCATTGAACTGTTTGGCGCTGAATCGGGCGTGTTTATGGCGATCGCTTGCGTCATGAGCTATCTCTGCTCCGGTCAGGCCGGAATTTATCGATCGCAGCGCCTAGAAGAATCCGGGAAATATCCCTTTTAAGTCTTCGCTTCGGGCAAGATCAGCATTGCATCGCCAAAGGAGAAAAACCGATACTCTCGATCGATCGCCTCTTGATACAAGTTCAATAACCGCGATCGACCGATGAGTGCGCTCACCAACATCAGCAAACTCGACTTTGGCAGGTGAAAATTTGTGATCATTCCGTCCACAACGCGCCACTCATAGCCGGGATAGATGAACATGTGGGTCTTGCCGCAGAAGGGTTCTAGCTTGCCCGATCGTTGGGATGCCCCTTCGAGCGATCGGACGCTGGTGGTCCCGACGGCAATCACCCGGCCACCGTTGGCTTTGGTAGCCTTCACTTGTTCTACAACCTCCGACGGCACTTCAATCCATTCACCATGCATCTCGTGCTGGGTGATGTCTTCGGATGCGACAGGGCGAAACGTACCGACGCCAACATGTAAGGTCACAAAGGCGCACTGGATTCCTTTAAGAGCAAGGCGATCGAACAACTCCGGCGTAAAGTGTAATCCGGCGGTCGGGGCTGCTGCCGAACCTAGAGTCTCGGCGTAAACCGTTTGGTACTGATCGGGCTGAGAAACAGATTCGGTGATATAAGGTGGCAGCGGCATATGACCGTAGGCGTCTATTACCGATAGCACTGACTGCGCCGACTGTGAATCCAAAGGTTCACTCAAGGGTTTGCCTACCGTAAACTTCAGCACGCGCCCTCCGGTGGGGTCGTCGCGGCGAATGACTGTAGCGCTCAACGTGGGCACATTCGGCTCGTGAGAATTAAACGTTATCACTGTGCCGGGTCGCAGCTTCCGTCCGGGCTTAACCAGCGCCAGCCATTCATTAAACCCCAATTCTTCCAGCAGCAAGATCTTGACTTGGCCGCCCGTCTGCTTTTGCCCATGGAGGCTTGCCGGAATGACTTTAGTCTTATTTAAAACAAGTAAATCCCCCGGCTGAAGCCACCGATCGAGGTCATAGAAGTGCTCGTGGATGTGATCCGTCCGATCGCGCAGGACCAATAAACGAGAGTGATCGCGAGGAACGGCTGGATTTTGGGCAATTCTGGCCTCTGGCAAGGCATAGTCATAGCTAGAAAGCTGACGATCGAGGTCTAGGTTCATGGTGGTCGATCGAGGGTGGAGGAGAGTGGGTTTCAATTGAAAAGTTGTAAATTTGAGTGTATGATTAGATGTAGATCTTAATGATTTCTTTATACTATGACATTGAGCCTGCTATGAAGGTTCCTTAGGTCACAGCCTTCCCTCGTTGATTAGGTGTATCTCGGTCATTTTGAATGATAAATACATCCAAAAATTGTAGCCGTTAGATTTGCAGGAAACCACTATGGATCATCTCTACTATCTAGCGAACGCCAGCCTAACCTTAAGGATTGTAGAATTTTTACATGTCCGAAATTACTTGCCATTGCGCTTCATGACGGTGATTCATCGCTTGGATGGCTGGGTGATTCGGGTGAAGTTTTCAACACCCCTTGACGATCGTCAAGCGGGCGATTTTACCGCTTTTTTAAATGAGCTAGGCATTGCCTACAAACCCAATGCTCGCCTTAAAATGGCGCTTTGGAACCTTGAGAACGGTCAGACGCCGATTGAAGTGATGCATCAGTATCAGATTGTGGTGGTCTCACACGGTCGTCCCGATCGGGTTGAAATTGAGGCATTTCGAGAGCAGTTTGTGCAAGGGTTAGGCTATTGTCCTGAAACATTGGTCTGAGATGTTGGGTCTGAGATTTTAGCGCTGCGTGTCGAAGGCACTAATGATGTAGTTGACAAGGGTGAGGGTGTAGCACCCGATCGTTCGGTTAAATCCGATCGGGTGATTTAAGTTAAGACTCAGGTTGGGGTCTAGGTTGGATTGCGGCGATCGGGCACGGACGAGAGCAATGTCAAAACGGCAGTTGCGGGCGTGGTAGGGCGGGTGCTTGAGCTGAAAGAGTTTGGCACTTTGGATGAGTTTGCGCTGTTTGGTTCGGGTGACGGCAAGGACGCCATCTTCATCGATGTTGCGAGGACTGCGGGTTTTGACTTCGATGAAAATGAGATCGCCGTCTGGGTTTAGGGCCACGACATCGATTTCGCCGAATGTGCAGTGCCATCGGGTTGCGAGAACTTGTCCTCCTTTGCTCATAACCCACTCTGCCACGAGGTTTTCGCCAAGTTTTCCAAGATCGTCGATCGGATTCATTGCAGATTCATTGCGGATTGCGAATGCTCACATTAGATTGCAGCTAGGGTACCCAAAGGTAAGGTACGATCGGAGACTGAAGGGCATATTATTTTAGATTGCAGTATGGTGAAAATTATGATGCAGGTTTTTAGACGGTTGATGGTGGTGGTGGCGATCGGAATGCTGCTAATAGGATGGGTGAGTGTGCCTACTGCGATCGCAGATGACTACACCAAAGATGTGTTGATTGGGGTTGATTTTTCGGGGCGCGATCTGACGGATTCGCAGTTCAATCACACTAATATGCGGGAGTCGAATCTGAGTAATACCAAGTTGAAAGCGGTGAATATGTTTGCGGCTAATTTGGAGTTGACCAATTTGTCGGGGGCGGATTTGAGTTTTGCGACGTTGGAGAGTGCGCGGATTACGGACGCTAATCTGACAAATGCCAATCTCGAAGGGGCGTATTTATCGAATTCAAAGCTCGATCGAAGCAAGATTGAGGGGGCTGATTTTACGGATGCGGATATTCGGGAGGATATGCGGAAAATGTTGTGTAAGACGGCGGCGGGTGTGAATCCGATGACGGGGCGATCGACTCGGGAGACGTTATATTGTGATGAATGATAGTCAACAATACTCTAGAAGAGTGATGCGTTGCTTCGCTTAACGCATCCTACGTTGGGATTGGGGGTGGAATTGGGTGGTGAGTTTATGTTAGGGGGGTGTTGGCGAGGTCGTTGAATTGGGTATGGCGTTGACGATCGAGGGCTTGGATGCGCTGCTTTTCGGTGTGCATTTGCTTTTGGTAATGTTCGCTGAGTTCGCGATCGGTGATGAGGTCGGTTTTTTCCCAGAGGGCTTTGAAATGACGACTGCGTTTTTCACAACCGATTTTTTCTAGGGTGGCTGAGGCCGATCGGATAATGAGTTCGGCGCGTTCGATGTTGATGCTGGTGGTTTCGTCGAGCTGGAGATAGCGACAGACTTGGGACATGTTGGTGGGAAATTCGGCACTGCGATCGCGCAAAATTGAAAGCAGGTCTGGCGCATCGGCAGATTCAAATTCGAGGTGAGTGGGATATTCGCGCTGTATTTCGCGGGCGAGCTGAAATAGAAATTTGGTCGGTGGATGATCGAAACCGATGTCGTGTTCTTCAATGCTATCGAGAATGGTTTCGCGATGCTGGGGCGCATGGATATAGATTCGGAGGAGCTGTTCTTCGCAGATTTCAAGCAGGCTGCGATCGCCGGGGGTGAGCCACTTATTCGATCGGCCATGCCAGCGTTGGCCTTTGACCTGGAGCCGCAGACTTTCCTCGATTTGCCGGATGAAGCTCGGGTTGGCTTGGCCTAGAAGTTCGGCACATTTCTGGATGTAATAGGTGCGCAGGGTAGGGTTAGGCAAGTTTCCCAGCAGTTTAACAATTTGCTCTGTGGCAGCTTGGGATTGTTCGGGCTGCGTCAGATCGCGCTTCTGAATCGCCTGCTGAATTTGCCAGTCGATCCACAGTGGCGCATCTTCGATAAGTTGTTCGTAGGCATCAGCGGAATTGTTTTTTAAAAATTCGTCGGGATCTTTCCCTTCTGGAATATTCAAAATCCGGAGTTGCACATCGCCCCGGTAAGCCATGTCGGCTACTTGCCCGATCGCGCGTTCGGTTGCCTGTAACCCGGCCCGATCAGCGTCGAAGTTAAAAATGATTCGCTTTTCGTCGGTATAGCGAGCCAACATTTTCACTTGATACTCACTCAACGCTGTTCCCAGTGACGCCACCGCTGTGTTGATTCCAGCGGCGTGCAGTGCAATCACGTCGAAGTATCCTTCTACGACAACCGCTCGATTTTGACGGGCGATCGCGGTCTTGGCTTTATCGAGTCCATATAGCGTTTTACCTTTGTCAAATAACTCTGTTTCGGGTGAGTTCAAATATTTAGGTTGCTCATCGCCTAGTGCGCGTCCTCCGAATCCAATCACACGCGCCTGCACGTCTAAAATCGGAATCACTAAGCGATCGCGAAATCGATCGTAGTAGCCATCGCCTTCTTTTCGTTTTACAATCAATCCTGCTTGCTCCACGAGCGACACGGGATAATTTTTTTGATCTACAAGATAGCTATACAACGTTGCCCATCCGCCGGGAGCGTAGCCGACTTGAAAGATTTGGAGAATTTCGGGGCTGAACTTTCGTTCTCTAGTGATGTAGTCGAAGGCGGGTTTCCCGGCGGGTTGGCGCAGGGCGTGTTCGTAGAACTTGGTGGTGATGGCGAGGATTTCGTAGAGTTGTTCGGTGGTGGAAACTTTGCGCTGGTATTCCTGAGTTTCGGCGGCGTCTAGGGTTTTGATTTGGACCTGGTATTTATTGGCGAGATCCAGCACCACGTCGCCAAACGATCGCTTGCCAATTTCCATCAAGAACTTAATGGAATTTCCCCCCGCGCCGCAGCTAAAGCAGTAATAAAATTGTTTGCTGGGCGAAACGCTGAAGCTCGGTTTGCGTTTGTCGTCATGGAAGGGGCACAGTCCAACAAAATCTTTGCCTTGTTTTTTCAAGACAACATGTTCAGACACGACTTCGTAGATGTCAGCGCGGTCTTTAATCGCGGCGATCGTGTCAGGATGAAGGCGTGGGTTGCTCATGAATGGGCGGTCTCGAAGGTGCTCATTATGATAAGCGATCGGCGTTAGTAATCACTATCTGCGACACACATCCCCTGACATTTAATCCCGTTGGTTGCGGTTCGTTTACAGTGTTGGCATAGGATCTTCTCGGGTGTTGGCTGAGGGGTTGGCTGAGGCGCTGCCTCGGGGGTTGGCGTTTGCATAACGATCGTTGGGCTAGAAAATCCAGTATTGGGGCAGGGAGGTTTCGGCGATCGTGGTGCTGAGTTCACCAAAGTTGAGTCGCATTCCGGCGCGGTGCATTCGGCTATAAAGCTGCAAGCGGGATTCTTGGGTTTTGGCAAAGGGGATTTGCAGTCCCCACAGGCCGATGGCGCTCCAAGGATAGCTCTTGCGGAGGGATTTGAACCAGTAGCGGTGAATCAGGTTTGATAGAAACGTCATGGTGATGAAGTGGGTAGTTGGGTGAAGGTCTGTAGTTGCACGTTAATTAGCCCAGAAATCATGCGAAGTACATCATTCTTATCATTTTACCGTGTAATTCACTGAAAAGTGCTGGGTTCGATCGCGGCACGTTTGACCTGATGGCTATTTCCCGATACAAAAACGGCTGAAAATTCGATCGAGCATGGATTCGGTGACGTCTTCGCCGAGGATTTCGCTGAGGGCTTGGGTTGCGCCTCGAAGATCGATTGTCCAGAAGTCGAGGGGGAGCTGGTTTTGGATCGTTTCTTTGACCTGTTCGAGGGCGATTTTGGCGCGGGTGAGGGCGGCGCTTTGGCGTTGGTTGATGGCGAGATCGAGGTTGGTGGCTTGGGTTTTGTTTTGATGGATTTGGGATAAGATGGCGCGTTCGAGGTCAGGGATGCCGTTGGTCTCGGACCCACCAAAGGTGTTGTTTTGGGCGGCGATCGTTTGGACGATTTGGGGATTGGGTTTGGGGATTTGGGCGGTGATGGATTCGATGAGGGGGGTGGGATCGGCGATGTCGATTTTATTGATGACGAAAATGTGAGGACGATCGCTGATTTGATCGTAAATCGCACGGTCTCCGTCGGTCCAACCTTGATCCGCTGCGAGAGTAAACAATACCAAATCAGCGGTTTGGGCGACGGCTCTCGATCGTTCGACTCCAATGCGTTCAACTATATCCTCTGTATCGCGAATTCCGGCGGTATCTAAGACCTGGACCGGGATTCCACCGACGACTAACTGCGATTCTACGACGTCGCGGGTGGTTCCAGGAAGGTCAGTCACAATCGCCCGGTCGCTTTGGCTCCAGGCGTTCAATAGGCTCGATTTCCCCACGTTCGGACGACCGACGATCGCAACTTTGAGTCCCGATCTCAATAACTCACCCCGATCGGCGGTGGCGAGTATCTGGGTCACCTGCTCAATCACGGCGTCAATGCTCGACACAATCCGATCGTCATACAGCGGCGGCAAATCGTCCGCAAAATCAATTCGTGCTTCGACTTCTGCCAAAATATCCAGCGCAATTCCTCGCAATTCCCGAATCGGTTGCGCCAATTTTCCCTGGATTCCGGCTAGAGCGGTCGTAGCAGCCTGTGCCGATTTTGACCCCACCAAATCCGCAATGCTCTCCGCCTGAGTCAAGTCAATTCGTCCATTCAGAAAGGCCCGCAGCGTAAATTCTCCCGGCTGCGCTAGCTTCGCACCCGACTCAATGCACACCTGCAACACCTGCTGCACTGCCATAATTCCGCCATGGCAATGGACTTCGACGACATCTTCGCGGGTATACGATCGCGGTGCCAACATGATCATCAGCAGCGCTTCATCAATGACAACCTTCGTTTTCGGATGCCGCACATAACCATACAAAATCCGATGACTCTCCCACGCCTGCGTTCCTGGCGCATCGAACACCATCCGCGCAATAGACAGAGCATTTTCCCCAGACATCCGCACGATGCCTACGCTTCCCTGCTGCGGAACAATAGCGGTGGCAATGGCAACAATGGTGGCAGATTGCATAAAAGCTTCTAAGTACAGCACTTAAGTACGCTGTCTCTTATCCTAGCCCATTGAAGCGATCGGATAATGAGCTGAACGCCACAACCCTCCTGACATCAGCACTTAGAGAGAGATCCCCTCAAGTTCAGCAAAACGATACGAAATTCACGAATTTTTTAAACCATCCGTAAATACACAGGGATTCTCTTGTCGTCTGCAATACCTAAGGCCATATTAGGTACATGGAAACACGGAGACGATCGAACTGAAACGCAGTCACACACTGATTTCAACTGTCTTCCACAGGATTTTTTCCTACACTCGTTTACCTTTTTAGGACTCATTCAGCCATGAACGCTAAGACCTTAGTTACAACCGTCACCACCACCGTCATTCTTTCCGCCCTCAGCGCACTAGGCGCACAGTCCGCAAAAGCCGTAAGCTTCGGCACCTCTTGGGATACTAATTGCGTTGGCGGTACGGGTGCGGGTTCTTGCTCCCTACAAAACCTCGTCAATAGCGTCACAACCGCTGGCCCAACCATTGACACCACCAGCGACTCCGGAGCACAGACCTTCACCTCCGCAGGTGGCACCACCACCGGAAGCTACTTGTTCTCCGTGGCAGGCTATGCTCCTAAGAACAAGTTTGGTCTGTACAAACTGAGTGACCCCCACACCAAAATTGAACTTTTCGGTGGAGTGACATCTGGCATTACCGCAGGCGCAAAAACTATGGTGAACTTCCTCGCCAATGGCTCCGTCCAAGTCGGCAATAGCATTGTCCAAAACTTCGGTAACCAGTACGGGTTCTATCTCAATCGCCAAGGCCCTGATCCCTTGACCGTCTACTCCCAAAACAACCTCAATGCAGGGTCCGCCCAGCAAATGGTTGCCTACACAGGGAATGGCAAAACTCGCTTGAACATTGGCGGTACTGATACCCTATTCGATAAAAATTCTGTTCTCCTCGGCATGGAAGATCTCAGTTTGGACCGCAGCGATCGCGATTATAACGATTTGGTCGTCCTCGTCTCCGGTGTCCGCAACAGCAAAGATGTCCCTGAACCTATGGCATTGCTCGGGTTAGCCGCAGTCGGAGCCGCAGGAGTTCTCCGTCGCCGCCCAAAAGTTGCCTAAAGGACTGGCCTAAATTCTTCACGCCCCGTTCCCATCTTGTCCGACAATAGAAGTCCAATGCGCAAAACTTTAGAACGGACACGATGAGAAATCTAATTCGGGGCTTGCGAGAATTTCAGTCAAGTTACTTTGCCAGTAACCGGGATTTGTTTGAACAATTGGCGCAAGGGCAACACCCAAGCGTCTTGTTCATTACCTGTTCGGATTCTCGGATTGTGCCGAGTTTGATTGTAGATGCGGATCCGGGCGATCTGTTTGTGATTCGCAATGCGGGAAACATTATTCCAGCCTTTGGGGCGGCGAATGGTGGGGAAGGTGCGGCGATCGAATATGCCATCCATGCCCTGAATATTGAACAAGTCATCATCTGCGGTCACAATCACTGCGGAGCGATGAAAGGGTTGCTCCAGCTCAATAAGCTCCAAGAGGATATGCCCCTGGTGTACGATTGGCTTAAGCACACCGAGGCCACCCGCCGTCTTCTGAAGGAAAACTATAGCCATTATGAAGGCGAAGAACTCGCTGACATTGCCGTCGCAGAAAATATTCTGACCCAAATCGATAATTTGCGGACCTACCCCGTGGTCCGATCGCGGATGCACCAAGGCAAGCTAAATATTTACGGCTGGATTTACGAAATTGAGACGGGTGAAATCTTGGCCTATAATCCTGATAGCCACGCCTTCGAGCCACCTCAGAGCCACATTTATCCTGAAGACCGCAAAAAAGCCCGAGAAATCCGTCCCGGCGGTTTTGATCATACTAATGTTCCCCCGATCGTTGCTAGCAGCAGCAACAACACGCCCAAAGGTGCTGCAAACGGTCAATCGAGTGCAGGTTTACAGGCAAGTTGGCTCACTGCTGAACAATCCGATCGGATTTATCGAGGGACTGCGAAGTAAGGATATCGGAAAATTTCCTAAACCTAGAAGCTCTGACGGCAAATAGTCTAGGTTTTGGGGATTTAACCGGGTTTGACAACCACTTCCTACAGTCTGAACGAGTGCTCAAGTTTTAAATTCTCAATTAAAAAGCCATTATCAAAACATATCCCAATCCGCTGAAATTTGAGCGGCCCACCGATCGCACGCTTGCTTCATCCTTTCCAATCCATCCATCAACCCCAACGTCTCCCGTCCCTAAATCTCCGATCGTAATTGCAGAAATTCTGATATCAGATGGGGAATGTGTTTGAAAACGCTGAAGCAGTGGAATCTGTTTCTGCTTAATCACGTAAATGCAAATATTCGTATCCAAAATAAATTGCATGATTTACCATTCCTTACGAACATCTAAACCCGGCTGTTCCCGCACGTTCACAAAATCATTTGAAAAACGATCAAGACTCTCCATGAAACTCCCCTACGCTGTCATCTCACAAGGCAGAGACTCGATCGCTAACTCCCGTTTTAAAATTCCATCACCATTAGCTTATCTTCCCTCGATAGGGGGTTGTAACTGGGGAAAGAGTTCTGCAAGACTCACAAACCCTCTGAAAATAATAATGATATTTTTATTGTAGGCGGGATTGTGCCGTGTAAGTGACTCAACACCGCCTCACACGTCAAAAGCGGTGCAGAATAAGTGGGCCGATCGTCTTCAGCAATGGGTGGGTCACTAGCCGAGATTGGACGATCGATCGATCAAAAAATAGACTTCTCAGAAAAGGGCGATCGTTTTTGGCTAGGTTTCTTTTAAAATAGAAGCTGTAGCACTAACTAGGCGTCAGCATATCGAAACTATTCACGGCAAGCTTCAAGGACTCAAACCCAGCCAGCTCAAGCAGCTTCAGACAATTTATCATCAACGATTGCCTATTGATAGCGTCAGTACGCCAGAGTTTGCCCAACGACTAGCGGCGGTCAGCACCGAGATTGGGCAGCCGATTTGCGCGTACATTAATCGGCGCGGACAGGTCATTCGCGTTGGTGTTGGGACGCCGCGTCAGACCCAAATTCCGCCCCGCGAGCTGCCGCGCTATGGGGTAGAGCGTTTGAGTGGGATTCGCTGTGTGGCAACGCATTTGAAATTGGAACCCCCTGGAGAGTCGGCGTTGACGGCCATGGCGATGCAGCGATTGGATTCGTTGGTGGTGCTGACATTGACGGGGACGGGGTTTCAGAAACGCGGCGGGGGGAGCACGGGCTATGTGAAGGAGGCGTACTGGTGTAATTTGATTCCGCATCCAGAAACCGGGTGGCGCGTCTCGAATCCGATGGCGGTGGATGAGTTGCTGGAACAACATTTTATTGAATTTGTTGAGGAGCTAGAGGCGGATTTCCAACGGGCGTTCATCGGTCAGGATGTCGATGGGGACAGCGATCGCGTCTTAGTGGTGGGCTTGCAAACGGACCAAGTGACGCCAACACGCTACCAGGATGGCATTGAGGAAATTGGGCGACTGGTCGAGACGGCGGGCGGCGAAGTGTTGCAGGTGTTACGTCAAAAACGATCGCGTCCACATCCCAAAACCGTCGTAGGCGAGGGGAAGGTGCAGGAAATTGCGCTGATGGTTCAGAGTTTGGGCGCTAATTTGGTGGTGTTCGATCGCAATCTTTCGCCCATTCAGCGACGCAACCTAGAAGATCAAATTGGGATTCGCGTCATCGATCGGACCGAAGTGATTCTGGACATTTTTGCGCAACGGGCGCAGTCCGGAGCCGGGAAACTCCAAGTCGAACTGGCACAGATGGAATACATGCTGCCTAGACTCGTTGGTAGAGGTATCGCCATGTCCAAGCAGGGCGGCGGAATCGGAACGCGGGGACCGGGGGAAACCAAGCTAGAGACCGAGCGGCGAGTGATTCAGCGGCGCATTAGTCAGTTGCAGCAGGAAGTGACGGCACTTCAAGCACATCGATCGCGTCTTCGTCAAAAACGTCAACACGAAGAGATTCCGAGCATTGCTATTGTCGGCTACACCAACGCTGGGAAGTCTACACTCGTGAATGCATTGACGAGTTCTGAAATATACGCAGCGGATCAACTTTTTGCAACGCTAGACCCCACGACGCGGCGATTGGTGGTGATGGATGCAGAAACAGAAGAAACCCGATCGATCCTCATGACAGACACCGTGGGATTTATCCATGAGCTGCCGCCGCCGTTGATGGATGCCTTTCGGGCGACCTTGGAGGAAGTCTCTGAAGCTGATGCCATGCTGCATGTGGTGGATTTGTCCCATCCGGCTTGGTTAAGCCACATTCGATCGGTGATGGAAATCCTGTCGCAGCTTCCCATTTCGCCCGGTCCGGCCATCATTGTGTTCAATAAAGTAGACGCGGTGGACGGCGATCGGCTCATGGCCGCGAAAGATGAATATCCGCAAGCGCTGTATATCTCGGCAAAGGAGCGCCTAGGCATGGAAACCCTTCGTCAGCGCTTGTGTCAGTTGGTGCGTTTTGCATGTGAGGCGTAGGTAAGCATGGTGGATTTCACTCGGCTCCAAAAAGCGCTCTCCTGCGAAGCGGAAGCAGGCTTCAATGATTTGCAAGGGAACCACTATCGGTTCAGTGAATTCCTGCAAATTGCGCTTGGGGAGCCGACGGATGCTGTGGACCGCAGCGATCGGCAAAAACTCCAAGCCCTTGCTTCGCAGTACGGCGATTACCAAGGGATGGAATTTGCGCAACGGCAGAACTTGGTGGCCGAAACTCGTCGGACCGTATATCAACTGAAGCAATCGGTTGAGTCTGCTAAATCGGTTGATAGATCGGTTGGCGGTCCTGCTGCAAATCTGTCGAATGTTGCAGGTCAGACGGGTGCTCGATCGGACATTGATACTCGCATCAAAGCCGTTGTAAATTCTGTTGCGAGTCCTGCGGTAGGTCCGATCGCTGGGTCGATCGCCAAACCTGCGTCCGGCAAGATTCCTGATTTGGAACAAGCCGTGACTTATTTGCCGGGAGTCGGCCCGAAGAGTGCTGAGAAACTTGCAAAATTGGGGATTTTTACCGTTCGCGATCTGTTGTATTATTACCCGCGTGAGCATCTTGACTATGCACGCCAAGCGAAGATTCGGGAACTCAAGGCCGGAGACAGTGCAACGATCGTAGCAACCATCACTGCGTGTAGCTGTTTTACAACCGTAAAAAACAACAAGCTCACTATTTTTGATCTAACGGTCAAAGACTCGTCTGGAAAAATGAAGCTGAGTCGTTTTTTTATGGGAACTAGGTTTTCTGGGCGAGGCTGGCAGGAACAGCAAAAGAAAATGCATCCCACAGGTGCAACCGTTGCAGCATCTGGCTTGGTGAAAGAAACGCAGTATGGAATGACGCTAGATAATCCGCAGATTGAAATCCTAGAATTTGATGGCGAGATTGATTCAACGACGATCGGGCGAATTGTTCCCATTTACCCGCTTACTGATGGCGTCGGGGCTGAACTCGTGCGGCGGGCGATGGTGGCAGGTCTCCCAGCGGCCCAACGGTTAGCAGAAACCTTGCCCGAAGGGATGCGACAACAATATGAACTCATGGGAATCCAAGACGCGATCGCACAGATTCATTTTCCGGACGATCGAGATGCGCTAGATTCGGCCCGAAAACGGTTGGTTTTTGATGAGTTTTTCTACTTGCAACTGGGCCTGCTTTCTCGGCGCTACCAACAACAGGTCAAACAAACCAGCGTTGTCCTAGCGCCCGAAGGACCATTGATTAAAGAATTCCATCAAGTGTTGCCGTTTACATTAACAGGCGCACAGTCTCGCGTGGTCCGAGAGATTCACGGCGACCTTGCAAAAAGCGTTCCGATGAACCGTCTGGTGCAGGGCGATGTGGGTTCTGGTAAAACCGTCGTTGCCGTTATTGCGCTACTTGCGGCCATCCAGGCGGGCTACCAAGGCGCACTTATGGCCCCCACGGAAGTCCTCGCCGAACAGCACTACCGCAAGCTCGTCGAATGGTTTAATCTCTTGCATCTCCCTGTCGAACTGCTCACGGGTTCGACCAAAGTCGCTAAGCGCCGCAAAATCCATGCCGAATTGCTCACGGGCGAATTGCCGCTCCTTGTTGGAACCCATGCGTTGATCGAAGATCCGGTACAGTTCAATAAATTGGGTCTGATTGTGATTGATGAACAACACCGATTTGGGGTGCAGCAGCGTGCAAGACTGCAACAAAAAGGCGATAATCCGCATGTATTGACAATGACCGCAACTCCGATTCCCCGAACGTTGGCGTTGACGTTGCATGGGGACTTGGATGTAAGCCAAATCGATGAATTGCCACCGGGCCGAAAACCGATCAAAACAACGCTGGTGGCGGGAAAGGACAGACAGGCCACGTACGATCTCATGCGGCGAGAAATTGCAGACGGACGACAGGTTTATGTGGTGTTGCCGCTGGTGGAGGAATCGGAAAAGCTGGACTTAAAATCAGCCGTTCAAGCCCATGCAGATCTGCAAGATACGGTATTTCCTGATCTGAAAGTGGGACTCCTGCACGGCAAGCTTTCCTCTGCGGATAAAAATGCGTCTATTAACGCCTTCCGCGATCAAGAAACTCAAATTCTCGTTTCGACGACGGTCGTTGAGGTGGGCGTTGATGTCCCCAATGCCAGCATTATGCTGATTGAGCATGCCGAACGCTTCGGGCTGTCGCAGTTGCACCAGTTACGCGGACGGGTCGGTCGGGGCGCAGACCAGTCGTTTTGCTTACTCATGACAAGTTCCAAGAGTGAAACCGCTCGTCAACGGCTGAAAGTCCTGGAACAGTCTCAAGACGGCTTCTTCATCTCCGAGATGGACCTGCGCTTCCGAGGGCCGGGGCAAGTGCTTGGGACTCGGCAGTCGGGGTTGCCCGATTTTGCACTGGCTAGCTTAGTGGAAGACCAAGAGGTGCTGGAAATTGCGCGGGATGCGGCCCAAAAGGCGATCGATCGAGACCCAACCCTAGAACGATGGGCCGCCATGAAGGCTGAACTGGCCTACCGCTACACCCGCCTGCTCGGTGGCGCGATCTTGACCTAATTTTGACCTGAATTTAACCTAGCGGATGGATTTGGGCGATCGGCGTTGCTATGTGATGAATTCATAGGATTTTCGCACGGATATCAACAGTGCGATTGTTCACATTCTCTAGTAAGGTGAAATTTGGTTAGATCCTGGATTTTAATCTCTTCGATCGCCCTGTTTCTATTGACTTTTCACCTGTTTTAGAGCCTCTTTTCCCCATGGATACTTCTCGTAATCTTGCTGTTCTATTTTCAGTTCCTGAAGCGTTTTTGCTCTCTGGATTAGAGTGTGTGTCTGCCCAATATCAGCAGGAGATTCACCCTGCGTTTTTGATTTATGGCTCTATGGAATTTGAAGCCTTTGCGGACGTGGAAAAAGCGCGGAACGGCTTGCCGTTGGAGATGTTTATTTATGCGGCTAATGCAGCGGGTGATTTACCACTGAATCCGGAAGTCACTTGGAAGGGCATTTATATGGGAGTAGAAGCGGCTTCTGGTGGCGGACGATATCGCGGGAAAGCCATTCATCGTCCGCCTGCAACTGTTCCCGATCGTCGTCCGGTGGCGCTGTTTTGGAAGGTGTCAGAATTGAAAAAGCAAAAGACTGGAATGCCGATCGGGCGATTTCAAACGTTAACGAAAAAGGTATTGCTCCCCGATCGGTTTTTGCCGGATAAGCCCACACTGATCGAGTACCCATTCCATCAGTCAAAGTGGTTCGGATAATGCCCATGGGCTGTCACCGATCGCACGGCTATCCCAGCCCCATTTTCCAATCCTGACAGGCTTGAAGCCATCGCTGGGGCAATTCTGGCGTCGCGCCCCAGTGAAGATGTAAGTAAGATGCCTGAAAGCTGCGACTACTCCAACCCTCGGAAATCGCAGGTTCAGTTTTATCCTGTTCCAATCGCGTGAGATGATATAACGGCGATATCGATCGCACCGTGAGATCCGATCGATGAAACTCATGACCTCGAATTCGATCGCGCTTACGTAGCATTAGTGTGTCTGTTTTAACTACTACATTTCTATAGCCTAGCGTTAACTGTTTTCCCATCACCGCCTGTGCAGGAATGATCCCTACCATTGGATAGTCTTGTTCTGCAAAATCTCGGATGCTTGTACACAGATACATCAACCCGCCGCACTCGGCATAAGTCGGCATTCCCGAAACGATCGCTTGACGCACCGATCGTTGGACCTCTTGATTGTCCGCTAGGGTTGGGGCAAACATTTCTGGAAATCCACCGCCAAAGTAGAGTCCCTGAACCTTTTTCGGGAGTTCTTCATCCCACATTGGACTCCAAAAGACCAACTCCGCCCCCAACGCCTGTAAAATTTCTAGATTAGCCGCATAGTAAAAACTAAACGCTGAATCCCGCGCCACAGCAATCCGAATGCCCTTGAAAACAGGCGACACTATTGTTGGTGAAATTGTTGACGAAGCTAGGGAATCTGAAATCGAATTCACTTTCAACAACGGCAATAACTTCGCCCAATTAAAACATCGTAATCCTAGCGCCGCCAACGATTCAAATACCTGCGTCAACTGCGGCAACTCATCCGTTGGAACAAGTCCTAAATGTCGATCGGGCAATACGATTTGATCTTCACGCCGCAACACGCCGAGGATTGGTATTTGTAGCGGTGCGATTGACGCTTTTAACAATGCTAGATGTCGATCGCTACCCACTTTATTCAGCACAACTCCAATCACATTCACCATCGGGTCAAACGTCCGATAACCATGGATGAGCGCCGCGATCGACTGCGAGGTGCTCTGACAGTTGACGACTAATAGGACCGACGTCTTTAAAAGCTTAGCAATAGAGGCCGTACTCCCAAGGCCAATGGGTTCGGCTGCTCCATCAAACAGGCCCATTACCCCTTCAATTAGCGCATAGTCTGCTGTCTGCTGTTGGACCTGAAATGACCGCTGAACGTAGGATTCAGAGGTAAGGACAGGATCGAGGTTGTAGCATGAGCGATCGGTCATGCGGGCATGGAACATTGGATCGATATAGTCAGGACCCACCTTAAAGGATTGGACCGAGAGTTTTTTGGCGCGCAGTGCAGCAAGAATAGCGAGAGTGACGGTCGTTTTGCCGCTACCAGAACGATCGCCTGCGATAATAAGGGTCATGACGAGGAAACAGGAGTCTATACATCTCTATTATCCCATGTTGAGGAGCTGAGAAGGATAGACTTTGTTAGATGTCTCCATTTGCCCGATGCTCGAAGCACCGTCGTAACCGTAGGCACTGCCTATTGAGTGACTGTTATAATTGGATAAATATTTATTAGTTCCCCATGCAAGATCCTGATTTAGATTCTGAAGCGATCGATCGCATTCTCGAAATGGCCTGGGAAGACCGCACTCCCTTTGAAGCCATTGAACTTCAGTTTGGGTTAGATGAGAAACAGGTGATTGCGGTGATGCGGCGCGAGATGAAAGCGTCCAGCTTTCGGATGTGGCGTAAACGGGTGACAGGTCGTAAGACAAAACATTTAAAAGTACGCGCGTTTGTTTCGGGTCGCTTTCGATCGCAGGATCAAAAAGGGTCGTAAAACAGTTTAGAGTTAAGTCCTCTTTCAGAAAAGGTTGTCGGTTAATGTCTCGATCGCTTTTCCAGAATCGTGCGTTTGTCACCCTTTACGCCGCTCAAACCATTAATCTCCTAGGCGACGCGTTGACATGGGTCGGATTGGCTCTACTCTCCTACGAGATGGCAGGCGCGGTCGGTGGAAGTACCTTGCTCGCTACTGCGTTGACCTTAAGGGTGACGGCCTTTGTGTTGGTTTCTCCTTGGGCTGGGCTGCTCGCGGACCGAGTGAGTCGTAAGAAGATTCTGTTGATAACGCATCTGATGCGGATGGGTTTGATGTCGTTGTTACCCTTTGTTCATCAATCTGGACATCTTTTAGCGATCGTCTTTGGGTTGAATGTGTTCAATGGCATTTTTTCGCCGACCTACAAAGCAACACTTCCGCTAGTCACGGGGAAATCCGATTATCAAGAAGCGATCGCTCTGTCTGGTATGACTTATCAGCTTTTGAGCGCTGTGGGTCCAGGGATTGCGGGGCTGGTTGCTACGTTTGTGGGAGTGCGACAAGTCTTCTTTCTCGATGCCATCACATTTGCGATCGCTGCTGTGTTGGTTATTTCAATTCCAAATCAGTTGAGTCCTGTGGCAACTCGTGCGAATTCTAAGTCTAATCTTTGGCGTGAACTAAGTGTTGGCACGGTTTGTTTATGGCGCGATCGAGCGTTGCGCTATGGGTTGCTGTTGCAGTTAATCGCCGCACTCTCCGGCGCACAAATCCTTATTAATACCGTTCGCTATGTCCAGGGTTCACTGCATTTTGGAACCCTAGAATATGGCTGGGTCATGGCGGCCTTTGGGGCGGGAGCGACGATCGGAGCAGTGGGTCTGAATCGAGTAAGCACCCGAAATCATCGCCAGACTCTACTCGTCTGGGGTTGTATTCTCTTAACTAGCGTGATGCTGTTGGCCCAGGGCGCAAATCTTTGGGGCTTGATGGCGTTGTGGGCGTTGGCAGGGGTGGGGCAATCGGTGATGGATGTATCGACCCAGATGTTGATTGCCGATCGCATTTCTGTGGAGCTTCAAGGTCGGGTCTATGGCGCACATTTTGCCTGGAGCCATCTGTGGTGGGTGATGGCCTATCCGATCGCTGGACTGCTTTCTCAATCGGCTTCTCAGTCATACTTCTTGATGAGTGGAACGATCGGATTAGGGGGTCTTGTTGTGTTGGGGCTAGTGGTAAAATGTTTTCCATCTAGCCATCAAGGATTTTGGCATGAACATGGTCACTCTCATTTAAAGGATCATGTTCACGTACATTCATTTGTTCATGCTAGCCATCATTCTCATTACCATTTTCACTTAGCTGAACATTCGATCGACTCAGTGTCCAATGCGCCCTGATTCATCAATCAACCGAGCATCAGTCTGAGGTCTCGCCAGCCACATCAGGCTTGCTAGCAGAACGCTCCCACATGAACGATTGGGGATACCGAAATCGAACCGCCTGCCGGTCATCGAATCCAAGGATGCCGAGTTTAATCGACTCTCGTTATCCCTTTGAAGATTCGATTTGTAAAATTCGGCAACTGTGGGTGAACGCTGGATAGCATCCACCGATCGATGACCAACGATCGCCTAAAACCCATCGCACTTCCTCAAAGCTAGAGTGGAAGGCCGATCGTCAACCCATCAGCCGAAGAGGGCGATCGCATACTTCCAACTAACCCCAATCGATGATCCGACGATCGACCCACGAGAAAACGTTGGCGAAGCCTTTCCCTTGGAAAATCGCACGTCCCCAAAATAAGTAGCGGTGCGATCGTCAATCCATCAGACGAATAGAGCGATCGTGGTGGCAATGAATGTACCGATCGCTATTATGTAGCAGACAACTTGACTCACGGTTTTACATGGTGCGTTGCTTTCTTTCGATCAAAGTGCAATCATATCGGAGGATAAGAACAATCATCATAGAATATTCTTCATCCCAAGTTGTACGGATGAGCACTGATGTATTTACGGTATAATATTGAGACTTAGAGGCTAAGTAACGCGGAGCAGCGCTCCACTAGTATTTACTTGTCTCATTTAGTTTCTAAATTGTTTTTGTATGAATAATTTTTTGAAGGATTGCCTGGATCTGTAAAGCTAGCTGCTATTATTTTAACTGGAGGACTGGTCACTTTCTCTGGGTTGAAAACTGGAGTTATTAACATTCCAGGTAATACAACTCCTACACCATCTCCAATTTCAATTTCTTCACCGCTTGTTGAAAATGTTAATATCCGTATTAACATCAGAGATGGAAATACTAAAGAATCAGTTCCAAACGCTAAAACTGAATTAATTTATCTATCTGGTGCCGTTATTGAATATACAGATAGTACGGGATTTATAGATATAAAAGTACCCAAAACTAGTACGACGAAGTTGTTTATAAGCAAGGTGGGGTATCAAGCGCTTGATCGACAATTAAATCCAAATTTAAATATTCCACAGGATCGAAACATAACTATCTACTTATTCCCAGTTAAGAAAGACGAGCTGGGTACTATACCGATACCAGAGGATACGAAGTCAGGGTTTCCGAGGTTAGAGACTTCATCTCTTGCTCCTAGTTCGCTTCCGTCTAGTGGAAAACCCGATAAAATATCACCTGAAGATTTCATCAAATCCTTTTATCGTAAAATTAATGAGAGAGAGCTTAATGACGCATGGCTGATGCTCTCAGAAAAACGGAGGAGCAAGCAAGAAAAAGGATTTCAAAGCTTCCGAGAATGGTGGGGTGACACAGTAGAAAAAGTTAATCTTGAGAAGATAAAATTAATTCGAGAGGATGCTAATAGTGCGGAAGTTGAGGTTGTAACTTCATACATTATCAATCAGAAAAAAGTGGATGAAAAACCTATCATTTTCAGGCTAGCAATGAATCCAGCAAAACATTCTTGGGAAATATTGGCCAAAGATTAATAGGCAAACATCATTATTATCTACTAAGTCGCCTGTGCTCCACTCGGCTGTGACAGTACCGTCCCTGGAATTCCCATCGGTGCATCTGTCACCAACAACGCATTCAACATCTGCGCCGACGTCTGAAACCGTGAATGAATCCCAGGCGCGATCGCCCGATCGATTACATTGGCCAACCCAGCGCTCACCGACGGCGCATACGATCGCCACTGCACCTCACCCGTCATCGGATCGG